>Ga0209986_10002485_pt1 | contig 16844 bp, 14 predicted proteins | sample BlataG_FD_183168 | JGI IMG/M metagenome (GOLD analysis project Ga0209986, IMG submission 183168) | Deep subsurface microbial communities from Black Sea to uncover new lineages of life (NeLLi) - Black_00105 metaG (SPAdes) (version 2) | ecosystem: Environmental > Aquatic > Marine > Oceanic >...
TATTCGTTCTCGGGGCGGTTGCGAGGGCGATCTCGCAAGCTCCGTTGTTCCGCGCTCATCCCGGCTATGAGGCAGACCACTGCCATCGGTGTTTGCAGATGCCGGAAAACAACGATGACATTCTCTATCTATATAATAGTGTGATAGTGAAATCGGCGGGATTTTATTCGGGACAGGGCAAAGCGAAACCATGTTTAGGAAAAGACCAGAGAGGCGACACATTTGCAGAAAGGTGTCCAATAGTCAAAAAAGCCGTCACCCGACCCTGCTTCTTGTACCATGTCAAGGGCTGAGCCCAGTCTTGTATTCGTCTGGGCCTCCGACTGACATGGGTACATTTCCAGTTGGCTGAACCCCGGCAGCCCAAGGCTTGCAGTCACACCCCTAAAAAATTCGGCACAATATCTCCAGGAACAATCCTAAGCCTTGACTATGTTGCGCGATTCCCATATCTTAAGAAAAATAGGATGGTCAAGATGTTTGATCGTCGTGATTCAATGTTTTTTCGCCTTCGTTACTGACAGACAATGAGGGGATGAACAAGGAATGAAAGAACAACAAGAGTTCGATTTGGAACAAATGGACAGCTGGTATGCCGCCCATTTCGAAGAGTTGGTGCGAAAGCATGGTGGCAAGGCGATAGCCGTGGTAGAGGGCAAAGTAGTGGCTGTGGCTGATACTGAGAAGGAAGCCGACCAGTTGGCGAGAGAGGCGCACCCTGGCGCCACTGCTCTCGTTTTGTCTATCCCGTTGGAAGAGGAACTTGTATGCCTACTGTAACGTACCGCTACAAGCGACTGAAAAATTTGGAAGTTCCAATTATCACTTTGGCCATAAAGTATGGACAGAGGTGGTATCCATTAGAGGCCTATGTTGACAGCGGTGCTACTTACAGCGTGTTTACCGCACAAGTGGCCAACCGGCTTGGATTGGCCTATCGCACGGGACGCAGAGTCTATGTTCAGGTAGGGGACGGCAGCTTTATCCCCGTGTATCTTCATGACCTTGAGGTCCAAATTGGCAAGCATCGCCTCACGGCGCCGTTGGGCTTTTCTGACAAGCTTGGAATCAGGTTCAACCTACTTGGACGGACAGGGATTTTCGGCCATTTCAAGACCTGCTTTGATGAGCGGCAGTTTGTGCTCACTTTCTCCCCATATGAGACTGCACAAGAACCCAAGAGTGAACCCTCTCCCGCCCGGTAGGGACGGACACAGGGACATCCTATATTACATTCCACTGTCTCCTGTTGCTCTTATTGCTCTTAAGAATCGTAAGAAAAGCCCTCTAATAGGTTGACTTTGCCTGATTTTTGTTGTAATGAAGTCTCAAGAACAAGCAAGGTCTTTCCACATAAAATCACGCAGCGATTTTATAAGGAGAACGCCTATGTAATGGCATAAAGCATTACTCACATGGCCGATTGAGTTTAGCGTACAGGCTTGAACGTTTCTCTTGCAAACTACCACACCAGCTTCTAATTGCTGGAAACCACGGATCGCACAAGTGCTGGACGCGCCCCATAGGGGGCGTCGTTCTGCACTGTGTGTTTGGTCGGGGTGTGGTAGCCCTGGGGAGTGCGCAGTCGGGCGGTGCTCCCTTTTTTATAGACAAAAAGCTGATTGATAGTGACGCAGCAATTTACAAACGAAGTTTGGAGGAAAGAAATGCAACTCAAGTTTTTAACAACAGAGTCAGTTGGGCCATAAAGCCAAATCCCGAGTGATCGGGGGGCGGAAAGCCACGGGTCTTTAGAAATTCCGGTTGCTGCTGGTTTACCTAAATCTCAGTCTGAAAAAGATAGCCGAGTTGCCGAGTGTGACATCGTCAAGGTCACGAAAAGTGCAGTTCGGCTTTTTTTATGCTTGATATCGAAAGACCTTTTTCACCAGAGCAGTCTGGGGTATCACCTCAGTATAGAATGTGCGTTCCCCAAAACAGATTAGCAAGATAGGGTTGAAGAGATCAAAATCAATTTGTTTTGAGTCAAGGGCGTGCATGTCTATGGATGTCGTTGGAAAATGTGGGCCATAATGAAAAGTGGGACGGCTGTGCAGAAAGAGTCAAGAGCGGACCTGACCCCGTTTGTGATTTTCTTGTTTACAAATGAACGTCCCTCTCTCTTCCAAATCCATCTGTTTCACATTCAGCAAAGGGAGAAACAGATGAAAAGGCGTGCTTCGTTTCTGGATGCAACCATTATCGTTTTCGTAATCATATTCGCTATATTTGGTGTGCCCTCATTCCTTTTAGGCCAATCACCTCATATTCAGAGTGTTACGTATCCGAGTAGCATCAATCTAGGCGATTGGGCGGCGATAGAGGTTAAAGTCAATAATATTGGGGACACAACTTCAGACGGTGGTATTTCCCTTTCGATACCTTCTTTCACAAGTGCCAGCGACGACACTCGAGTACAAAACAATGGCAGTTCCACTGGCGATTCTCTTGGCCTACTTATACGGCCAAGCGGTGACTCAATTTACGACAAAAACTGCAACCCAATGACAGCCCAGTACATGCTTGTTGAGTATTGAGTATGCTGATGACAACTGGTCCAATGGTGAAATCAATTACCTTCGAATAAAGGTTAAACCAAAGAGTACGGGTTCATTCTACTTCTATTACCGGTCGGCGTTCGCTCACGGAGACCCCTCATCGTGCGATTATGTTAACGTTCCCTCTTCTTCCTTCGGTTACACAGACCAGCAAGGTTGGCCTGTATATCGCAAAGAGATTACCGTAGAACAACCGGACCCACCCGACCCGGACCTTGTATCCGTTTCAGGGATTCCGTCATCTATAGATGTCGGAGATCCGTTTACCGTGACGGTAACGGCCCAGAATGACGGTGGTGTATCTCCAGAGGGTGCGATCAATGCGTCGGTACGTTACAGTGACGGCACACATGATTTGGCAGTGGATGGGCCGGATGCGTCCTGGGCAGACGGGCGCTATAACCGAGCCCCGGAGTACTATCCGATTTACAACAAATATTGCCAGCCGATGACTGCCGCAGATCACATGGTGGAGGCGGTGGACAGCGACTGGCAGAACGCGGAAAGCCACTCGATGAGTTTTACAGTGACGCCGGAGAAGGCAGGGACACTGTATGTACGGGTGCGTACTACAATGAGAAACGGGCCCGTGGAGAACTGTGATTATCGCAATGACACTTCGGCCAGTGGAGGCACCAGCGCTACCGACCAGCAGGGCTGGACCTGCCGTCAATACTCCGTCACAGTAGTCGCAGATTCCGCAGAAATTGTAGAATTCAATCCCCCAACAGGCACATTGCAAAGGGGCACCGAAACCGAAGCCAAGGTGCGTGTAAGAAACACAGGAACTACCACCAGATCGTTTTGGGTTGGCTTGAGTTTTGCCGGGCCAGGGGCATACGATTGGCCCGTTGGCTGGTTTGATATCCGTCCTATGAAAACCGATATCCTAACACCTGATGAGGAAGAAGTTTTGACTTTCACGTTTAAGATTCGAGACACTCTTCCCGCCGGGGCATACTTAGCGTATGCTGCAGTCTGGGATGATTACGACGAAGAACATCATCTCATGATGCCCATTGGGAGTCCTCTTCACAGATGGGATGACGAACCTTCTTTCAGTCTAGGACCTATCGGTGGAGATGCAGACACTATGATTGGGCTATTGACAACGGCGGTCCGGGAAATCGCACAAGATTATTATGTTGGTGGGAATATTGCCGAGCTTTATGAAGGTTCCCCTATAGAAGGCCGAAACAAGGCTCTCCTTTATGTTGGAGCACAAGCAGGGGGGACATTTGTCGTAGAAGGTGTCCCTGTTGCTGTTAACGCAGGAGGCAAGTTTGTTATTGACCTCGTTGATCTGCTTGAGATTGACCCGGAAGGAAAAGAAGGGTGGGTAACGATGTGGGTTGATTGCCAAGCGAGCGGAGGGATTGGCATAAATACTTTCTCTGGGCTTGTTCCTGATTACGGAATAACAATGCTAAATGTCGACTATTATGAGTTATCACTTGCTGACGACCGGGAAAAATTTCTGTTTGCAGTGCAGGGGGAACTCTTTGGGTTTGCGTTTACTGCAATAACATGGTCATCGGATGATGGGTGGGAGCGTCCACATCTGGGAAGAACTACGGATTTTCCCATTCAGGGGTTGTCTCTTGGTATAGATGCGGACGGCCTTAAACCTTTCGAGGTGAATAAGGCCAAAATTGTCGAGGCTATTCTATCGATAGATCTTGATCAAGGGTTGGACCACTTTGTTGAAAGCCTTGAGCAGGCAATATACGCTATCTCAAGCGATTCATTTCGAGATCCTGCCACTATGGATGATGGCAGTTGGCCGCTTGATGATGGCGAATTACGCACTAATCTAAAATGTCGCAAGCAGGGAGAAGGACACCATTTTTATGTTGATGTTCCACCTGATTCTTCAGAATTGTACATAAGCGCATATGGTGGAACGGGAAATGCAGATCTCTACGTTCGAGCGGGGGACAGACCGTCGTTAGGGGCATATACTGCTAAATCTACTTCATTTAGTAATGAGGATGCGGTTGTGATAAGTGATCCTTCGCCTGGCAAATGGTATTTTATGCTGTATGCATCAAGCCCATACCCTGATGAAGGGTATGATGAAGGTGTGTCGGTTTTTGCCACATATGAAAACACCTCACCACCTCCGCCAACGCTTTCTGTGACACCTTCGACTCATGACTTCGGTTCTGTAACTGTTGGAAATTATAAGGACAAGACTTTCACTGTAGAGAACACGGGTTACGGGACGTTGAGTGGCAGTGCCAGCGTTTCACCGCCTTTCAGTATTGAATCTGGACATTCTTACACTCTGACCCATGGGCAAACGCATACAGTAACGGTTCGCTTCAGCCCGGATATCACGGGCACTTTCGATAGGAATGTCACATTTACTGGCGCAGATGGTGAGACGAGACAGGTATCTGGGGAAGGCGTAGAGATTGTTGTTGAGCCTTTAATTGATCCCATTTCCAATCACTCAACACCAGAAGGTTCGCCGTACAGCGGTCCGACTCCCACCTTATCACAGGGGACCCAGCCAATTGGGTATTCCTTGATCACAAGGCCGAGTGGCATGATCATCGCCCCGGAGACTGGAGTTGTAACGTGGTCAAATCCAACGGTTGTAGGTAGCCCGCATACGATAACAATCCGCGCAACAAATATCGCCGGATATGATGATGAAAGTTGGCAACTTACGGTCACCGTTTGTGCGTATAGTATCTTACCCACGGAGGCTTCGTTTCCTTCTGCCGGAGCTTCAGACAGTGTATCTGTATCTGCGACAAACGGATGTGATTGGACTGCCACGAGCAACGATAATTGGATAACGATAACGTCTGGCGGCAGTGGCAGTGGAAATGGGACACTAAACTACACGGTTGATGCAAATCCAAGCGCGAGTTTACGCACAGGGACAATGACGATCGCCGGCAAGACGTTTACGGTAACGCAGGACGGTGTGACTTGTACCTACATCATCTCACCTACGAGCAGGTCTTTTGGCTCTTCTGGGGGGTCCGACAGTATGTCTGTTTCCGCGCCAAGCGGGTGTGACTGGACTGCCACAAGTAATGATAGCTGGATAACGATAACTTCAGGTAGTAGTGGCAGTGGAAATGGAACAGTAAACTATTCGGTTTCTTTAAATTCAAGCGCCGGTTCGCGAACAGGGACAATGACGATTGCGGGGAACACCTTTACCGTGACGCAGGCTGTAGCTGATTCCGATAGTGACGGCATATTTGATGATGGAGATAGCAGTGGCACAGTTGGCGACAATCCTTGTACTGGAGGTGAAACAGAAAACTGCGACGACAACTGCCTTTACACTTACAACCCCGACCAAGCAGATTCAGACGGCGATGGGATTGGGGATGTGTGTGATGAAGCAGCTGCCTCACGTCTTATCCCCGACACCAATCAGACCCAGTCCTATACCGACACCTTTGGTGAGGATTCGGACTACACCATCAACCCGCCATCGTATACCAAACTCGATGCCGATGGGAATGATCTGCCCGATTCGGCAACTGATTGGGCCATGGTGCGGGACAATGTGACTGGGCTGATCTGGGAGGTGAAGACCGATGACGGGTCAATACATGACAAAGACGATTGTTACCACTGGCAGGATGCAGAGGCTGTCTTTGTCGCTGATCTGAATGCCAATAATTTCGGAGGATATTCCGACTGGCGGTTGCCTACAATTAAGGAACTTTCATCTATCATTAACAGTGGAACTTGCAATCCTGCCGTCAATACAGATTATTTTCCCAACACTGTGTCGCTCCCGTACTGGTCGTCTAATACCAATGTCAATAATACAGACTACGCGTGGGATGTGCACTACTACCACGGCACAGTCGCCAGCGAGGATAAGTCTTATGGCTCTTATGGCTTCCATGTACGTGCTGTTCGCGGTAGACAGACCGGACCATTGGATCACTTGGTTGTTAACGGCGACGGCACTGTTACTGATACATTGACCGGTCTAATGTGGCAACAGGTGACTGCCAGCGCACGAAACTGGGAGTCTGCCATCAGCTATTGTGAAGGATTGTCTCTTGCCGGATATGACGACTGGCGGCTGCCCAACCGGAATGATCTGCAGTCACTGGTTGACTACAGTACTTGTAATCCCGCCATCGATACCACCGCTTTCCCCGACACGCTGTCGCTTCAATACTGGTCGTCAACTACCCCCGCCTGCCGTGATAGCGCCGCGTGGTACGTGAATTTCGACAGCGGTCGCGGCAGTAACATCTATAAATCCGATAGTTATTATGTGCGTGCCGTTCGTGGTGGACAGAATCGATTTTTGGGCCATTTGGTTATTTTGGTACCCGGCCAAGCTTCAAGTTGGGATGTTGGGAGTCTAATGCCTATCACATGGGATAACCAAGGCATCACCGGAGATGTCAAAATATCCATGTCCAGTCAGGGAGGTAAAGACGGCACCTTTGAGACTATCGCAGAGACCACTGAAAATGACGGAAGTTATGAGTGGACGGTTACCGGACCGGGTTCGGTCAACTGCATGCTTGAGATTGAACTGTTGAGCGACCAGTCTAAGGGAACAACACAGGGGCTTTTTACCATCCGAGAAGCAGAAGACGGTGACGGTGATGGCGTGCCTGATCAAGAAGAGCAAGGACCTAATGGAAATGATCCCGATTACGATGGTAATGGAGACGGTTTCGCCGACAGCGACCAAGATCACGTGACTTCAATGCATACTTTTGACGATCAGTATTACGTAACACTGGAGTCACCGTTATACACTACAATGAGCGACGTGCAGGCAACTGACAATCCTTCGCCAACTGACGCTCCAGCGGACGTGAATTTCCCTTATGGATTCTTTGATTTCACCGTCAACGACGTAGGTATAGGTGGTATGATAACTGTGACCCTGTATCTTCCTGCCACGGTCGCGACTCCTACCACGTATTACAAGTACGGGCCTACGCCGACTGATCCCACCCCTCACTGGTATGAATTCCTGTTCGATGCTCAGACTCAGACAGGTGCCGAGATCGATGATGTCAATAATACCGTCACCTTACATTTTGTGGATGGCCTACGCGGAGATGACAACTCTGTGCCAGACGCAATCATTTTTGACATAGGCGCACCCGGTGTTAGAAGTACTGGCGATACCGGCGGCGACGGTGGCGGCAGTGATGGCGGAGGCGGCGGTAGCAGTGGTGGCTGCTTCATTGCGACGGCGGCCTTTGGGTCACCCATGGAAACACACGTGAAGGTGCTGCGTGATTTCCGCGACCGTGTTCTACTTACCAATCCCGTTGGAAGGTGCTTCGTGGGTCTCTACAATACCTATTCTCCGCCGATTGCCGACTTCATAGCCAAGCATGCTGATTTGCGGATGATCGTGCGTCTGAGTCTGTTACCCCTTGTGGGTTTAAGCTGGGTTACCGTAAATCTTGGCCCCGTACCCACTTTGGCACTCATGCTCGTGCTTGTGGCTTTGATAAGCGCTACTACGCTAGTTGTACTTAGAAAAATACGACTGCGAGGGCATAAGGCTTAAAGCAGGATAGGATGACAACGTTGTTGTAGAACCCGCATTATCCCTGTATAATCGCTCACGTGACGTAGCGCATTTTTCCTGGTACAAGGACATAGCGCTCTCTTCAGGCAGAATCTCAGGCAATTTCCGTTCCAACGTCCCGGTTCGCAGATGAACGGATTCCCTTTTGACGTTCCGCTTCTGCTCAAAGCTCATCTATCCAATGCCGTTTGCGGCACAACGCATAAAACGCTATACAGGTGAAAAAAAGTATTGAAGGAGGACAAGAAATGACCAAGACCCGGGTCTTCCGCTCCTGGTCGGGGGGCTGAGTGAATACGTCGCTCAGGAATTCAAAAATAGACTGACGACCATTTTGGGCGACAAAGTAGATCCCTTTTTTTCAAAGGATATCTCTGGTGGCAATAGAGGGATCCACGTTATTGAGGCGGCGCTGCGGGAAGCGAATCACGGGCTTCTGTTCTTGACGCGCGAGAATAGAGGTAACGAATGGATCCCGTTCGAGGCAGGGGCTATCGGAAAGGATCCCGACAATTCCCTTGTTTGCCCCATCCTGATCGGCTTTCCTTACAGCGAGCTAACCGATCCCCTCAGGAATTTTCAAGCAAAGGAGATCGCTGATGAGTCTGGTATTGTCGGTGTGTTTGACAGGATTTGCAAGGCTGTCCGCGGCTCTAATAAGGGGCTCAACTCTGCGGAAGAGGACGGCCTGAAAGCGTGGCTTAAAGCGCTCAACGACGCTATTTCAAAGCGTCTATCCACGATGATAGAGGGTAACCAGCACTGGGCAACAACGACGTTAGCTAGGGTATCAGGGAATACACAAAAGTCACCGTTTCAGGTAATAGACGCCCTTCGCATCGCGCGAAAACGGGTCGTGTTTGTGGGCCAAAACTTGTACAGCTTGAGTGAAGAGGAATACTGGATAAAGATTAAGGACTTTTTGCTTCACAAGAGAACTCCCGAACACGGAGCCCCGGCAAGTGAGCGCAACGTCGAGCTTCTCTTCCTGGCTCCAGACGATGGCAAAAAGCCAGAAATCGTAAATGCACTCGTTGCTGCCTGGGCGTATACGGTTGCTGACAAGCTTGATAAATTTCGAGATAACTTGAGAGATTCGGTTAATGCGTGGTGGCAACGCCAAGCGGAGGCAAAAAAAGAGGGGTTTGAGGATCGACTCAAGGTTAGGCTTGCAACCACTTTCATCCCCTTATCCCAGACGTTTGTCGACCCAGGCCAGACTGACGGGGACGGAAAGCTCTTCCTGAGACCATTTTATCGTGGACCAGAGGCAGGGAAACGGCCAATCATACTTCTGACCGAAAAGCATAATGGAACGGCGTTCGACTTCTACTGGACTACACACCAGGGCTTGTGGACGCAATCTGCGGATACGCGACCACTTTAGGGCCCCAAATAGGGTCGCTGGCCGTATCCGTGCCAAATCCTACGGTTAGGATTCTGAGCACTCCAAAGAGTTTGAGGCAGTTGGAGAACTCGGAATTGGGAAATCCTAAGAAAATAGAGCTCTTAGACCGACAGGACTTCCTCGAGGGCATCTGGGAGTCTGGTTGATCCTCGACTCCGAATCTGTAAATCCTTGACTGGCAAGGAATTTGAGTTCTTCAACTGCATCAGGTATTGATAAAGATAAAGGCATAGAAATAGGAGGAATAAAGACAAAAGGCATAAAAAACAATACATGAAAACAACAGCACAAAAATAAGCATCTGTATAACACGGCGCTGCACCTGTCCGCCAACAGCGGTCGGTTCTTGAAACGCACTATTCCGCATTAAAGTTAAAGTTGGTGGTTTCCCAAAGATTGTCTCCGTAGTGTTGGCGGTAGGTGACCTTGGTCGTCAGAACAGACACGCATATGACTCCTTGTGAAAACAATCTTCGGCAACTTCCCCCTCCTGTCGCGCTGATGGAGATGATCACGGGTTTCTGGGTCTCTGCCGCGATCTACGTCTCGGCCAGACTGGGGGTCGCCGACCTCTTGGAAAACGGTCCCAGGGATACCGACGAGCTTGCACACCGCCTCGGCACCCATCCCGGCGCCCTCTATCGTCTTCTCCGGGCGCTTGCAAGTGTCGGAGTCTTCACCGAGGTAAAACCACGCCGTTTCGAGCTGACCCCGCTCGGTAACTGCCTGAGGAGTGGGGTCCCCGGTTCCCTACAAGCCTTTTCAATCGTGGGGAAGGAGATGGGATGGGAATCGTGGGGAGACCTTCTCCATTCCGTCCAGACAGGAGAGACAGCTTTCGGCCATCTCCACGGAATTGGGTATTTCGAACACCTCAGGGAAAATCCGGAACTCGCTCGGCTGTTCGACGAGGCGATGACAGGCTTCATAACCACGAACGGCCTTGCGGTCGCCGCAGCGTACGATTTCACGCTATTCTCTACGATCATCGATGTAGGGAGCGGGCACGGTGCTCTCATAGCGGCAATCCTGAAACGAAGTCCACAGTCAAAAGGGATCGTCTTCGATTGTCCTGAGGTCGTTGAAGGAGCGAGAAGCAGGCTTGGAGCTGAGGGAGTTGCGGACCGCTGCGAGTTTATCGGTGGGGATTTCTTCGTCTCAGTCCCGTCCAGCGGCGATGCCTATCTTCTTGCCTCGGTCATTCACGACTGGGACGACGAAAAGAGTCTTACGATTCTCAGAAACTGCCACCAGGCGATGGGGGGCAATGCCAAGCTTCTCCTTGTCGAAATGATAATCCCTACCGGCGATGCGCCCTTTTTGGGCAAGCTCCTCGACCTTAACATGCTCGTAAATTTCGGTGGCCGGGAGAGGACCGAGGTGGAATATCGCGACCTTTTGTCAGCCGCTGGATTCCGACTCACGCAAATCGTGCCAACAGGGACCCCCTCAAGCCTCATCGAAGCGGTCCCTGTGTAGTCGTACGAGGCGAAAGAGGCGGAGAACGCACAAACGGTTATGCTTTATTGATCATATCATTAACATTCTGTATTGACTGGTTATATTGGTAATTAATGTAATAGCATCATGTCAAAGTTTGGATTCAAGAAGATCACTCCAAGTAATTGGTTGGATCCTGATAAGGTGCTCAGGGGATTTGTTAAGATGTCCCCTACTGGAGCCCAACCCTTAACCGCTGATGACTATCTGCATCATATTCTTAGCCCTGAACTTATTGAATCTGTGCCTAAAGATGTTCAGGCATTATTTGAGGTCGCGCGTGGTGCTATGATATATGGGTATTTTTTCTATCCCCTTTTTACCCTTGCAGCCGAGCAGTTGTTTCGAGTTTCTGAGGCAGCGATAAGTCATAAATGCAAAGCATTAGGGGCTCCAAAATCAAAAAGAAAATTCATTGAGAAAATTGAGTGGCTTATAAATAATGAGATTATTCCAAGCTCAGAATTAGTTCGATGGGATGCAATTCGTAATCTACGAAATGCTGCATCTCATCCTGAGCGCCAGTCAATTCTGGCCCCAGGTAACGCAATAGGTCTATTGGAAGGTATCAGTAGGCAAATCAACTCTTTATTTGACACTGCATAACTTGCAATGCATGCGACCTCACTTCACGCTGCCGTGAAATCGTGCGGGCAGTTGTGAAGTGGGCGCGAGGCGAGTGATCTTGTCGTTAGCCACAAAGGCATTCAGCAGCATTTCGGCTGCCTTGGTATGTAGGAAAGGACCAACATAAACGAGAGGGCCACATGATGCCCGGTGTCAAAGAAAATAAGGATCGTGAGCATCGAATCCATATGGAAATCATAGTTGATGCGTATGATGAGCAAGAGCGGGGAATGGGTTGGTATTATTATCTCAAAGACAAGCTACAGTTTCCCTTGCTTGCCAGATGCATCGCAAAAAGAGCAATATCCCCTTTGCAGGTTGGAGATGAAATCGAACTGATCGGAATGGCACCTGAAGACGAATGTGAGCGAGAAATGTTTGTCACCATACGCTGGGAAAGAGAAGGTCTGGCAGTTCCATTGTCTCAGCTTCAGGTGATTCATGCAGACGATCAAACCAAAGAGGCGGTCGAGGACTGGCATTATTGGGTCAACAGAGGCTATCAATTCTAAGCATAACAGAGAGTGGCTAAAAAGGATTTGCTCATTTCCAGCCGAGCCCTGGAGGATAAAGAGTATTATGGGACATTATTGCAGGATTTGCGGCCGTACCCGCCCAAATGAGAAGTTCTCGGGGAAAGGCCATAGGATTCATGTGTGTAAGGAGTGTGCCCGGAAACCAAAAGAAGAACGGGACGTCATTGAGCAGAAAGAGGAGATTTTTAATTACTTGAACCAATCCCACATATCGAAAAAGAACGTTTCCAGGCTGAAGGTGCTCGCTTCATCCTCCAATGCGAAAATCGCAGAGTTTGCAAGCATCGCCCTCGAAGTTGCGCGAGTCAAACCATACAAGAAGCGCCGTCTGAAGGTCCTGGCGAAAGAAAGACGTGACTTGCTTCAACAGCTTGAGGAGACAGGATTAATTTTCGCCCATCATTATTGAGATCCGGGGCGAACAACGCCTTGAACACGGACTGAGAAGCTGGTTAAGGCTGGCGCCACAGACTTCAAGGAGCCGAAATGGTATTAACAGTTGATGACGCTTCCAAAAAGATAATCGCAACTGTCCAGAATGGTGACAGGATAGAAAAATATGAGTGCTTAATTTCCGCTTGCAAGAATCCTGTTTGTACTTGCGGGACTGCAGATTTGGATCTCATCCCAATACACGTTGAAAATGAAAACGATGTGCAGTTGTCTCCTCGAAAAGTAGAGATTGACATTGATGAAAAATCATTGGGATATCGAGATAAGAAGAAAGTTCCAAAAGAAGACTTAGAATTTGCTCAACTATTTCTTAGCAAACTGGATGATGATGATTTCCAAGTTCTGCATGAAAGGCATTTCACATTTAAAAATAAAATTACGGAGAAAGCCGACCTTGATTCAATAGATGCCTATTTTGAGTATGATGAAGTTGAATATAATGGATTGATGTCAGCTTACAGTGACGTCCTGCCATATGGCGATCAATTGCTCGTTACAGTAGATGGCAAGGAATGTATTATTCTCGATCAATATTGCCTCTTGCCTAAATGCTCATGCACGGACACCACTTTGAATATTATGTCCATCGATAAAGCTGGAAAAACAGGGGAGGAATTATGTGCTGTCTCGCTTAATTATAGAAAGAAGCAGTGGAAGACAATTGAAGGCCCCTCATTTCCTGTAACTGTGAAAACGGTAAGAACGGCCATAGAGGGCCGGCTCCTAAACATCTATGAGCGATTGCTCAAGAGGCATATAAAACTCAAAACTATTTACGCTCATTGCAAAAAAAGGCATTATGCATCCAAACAGGCACTACAACTTCCAAAAGTGGGCAGAAACGATCCATGTCCATGTGGAAGTGGCAAGAAGTACAAGAAGTGCTGTCTTAGAAAATCAAATTAACTTTTCTTGCAAAAGCTCAATACAGTCGGGAAAAAGAAACGCGCCAACCAAGTCACTGCAGCCGACCGTAAGAAGCGCTGTCGGTTTTCGTTACGTTTTCGCCTTCACAATCACTGCTGCCAGCCGCACCCATCTCGCGGCGGCGGGCTGATTTGCGGCATTGGGCAATAGAATGAATGACATGAAACACATTCCAATTGATAACTACTTTTCAGACAACCCTCAGAAAGCTGTGTATTGCATTAGTGCTGTTCCAGACTTCTCCCCTCTGGATATCAATCTGAAATTTCTTCATTCCAACGGTTGGTCGATAAACACTGACAGGATACGTTTCCATACGGAAATTAAAATGGAAGTATCAGAACAGCATCCAATGGCTCAGATTCTTGGCAATCTGAAACCACACCTATTGATCAGGAAAATTGATAAAGAAGAGGATTATTTCATCTCAATCCAAGTCATGATTGATGGAAGCATTCAAATTCTGAGCAATGACAGCGATAAAGCGTCAGAGTACCTTCGGGGTGTATTCCTTGGGTTACCACCTTCATTTCAGGAGCCTGAAGATATGTCACAAGAGTCACGGTGGAGCGATGACGAGACTATCTTCGCCATGTTCTGCGGGATGCTTCATGGCGCATATGGCTGGGACCCATCTCACGACTTGCCTCCGTTCCTCGAAGAATCTATTCGGGAAGCTCAGAAGTCGCTGGAGATTGGAAACTACAAGTCCTGCGTTGTCATGTGCCGAAGAGGAATAGAAGCCTTGCTGAAATTTGCCTACAAACGGCTACTTGGGCAAGAACCTCTTGGCAAAAAGAATAAGCCTTTGATGTTAAACGACCTGATTAAAGGTTTTAGAGGAAAGGGCAATATCCCAGACCATTTATTGCATGTGGCTGATTCACTGCGGTTACTTGGCAACGTCCCCGGCGCTCACGCTGCTAAAATAAAGGACTATCAGTTCACAAAATATGACGCTGAGTTCGCAATTGCATCATTGCTGTATTTCGTTGAACAGTATTTTACCAAAATTGATAGTGAGGTGACGAGTTACTACGCGGTATCAATAGACCTCACCGATGAGTTTGGTTGTTAGGCTGGGAAAATGAGATCATCCCAATATATGGGAAATTGAATACTTATCTCCTCAGAAAGACGATTACGGGAGAGTCCTGAGAAAACAAGGTTATCGTTAATGTAACATGCGTATTGTAAGAAAAGGCGGCGAATACGCCAGAGGGCAACAAAGGCTCTATGAAGTAAAGGCCATAGTCTACGCCGTGGCTGGCACTATTGTGCTCTTTACTTCTATCTGGGTCTTGGGTTTGGTCCTCCTTGGTTGTGCATCTCACTACTTTAGGAGATATAGAAACTGGGGTAAGGGTATTCTGGGTGAAGAGATGGTTGTCGAAACCTTAACCCCTTTAGACAATTCCTATGTCCTGATCAATGATGTTCTCCTCCCTGAAGGAAAAGGCAATATAGATCACATCCTTGTTTGTCCTACCGGCATATTTGTTATAGAGACCAAGAATTACAGATGGCCTTATTCCAAGAGGTTCCCCATAAGGCAGGTAATACGTAATGCTGTATCACTTCGTTACTTTTTAAAAGAGCGGATACAATCAGACATCTTCGTCCATGCCCTTCTGGTATTTACAGGTTCAAGTGCTGCCATGAGCCAAAGTTCTCCTCTTGTCCACGTCAGAAACCTTGAAAATCTGTGTGAATTTATAAAAGATCATAGAACCAGGTCCGTTTTAGACCGTAACATGATAAGGAGGCTGGTATATGAAATACAGAAAGTCTCAAGGCTTAACGAAAAAGAGGTTAATATCAAGAAATGGTTGCTAAAACCTGCCTTGTCTGTTGGGCTTATTTCAATGGCATACGCCTCCTGGGGCCTTAGCGGTGGAAATCCTTATGGTGAATGGGTTCTTGTGACGCGGATCATCGATGGTGACACCATCCATGTTGGACGAGGCTGGAGGGATATCACGGTGAGCCTTTTGGGCGTGGACACACCCGAGACCGTCCATCCAGATAAGCCTGTGGAATTCTTTGGGCATGAGGCCTCAGAGTTTACTAAGAGATCCCTTGAAGGGATCAAGGTGCGTCTCAAATTTGAGCCTTCTATCCGACATGACGATTACGGCCGTCCACTTGCCTATGTCTTCCTTCTGGATGGCACCCTCTTCAATAGCGAGCTTATCAAAGGGGGGTATGCTCGTGTCATTGCCCCTTCTCGTTTCCGTTACTATGAAGAGTTCCGTAGCTACGAACAAGAGGCGATGGCAGCCAGGCTGGGCATCTGGAGCGGAAAGACGAAGACTTTACAAGTTCCATCCGAGGTTTCTGGAAAGGTCGTTGGCAACAGGGGGTCAAAGATTTATCACCTTCCTGGCCAAGCCAGCTATGGCCAAATCAAGGAGGAAAACCGAGTCTATTTTGATACCGAAGAGGAAGCGGTAAGGGCTGGGTATCGAAAGGCAAAGAGGTAGGAATGGCTATGGTCGCATGTTGCAAATTACGGCGCGAACGTTGGTGCAGAATGTGAAAAACGTATGCTGCGGCATGGGTCTTCTCACATTAGGCGTTTTTCGGCAAGATCCTTCTGGCAAAAATTCCGGCCCATTCCTTTTTTTCCTGATCCGATGGCCTATAGTGCTAGGATTGACAGGATAACCGACAGAGGATGGAGTCAGTTTGGAAAAGCTCGAACAGGGGATCTGGGGTCAGGGAACGGAACAGATGCGGCTTGGCTAAAGCAAAAACCGTTGTTTGCATGAGTTTTCTGTGTCAACCTAAATACTTAGATGTATTATTGGGAGGTTAAAGGGACATGGAACAGTTGGTGGTAGAAGTTCCGGAAGGTCTTGTAAAAGCATTGGAAGCTTACAAAGGGAATCTCGGTGAGGTCCTTGCTCTGGGCCTGCGCCAGATAAAAATGCAGCAGGCACTTGTACTGTTCAGAGAGGCAGGGGTTTCCCTTTGGAAGGCAGCTCGTATAGCTGGGGTTTCCCTACGCGAGATGACCCAATGCGCTGTGTCTCAGGGCCTGCGGGCCGCTTGTGATGATAAAACGCTGGAAGAGGAGCTGGCGTGATCCAAATACTCTCTATATTTGACGCTTTTCTGACAACCCTGTATTACAGTTTTTCCTGGACTATAAAAAAAGTGGATTGTAATGGCAAGCGGCAGGAGCAGTGCGATGATCCTTGACGATATTTTGCAAGACATCTATGCCCTCGAAGATGAGATGCGCACCTACGAGCGCAAGTACGGGGTGCTTTCGGAAACCT
>Ga0209986_10002486_pt1 | contig 16841 bp, 19 predicted proteins | sample BlataG_FD_183168 | JGI IMG/M metagenome (GOLD analysis project Ga0209986, IMG submission 183168) | Deep subsurface microbial communities from Black Sea to uncover new lineages of life (NeLLi) - Black_00105 metaG (SPAdes) (version 2) | ecosystem: Environmental > Aquatic > Marine > Oceanic >...
CCAGCAAGTTCCTAGCCCCAGCTCCTCAGCCTGAAGTACAAAATGCTCACTGGCTATCCCTATATCTATAAGATAGTATTTTGTGCCCCGGAACATCCCGCCTATCCTAGCCAGAAACTTTGGCTTTTCAGAGACAACGACAACAATCACTGGCGCCATTTTGCAAAAGGAATTCACCGAATATATACCACTGAACGCAGCCCGACATAGCCTGTTCTTTAACTGCCTATCATCTACGACTACAAACTTCCACGGTTGTGAATTGCATGCCGAGGGGGCTAGCCTCGCCGCCTCAAGGCACATCATCACCTTTTCTCGGTCAACAGGTCTATCCCGAAAATCCCTAACGCTTTTTCTACGCCTTACCAGGTCTAAAAGAGCCATAACCCTATTTCTACATACTTAATTTCAGTAGCCATACTGTGATAAGCAATCCTAGTTTTGATGGATGTCTTTGTCAAGAGCCCGGTAGAGAGCCACCAGAAGCGGGGGTAAAGGGGGGTGGATTATTTTAATATAATTAGTGCCAATCTGGTTATTCTCAAAAAGCCTTTGAGCATATGGGCGGCGTCTGGTATAATAGACGGAATTTGTCCTGTGTGGAGGTCTGCTGCGTCTCAAGCACTGTTAAAGATTGAGGAAATTCCCCTAGGGAGCCCCCAAATCAAGGCTTTTGCCAACTTCCCCTGGCGTCTCTACCGAGGTGACCCCTGCTGGACGCTGCCTCTACGGGGCGACCTGCTCAGTAATCGCCTCCTTGGCTTGGTTGGCCTGCTGACTCGGGAGCATCCCTACCATCGCCACGCTGAGGTTACCCATTTTTTGGCCTGGCGTGGTGGACAGCCAGTAGGTCGGATTTCGGCAGCCATCAATCATCGCTTCAATGACTACTATGGCGTTCGCATCGGCTTCTTCGGCTTCTGGGAAACTATTGAGGACTACCAAGTTGCAAAAGCCCTGCTAGACCGGGCACGGCAGTGGGTAAAAGACCGCGGGATGGCAGTCCTGCGTGGTCCCGGAGAATACTCCAACACCAGCCACGAACGCCAGGGCATACTGGTAGACGGATATAAGTACCCCCCGACGGTAGAGTTAACCCACAATCCCCCTTACTACAGTGAATTTCTGGAGCGGTACGGTTTCCACAAAGCTAAGGATTACCATGCTTACATATTTGATGTCCAAACCCCTTCCCCTCCCCGGCTGAAGAGGTTGGTAGAGGAGGTGCAGCGGCGCCGAGAAATTGAAACGCGGCCACTAATCTTCAAGGAATTACCCTCCGAGGTACGCTTGATAGTAAACATCTACAATGATAGCTGGTCTAAAAACTGGGGGTTCCTGCCTATTACTGAAGAGGAGGCTAATGCCTTGGCAAATTCCCTGCGTCTTATCGTGGACCCTGGCCTGGTCCGCTTTGCTTTCGTCCAGGGTGAGCCAGTTGCTGTCCTGGGGGCTTTCCCTGACCCCTATTATGCCTTACGGCCGCGTTGGCGCTGGTACGGTGACTCGGACTTAGTGCGTATAGCCAGGCTACTCTGGACGCGCCGACACATTCCCCGCACCCGGCTGATGTTCTTCGGGATTCGTCCCGGCTTCCGCCAGCTAGGTATCGATGCTCTTCTCTTCCATGAAGCCAAGGAATACGCAATCCAAAGGGGCTACCTCAAATGTGAGGCTTCCATGCTCTTGGAGAATAACCACCTGATTTTGCGCGCTTCAGAGTTTATGGGAGGGCACCACTACAAGACCTGGCGCATCTACGACCTGCCGTTAGAATAAGTGCTGAGGAAATATTGACAAGGCGGAAAAAGGGGGCTATCATTTAGTTATACTCCATAGTCTCAGTAGCTTGACAACTCAACGTAGGGAAAAAATGCTTGGCCAAATCACAGACTGGGTAGGCAGTTATGTTATACACACAATTGCTGTTCTACTTTGGAGGTTACCATAATGTAGCTAGTGGTAGAGATACGTGCTAGAGTAATTGAGAGATGCCAACCAAGGTAAAGGCTGGCGTTTTTTATTTTTCAAAAAATGCGTTGGGCACTATTTGTCAATATGAAATCTAAAGGTGTGGGAGGTAAGAGATATGCTGGAGATTAGGCAACTGACTGTAACCGTTGAGGGCAGGAAAATTATCCAAGATATAAATTTGAATATTGGAACTGGCGAGACACACGTTCTCTTCGGCCCTAATGGCAGTGGCAAGACCACCTTACTTATGGCGATAATGGGCTTCCCCAAATACCAAGTAACCCAAGGTAATATCATCTTCAATGGCAGGGACATAACCAGCTTGCCGCTGGACGAGAGAGCACGCTTAGGAATTGGTATGTCTTTCCAGCGTCCCCCGGTGGTTCGAGGGGTAAAAACAGGCGATATGATTGGTGCCTCCCTAGGAGACAGAGAGGATAAACTAACCATAAACAGACTAGCCGAAAGAGCTAATATGACCGAACTTCTGGATAGAGAGATAAACTATGGTTTTTCGGGAGGGGAGATAAAGCGCTCTGAGTTAATGCAGCTACTAGCTCAAAAGCCAAAGTTGACCTTATTGGACGAGCCAGAGTCTGGGGTCGACCTGGTGAATGTAGTCCTTATAGGTGAACTGATAAATGAGCTGCTGGACAAGGGCTGCCCAATACTTAAACGAAAATGCATGGGGCTTATCATTACCCATACTGGTGATATTTTGAACTATGTTAACGCCCGCACCGGCTACGTTATGATTGACGGCAGGATAACTTGCGGGGGAGACCCCCATGAGATTCTGGCAACTATCAAGAAACAAGGCTATGAGGAATGTGCCAAATGCGTTTTAGGGAGTATGCCAAGTGCGTGAGATAAAATCTTCCCAGACATATAGAGATAAAGCCAGAGCAGCCTCAGGCAAACCAGCTGCCCATGGTGATGATATAGATTTAGGTATTTATGTCAGCTCAGCCGAGGAACGACCATACCAGCCTGACCCGTCGCAGCTTCCTGCCAAAGCCAAAGAGCAGATGCTGGGGGCAGGGGTCATTTTGGATGATACAAGCCAAAGGTCAGGAACCTTTGTCCAGATGGATAATACACCAGTTCATAGTTCAAGTCGGCAAGAGGGTATAGAAGTAATGGCGATGAGCCAAGCTCTAGAAAAGCATGACTGGTTGTCTGATTACTGGTGGCAGGCAGTAGCTGTGGACAGTGATAAATACACCGCCCACGTAGAACTTAATCAGAGTAACGGCTATTTCATTAGAGCCCTACCTAATAGTAAGACTATCTATCCGGTTCAAGCCTGCCTCTATCTAGCTAAGAGCAAGCTAGCCCAGAATGTGCATAATATCATCATTGCCGAGGAAAACTCTGAACTCCATATTATTACCGGATGCACCACTGCCTTCAACAAGGAGCCAGGACTGCACCTAGGAGTTTCTGAGTTCTATATCAAGAGAGGGGCTAAGGTTACCTTCACCATGATACACAGCTGGAACCCAGAGATAGCGGTTCGTCCCCGCACCGGGGTTATCATTGAACAGGACGGGCTATTCTTGAGCAACTATGTGATTATGAAGCCAGTTCACTCGCTGCAAATGTATCCCACAGCCAGGTGTGTGGGCGAAAATGCTACCGTCAGGTTTAACAGTATTCTGGTTGCCACTCCTGGCTCAATGATAGATGTCGGCTCCAGGGTCTTGCTTGATGCCAAAGGGGCTAAGACGGAGGTAATATCACGAGCCATCACCACCGGGGGTAACATTTTCGCCCGGGGCTATATAGAGGGCAATGCCCCCGATGTCAAAGGACATCTGGAGTGTCGTGGGCTAATTCTACAGGGAGAAGGCATGATTCATGCCATACCCGAGCTCAAAGGTACACTAGCTAATATTGACCTGTCCCATGAAGCCGCGGTGGGTAAGATTGCTGAAGAGGAAATAGAGTATCTGATGGCGCGGGGGCTAACCCGGACTGAGGCTACAGCTACCATAGTTAGAGGCTTCCTCAGGGTAGACATTGAAGGATTACCCCCACTACTCAGTGCTGAACTACAGCGGGCGGTGGAAGCCAGTGAGGAAGACCTTATGTGAATAACTTACCGGAGGTAAGAAATGGACTTCAGTAATCCTTTTGGAACTATGGTGCCCCGAAAGATGAATGCCGCTGAGTTGGCTCGGGCTATAATGCAGGATATAGCTGCCGAGCTGGATGCCGTTGCTGTCTACCAAGCCCATATTGATGCTACAGACGATGAGCGGGCTAAGAAAGTGCTAGCTCACGCTCGGGACGATGAAAAGGAGCATGTAGGGGAATTTCTGGCACTACTGGAGATTCTTGACCCCAAGCAGGCGGAGTATATCAAAAAGGGAAAGGTAGAGATTGCTGAATTGTTACAAGGGAAGTAGCCCTATTAGAGGGGATTATACCACCGCCGTCAGTATACGGAGAGGGGGAGTCATTTCTTTTATAGCTGGGGCAATTGAGAAACCGGTGGATAAATAAACCGTTAAAGGTACTGAGCTAATTCGGTCAAGTCACGAATTCGGGAGCAGTCGCTGACCTCAGGATATAAATCATAACGGTCGATAAGTATGGGGTTGATACCCACCCCTCGGGCACCAACCACATCCAGTTTATACTGGTCGCCAACATGAACTGCTTGTGAAGCCTCTACCTTAGCTCTATCTAACGCAGCTAGAAAAATGGGGGGCTCAGGCTTATCAGCCCCCACCTGTTGAGGGGTAACCACAAAGTCAAGATAGGATTCCAGACCTAGTTTATGGCAAAGAGGGTTCATATCCTGAGCCAAATTGGTCAGTAAGCCTAAAGTAAATCTTTGCTCTTTCAATGTTTCCAAGGTTGATAAGACATCGTCAAAAAGGGTAAAGGTTATTCCCTTAAACAGTTGCTCTACTTTGTTCGCAACTTTTGCCAGCAGCTTCTGGTCAGCCTTAACCCCTGCCTCACTTAATATTATCTTCTGATAGCGAGTATAAACCTCAGCCCGCTCCTTGCGGTCTCTCTTCTCCACTGGTGAATTGGCATTTTCACCAAAGAAATACATATCAGCCGTCAGCACACCGGGCAGTATTTTCTCAGGTGATACCTCAATACCAAATTCACGCAGAGCTTGACTATATAATTCCTCACGGGGGGGTTCATAGCGGGCTAAAGTGTTAAACCAATCAAAAAATATTGCTTTAATCACATCGTCTTCTCTACCTAAGTATCATCAATACCCAGGTCTTTAAGATAATCAATGGCATCCTGGACAGTTACCATCTTTTCGGCATCCTCGTCCGGTATCTCAATCTTGCGGGATGGATTGCTAAATCCATCTTCTAATGACATTATCAGTTCTACCAAATCCAGAGAATCGGCGCCTAAATCATCAACAAAACTAGCTGAAGGCACTACTTCCTCATTCTCGACCCCTAGCTGCTCAACAACTATCTTTTTTAGTCGCTCAAAAATGGTTACCACTTTCTACCCCCCTTCCTAGAATTTTCTATCTATTGACAAGGCCACTAACTGAACCCAGAACTCCGTTAACAAACTTTGGTGAATTATCGCTACCAAAGGTCTTGGCTAACTCAACCGCCTCATTTATAGCCACTTTAACCGGCACCTTATTATTAAGTAAAATTTCGAATATTGCAAGCCTCAGGATGTTCCTATCGACTACCGGTATCTGTGCTACTGGCCAGGCAGGGGCAAAGTTTTGAATATTAAGGTCAATCTTCTCCTTATTCTGGATAACGCCGTTGACCAGCTCATGGACAAAGGCGTCGTTTTCCACAGACAAGCCCTCACCAGCCAGAAGGTGAGTCAATACCCCCGCTATCTCATGACCCACAGAATCAATCTCATATAGTGCCTGAAGGGCAAGCCCCCTTGCTTTTCGCCGCGCCCCTGCCATAGATTACTCCCGAACCTAAGCTAACATTATACCACAAGTTAGTCAAATAGTATCAAGAGGCTATTTATCCACTCAGCAGGTAAGATGGAGAGCGGCTACCACTCTCTGCGATTGACAAAGCTGGTTATAGGTATGACACGCCTTATCAGTTGTCTCGGCAATAAGCTTAATGCCCTGAGCTTCAACCACTTGTTGCACCTCAGGTAGCACCTTTACTAAACCTGATGCTCCAGTGCCAACTACCAGCAGCTGAGGATTTTCAGTTATAACCTCAGCTATATCATCAAGGCATAGCTGATGACCTGTCTTCTTCCACCAGTTACCTCTAACCCTGTCGGGGAAAATGATTACATCTGAGGTATATTCCTTGCCGCTAACTACAATCAGCCCAAACTGGTAAGAATCAATAATGTTCATATACATTGTTTATTAACCTCACCCCCTTAATCCCCCTCTCCATAATAGGGAGATGTATTCTTTGCATGAGGGGGATAGGTTGCTAAATGACCTCTTCATAGCCAAGCTCCGGCCATACCTCCATCTACATTCAGAATTTGCCCGGTAATATACCTTGCCCCTTCAGAAGCCAGAAAAGCAACTGCTTCAGCCACATCACGGGGAGAGCCGAGGTAACCAAGTGGAATGTGCCCCATAAGCTCCTGCCTCCGCTTCTCCTCCAGGCGCTGGGTCATTTCAGTGTCAATAAAGCCAGGGGCAATAACATTAGCCGTGATGCCCCGCGAGGCTACCTCCCTAGCAATAGTCCGGGTAAGCCCAATAATACCGGCCTTAGCTGAAGCATAGTTGGCTTGTCCCGGGTTGCCGGCCACACCAACAATACTGGCAATACTAATAATTCTACCCCAGCGCTGCTTAATCATCTGCCTCAGCACAGCCCTGGAACAAAGGAAAACACTCCTCAGGTTAACATTTAATACCCTATCCCAGTCCTCATCTGACATTCGCACCAGAATCTGGTCTCGGGTAATCCCAGCATTATTCACCAGGATATCAACCTTTCCATAGGTAGCCTTGGTCGTTTCCATCAGTCTAGCTACATCTGATGATGAGCTTACATCAGCCAGGATAGCCAGGCTCTGCCGGTTCATAGCCCTGATTTCCTCAGCCACGCCTTGAGCCGCCTCGCCTATATCATTAACCACAACTGTAGCCCCGACCTCAGCCAATTTCAGGGCAATAGCTCGCCCTATACCACGACCACTGCCAGTAACTATGGCTACTCTATTTGAAAGGTCCACAATTGCCTCCTCACTCTAACCATTATTCACAGAAGCCTTTCATTTGCAGGAATGCAATTCTTCTTTGATTACCTAAGCTACCTCACCCCCTGTTTCCCCCTCTCCTTCAAAGGAGAGGGGGAAGTATGGGTTTTGAAGGGGCAAAGCCCCTTCAAACTTCCCTTGATAGAAAGCCCTCGCTCCTGCCTTTAACTCCCCCCTTCCCTTACAAGGGAAGGGGGGTCAGGGGGATAGGTTCTAAACGACGTATTCAATCTACCTTGATAAATAACCTCATTTTATAGGAATGCCCTGGAGTCCGCCATATTTCTAATAGCGTTTGCATCGCCTATATTCACCGTCTTAACATTTTTGTTTATTCGTTTAATGAGACCACTAAGCACCCTCCCGGGTCCTATCTCAATAAAGGTAGATACACCATCATCTACCATATACTCAATTGAGCGCTGCCACTGAATGCTATTACACAACTGTCTAAGCAGTTCTTCCTTCATCTGCTCGGCAGTAGTCATAGGCTGAGCAACAGTGTTAGCTATAATAGGAATAAGCGGTTCACGAAAGGAAACAGTGGCTAAAATCTCAGACATACCATCAACTGCCGACTGCATTAGTGGCGTATGAAAGGCACCGCTTACCTGTAAGGGGATAATGCGATGAGCCCCTCTGGCTTTGGCTAAATCTGCGGCTTTAGTTAACTCCTCCTTTGCCCCGCTGATTACTAGCTGACCCGGGCAGTTAATATTGGCGATTTGGGTATCAGTTTCTCTACATATCTCAGCCATTGAAGCCTCATCAAGCCCAATTATTGCTACCATGCCTCCGGGTTTCCTCAGCCCGGCTTCATACATCAATCGCCCTCTTTCCCGAGCCAGATAGACAGTAGTAGCAAAATCAAGCACCCTGGCTGCCGCCAGTGCTGTATACTCACCCAAGCTATGGCCAGCGACAAAAGCAGGAGGTGGTAACCCGTTGCCGCCACTCACATCATGGGCAGTTTCCAAGCAGGCAAAGCTAACTGTTGCCAGTGCTGGCTGGGCATTGATAGTCTGACGCAGTTCATCCTCTGGACCGTCAAAACATAATTGGGACAAAGGGAACCCCAAAACCTCATCAGCCTGGTCAAAGATTGCCTTAGCCGAATCAAAATTATCATAAAGGTCACGACCCATGCCTACCCACTGAGAGCCCTGTCCGGGGAAAACATAGGCTACTTTCATCGGCTCAGCCTCCCTTAGCCAGCCTTCTTTTTCGGGGTTTCAATCCTGATGACTTCCCTGCCAGCATAGCTCCCACAGGTAGGGCAAACATGGTGAGGTAGTTTAGGGCTATGGCATTGAGGACAATAGTCTAGAGAAGGAAGGGACAACCTGAGATGACCACGCCTCTCACCCTGGCGTGCCTTAGCGTATTTTCGTTTAGGTAATGCTCCCATAATCTACTCCATTTCCTTTCGTTTATCTGTCACTTCATCACTAATGAAAGCCAATTTATTTAACCCAGACCAGCGAGGGTCCGCCCCCTGAGGCAGACAATTACAAGGTCCCTGGTTTAGGTTATGACCACAATCAGGACATAATCCAGCGCAATCCTCACGACAAATGGGTTTCATAGGGATAGCCAGCAGCGCATACTGACGTATCGCCTCAGTTAGGTCAAGAATATGATGCTCATCAATAGTGAAACAGCTAGGCTCCTCAGGTAAGGGCAACCAAGCACCACTGACTACATCTGTAATAGGAAAATACTCCTCTTCAATATTCAGAGTCAGCGGACAACCAAACAGGCTCAAACAGCGGCTACAGGTAACTTCAACCTCAGTGTGTAGTGTACCCTTAACTAGAATAGCCCGGTCGGTACGCATCAACCTAACTGCACCGTGAACCATACTTTCGCCACTACCAGTATCAATAGTCTCATTCACTTCATAATTCCGTATAGACCCTACCGATGCCTTAAGCTGCTGGGAAACATTTATCTGCATCTTGCCCCCCGCTCCAACCAAAGTCAACTTATTATAGGCTGAGTTGCCTGGTTACATCAAGCTCATGGCGACTCAGTGTTAATCATTTTTCAGTTTCTCAATTAGCATGGGCACTACTTTAAACAGGTCACCAACGATGCCATAGGTGGCTACGTCAAAGATAGGGGCATTGGGGTCATCATTAATGGCCACAATAGCCTCTGAGGTTTGCATACCAGCCAGGTGCTGAACCGCTCCCGAGATGCCACAGGCAATATAGAGCTTGGGGCAAACAGTCTTACCTGTCTGCCCAACCTGATGGGAATATGAAACCCACCCGTCATCCACCGGGGGTCGGGATGAGCCCAGTGCTGCTCCCATAACTCCAGCCAGTTCTTCTAGTAGCTGGAAGTTTTCTGCCTTGCCCACTCCCCGTCCTCCAGAAACAATAATGTTAGCATCCTCAAGTTTGACTGCTTCAGTAATATCGTCAATGAAACTAAGTAACTTAGTTCGCGATGTGATGCGTTGCTTATTGAAGTCCACTCTTATTACTTGTCCCTTTCTTCTCCCATCTGGTGTGCCTTTTTTAAATACTCGGGGGCGAACTGTTGACATCTGTGGTCGTTTGGTTTGGCAGATAATAGTAGCCATGATGTTGCCACCGAAGGTAGGTCGGGTCTGCAAGAGAAGCCCTGTCTCCGGGTCAATTTCAAGCCCGGTGCAGTCAGCAGTGAGCCCGGTCTTTAAGATAGCGGCTACCCTAGGAATAAACGAGCGCCCCAACGAAGTGGCACCGGCAACAACTATTTCAGGCTTGTATTTCTCAATCAGCTCAACCAGTCCCTTGGTATATAAATCGTCCTGATTACTGGATAAAGCCGGGGCATCCATTAAGTAGACCTTGTCAGCGCCGTAAGCAATCAGCTGTTGAGCCTCATTAATGCCGTGACCAAAGCATATAACGCATAATTCAGTCCCCAGGGTATCGGCTAGCTGTCTACCTCTTGATAGTAACTCATAGGCAACACTCTTCAGCTTGCCGTTCCGCTGCTCAGCAAATACCCAGACACCTCGGTAGCTATCACCTGCCGCCGGAGCCTCAGCAGCAGCTTCAATGAGTATAGCCTGGTAGTCACAGGCTTCTTGGCAAGCACCACAAAAGGTGCAGCCTTCCCTAAGGTAAACCTTTTCAGCTATGATTTCCAGTAGACCGAATGGACAGGAAGAAAGGCATTCACCACAGCCAACACACTTATCAAGGTCAATTTGGATTCCCATACCTCTAGCTACCTGAGATTATCTTAGCCTCCCTCAGCTTATTAATCAGGCTATTTGCCTGACTTTCCAAATCCCCCTGAAGTATCTCACCGTGGTGAACCCTCTGGGGAAAGAAAACCCTGATAACCCTGGTGGCAGAGCCGGATAAGCCTACCATATTCTTATCAACACCCAATTCCTGGGCTGTCCAAATAGGTATCACGGCGCTCCTTGCCTTAGCTAGTCCTCGCAGGGAGGGGAGACGAGGTACATTAATCTCTTTTACCACGGTAATTACAGTTGGTAAGGGCGTCTCAATAACCTCGTGCCCGTCTTCAACCATCCGCTTCACTCGCATATATCCATTATCTATCTCTTCAATCTTACTGACATAAGCCACAAACGGTATCCCCAGCATCTCAGCAAGCTCTGGTCCTACCTGTCCAGTGTCGCCGTCTATTGTTTGCCGTCCGCAAATTATGATGTCATACTGCTTTAATTTATTAATTGCCCGGGCAAGAGTATGGGAAGTAGCCAGAGTATCAGCGCCGGCAAAGGCGCTATCACTTAACAGAATGGCTTCATCAGCACCGGTACTAATCACCTCTCTCAGCGCTTCTTCAGCTTGAGGAGGACCCATGCTGATAGCAGTAACCTTGCCCCCATATCGCTCCTTTATGCGCACCCCTTCCTCTAGTGCATAGGTATCAAAGGGATTGACGATATTCTTAATCCCCTGTCGCACTAGGGTGTTAGTTTGAGGGTCAATGTTGACTTTAGTGGTGCCTGGAACTTGCTTTAGGCAAACCACAATATTCATTCCTGCCTTGCCTTTCTCTTCCTAAGTTCAAAGGCGATGGTGCTTCTTAGAACCTCGTTGGAGCCTTCATATATCTGAGTAATTTTGGCATCTCTCATCATTTTCTCAATTGGATAATCACGCATATAACCAACACCGCCAAAAATCTGCACCGCATCAGTGGTAACCTTCATCGCTATATCTGAGGCAAAAACCTTAGCCATAGCCGCTTCTTCAGTGAACTTCTTTGCCCCACTATCTATCGTCCTTGCTACCGCATAAGTTAGTGCTCTGGCTGCTTCTACATTAGTAGCCATATCGGCTAGCATGTTCTGGACTACAGGAAGAGAAATAATAGGGTGTCCAAATTGGATGCGCTTCCGAGCATAATCCACCGCCGCTTCCAGGGCTCCCTGAGCCAGCCCAACAGCTTGAGCCCCTATTCCCGGGCGTGACCTATCTAAGAGCCTCAGCGTCACTATAAACCCCATTCCCTCCTTACCAATTATATTCTCCTCGGGGACTAGACAATTTCGGAAAACCAGCTCCCTTGTAGAAGAGGCGCGAATACCCATTTTCTTCTCCTTCTTGCCGAAAGAGAAACCTGGGGTGTCCTTTTCTACCAGGAAGGCACTAGCGCCGCGGGCGCCCCTCGCTTTATCAGTCAAGGCAATAACCGTATATATCTCAGCCTCACCGCCATTAGTGATGAACTGTTTGGTTCCGTTAATTACATAGCCTCCCTTTACCCTTTCAGCGGTTGTTTTTATGGCACTGGCATCACTGCCGGCTGTTGGCTCAGTTAGGGCAAAGGCGGCTAATCTCTTACCACTGGCAATATCGGGCAGGTATTTCTGCTTCTGCTCCTCAGTTCCATACTCCAGCAAGGGGAAACTTCCTAGGGCACTGGCAGCATAGCTAACAGCTACACCGCTACATACACGGCTTAGCTCTTCAACAGCCAGACATAGCTCAAAGCATCCCCCACCTAGACCTTCATATTCTTCAGGAATAAAGATACGAAATATGTCGGCCTCGGCAAGGTCCTTCATAATACCCCACGGGAACTCTTCCCTCTCATCTAACTCCGCTCGCACCGGCAGTATTCTCTCCTCAGCAATCCTTCTTGCCAGACTCTTGAGCGTCTTTTGCTGCTCATTTAGAAAGTACTCCAAGATAAATCCCCCCTATCGGTTGATTGCCTATCAATAGTTGTCAGGGAAAATAGGTACACATAACTGTGAAACCAAAGTTAACAATTTGGTTTTTCTGGCAGCTGTTCCAGAGGGTGTTTCAATTAAAATCAACTTATTATAAGCTGAGCTACATACTTACTGTCAAGTAATAACTAATGTTGACACTAGAGGCAGGGGCAGGTTATAGTAATCTAGTATCTGCATATTTGCCATACCTTCTACAGTGGAAGTACTAATAGGTCTAGGATACAATAAGTCAGTAGCTCAATAGAAAGGGGGTGAATGCCGTGGCAGCAAAGGCTTTTGTTCTAATTGAGACAGCAGTGGGTAAAACTAAGGAGGTCACCTCGACCATTAAACAGCTAGAGGGAGTAAAATCGGTTGATGGTGTAACCGGACCCTATGATATTATTGCTATAATAGAAGGGGAAACCCTCAACGATATCGGTGACCTAGTCACTGGTAAAATCCACCCTATTACTGGCATTTCCAGAACAGTAACCTGCCTGGCGCTATGAGCCACCTAAATCCGCCGCCTTTTAGTTTTTAGACCTGAGCCAGTCATGGTGACTAAAAGAAGGCGAAGGAGAAATAGACATGGATTTTAAATTTAGTGAAGAGCAAGAGAAATTCAGGCAGGAGGTTCGGGGCTTTCTGGAAGGAGAGATAAGGCAAGGGTTGTGGCAGCCAAGCTGTGATGCCTGGATACAGGGTTACTTGCCAGAGTTCACCAAAAGGGTGGCAGAAAGAGGCTGGATTGGGCTAGCCTGGCCTAAAGAGTATGGTGGGCAAGGACGCAGCAATATAGACCGGCTTATCCTCACCGAAGAGATGCTGCGCTACGGAGCACCAGCAGCTTGCCACTGGTTCGCTGACCGCCAGATAGGTCGTGCCATTCTTGCCTATGGTACTGAGCAGCAAAGGCAGGAGTTACTGCCTAAGATTATAAAGGGGGAGGCTTATGTTGGTCTGGGGATGAGTGAACCAGAGGCTGGCTCTGACCTAGCATCCCTTAAAACCCAAGCTGTTGAAGATGGTGATGATTATATCATCAATGGGCAGAAGATGTGGGCTAGTTGTGGTATGTTTATGAACTATATCTACCTAGTAGCCAGGACAGACCCAGAAGCACCGAAACACAGGGGCATTAGCGAATTCGTTATTGCCACAAATTTACCCGGGATTACTATTACCCCGACAATGGATATTACCGGTAGCACAGCTTGGGCTGAGGTCTTCTTTGATAGTGTACGAGTCCCCCAGAGATACCTTATAGGAGAGAAAAACCATGGCTTTTACCAAATCCTCAACCAGCTTGATTACGAGAGAGCCGGGCTGGAGAGACTTATGGGCAACTACCCTCTCTTTGACGCCATTATTAAATTCACCAAGGAAACCAAGCGGAATGGGAAACCCCTGTCTCAGGACGCTTTAATTCGCTCTAAGCTGGCTCAGCTTCAAGTTGAATTTGAGATTGGTCGCTTACTTACCTACCGGGTAGTTCTGGTTATAGACGAAGGTCATGCCCCCAATGTTGAAGCGGCTATGGCTAAGGCATACTCTACCGCCTTTGAGCAACACCTGGCTAGCACTGCTATGGACATTCTGGGACTCTACGGGCAACTGGTAGCTGAGTCCAAGTGGGCACCCATTCTAGGAATGGCACCTCATTCCTATTTAGGCTCTAAAGGTTATAGCCTCCAAGCTGGCACCTCGGAGATTTTGAGAAACATCGTAGCCGGGAGAGGACTGGGGTTGCCCAGTAAATAATAAATCCCAAAACTAGTAGAAAGGGGTAATAATGGATTTAAGTCTTTCTGAAGAGCAAGAAATGCTAAAGAAAATGGCTCGTGACTTTCTAACTAACAGATGCCCCAAAACGCTGGTTAAGGAAATGGAAGCGAGTGAGAAGGGTTATTCACCGGAGCTATGGCAAGAAATGGCAGGGTTAGGCTGGATGGGGCTGGTACTCCCAGAGAAGTACGGTGGTGGTGGGATGAGCTTCCTTGACTTATCAGTGCTACTGGAGGAGATGGGACGCAGCTGTCTACCTGGGCCTTTCTTGTCAACAGTAGTTCTTGGCAGTTTGCCCATCCTGGACATTGGAAATGAGGAACAAAAAGGGGAATACCTACCCAAGATAGCCAGCGGTGAGGCAATCTTCACCCTGGCTCTAACTGAACCCAATGCCAAATACGATGCTGCCTCAATCGCAGTTAAGGCTACCGCTGATAACAACGACTATATTATTAACGGTACCAAGCTCTTTGTCCCCGATGCCCACATTGCTGATTATTTACTGTGTGTAGCCAGAACCAACGAACTGGCAAAATCGGAAAACGGGATTACTATATTCCTAGTAGATGCCAAAAGCCCGGGTATAAGCTGTGCAGTTTTAAAGACTATCGCTAGTGATAAGCTATGTGAGGTAGTTTTCGACCAGGTGAGGGTACCTAAGAAGAACATCTTGGGACAATTAGACCAGGGGTGGAGCGAGGTGCAAAAGATAATAGAGCGGGCGGCAGTGGCAAAATGCTGTGAAACGCTTGGCGGTATCCAGCAAATGCTGGAGATGACTGTTGATTATGCTAAGGAGAGAAAACAGTTTGACCGCCCAATTGGTAGCTTTCAAGTTATACAGCACTACTGTGCCAACATGGCAACTGATGTTGATGGCTCAAGGTTTAGCACCTACCAAGCAGCCTGGACGTTAAGCGAAGGGTTGCCTTGTACTAAAGAGGTGGCTATAGCTAAGGCGTGGCTCAGTGAAGCGTGTAAGCGCGTTACCGCCCTGGCACACCAAATTCACGGGGCTATCGGAGTTACCATTGACCACGATTTACAGTTCTACACCAGACGGGCTAATGCGGCTGAGGCTACCTTCGGCGATGCTGATTTCTACCGAGAGATAATAGCTCAAGAGATGGGGTTATAAGGCACTATTTAAGCCAGGGTTTCCAACTTCATCAATACTTCATTTATAGTTTGCTCAGCAGTAGAAGCACCCCCGGTGATACCTATACGGTAACAACCCTCAAGCAAGGAGGGTTGAATTTCTTGGGCAGTTTCAATTAGACATATTTTGGTTACCGTAGCACATAACTCAGCAAGACGATTGGTATTAGCACTACTATGGTCACCGATAACGAGCATCAAGTCTACCCTATTAGCTAACTCAATGGCTGCCACCTGCCGTCTTCTAATATCGTGACATATAGTATCAATAATCCGCAGCTCGGAATCTTTAGCCAAGGCAGAGTCAATAATTTTTTTTACAAACCTGGTAAAATGAGCCGGTATCTGGGTTGTCTGGGATAGAACGCCTAAACGGCGAGGTAAATGGCCAAACTCAGCTATAACCCTCTCATCTAGTGTAGCCACTCCCTTGCCATTAGCCCAACCAAGAATGCCCCTGACCTCGGGGTGGTTAGCATCTCCATATATAATAACAAAAAAGCCGGACTCAGCTAATCTTCGAGCCGCAACCTGAGCCCGGTAAACAAAGGGGCAAGTGGTATTAATTATGTGAATGTGCCGAACCCGAATCTCCTCTTCTAGCTGTGGGTTCACCCCATGGGCGCCAACAGCCACCGTGTCTCCCTGTATATCATCCACGCTCTTGGCTACTCTAACACCAATCTTGGCTAGTCTTTGTAGCACTTCTTGGTTATGCACCACAGCCCCCAATGTCTCCACCCCACCACGCTCACCGGCAACCCTCTCCAGAATATCAATGGCTCGCCTAACCCCAAAGCAAAACCCTATTTCAGCCGCTTTTTCAATCTTTAATGCCATCTAGCTTCCTTGCCCGACGTAATTTCCCCGATATTCCAGGGGAAGAAGTTCAGCTATACGCTCCATTATAGAATTAGTAACTTCGGCAAGCTCCGCCTTAGTCAACTTACTACTAGTCGGGGACAGATAGAAAGGGTGACCAATATTAACTGTTATCTGGGGGCGACGCAATAACCAAGTTACCCCCTTAATTTTTTCTGTTCCAATAATACCCACCGGCAGGATAGGCGCACCATTGCGTAAGGCTATTAGTGCCGAGCCATAGAAAGCAGGCTGCAGCTGACCATAGCGGCTCCTCATCCCTTCAGGGAACATAACCAAGACTAGACCTTCAGCTAACACCTGGTTTGCCTGGCGCAGTGCCCTCCTATCCAGTTGCCCTCGGTGCACCGGAAAGGCACCAAAGCCCCTTACAAAGTAACCAATTACCTTAAAACGAAATAACTGCTTTTTAGCCATAAATATCACTTTCCGGCCAAGGCTAACACCAAGTAGAGGCGAGTCAGCTAGATTAAGATGATTGGCTACAACTAGCAGGGGTCCCTGGCTAGGGATATTTTCTTTGCCCCTGACCTGGCACCGGGTCAACAGGAGCAGTAGTATTCTTATTATTATTCTACCTATATAATAGAACCAGGGCATTATTCTGTCTCCATAGAGGATGAAATTAACA
>Ga0209986_10002489_pt1 | contig 16830 bp, 17 predicted proteins | sample BlataG_FD_183168 | JGI IMG/M metagenome (GOLD analysis project Ga0209986, IMG submission 183168) | Deep subsurface microbial communities from Black Sea to uncover new lineages of life (NeLLi) - Black_00105 metaG (SPAdes) (version 2) | ecosystem: Environmental > Aquatic > Marine > Oceanic >...
CTCACTCCCGTTGACTATGAAAAACAGCTTTTGAGAGTTTGCGCTTGAACGTGTCTACTTTTTTGGGGGAAATCCACTCCCTCCTGTTGAAAACATGGTCTGGTGGCTGGAAATTCCCGCTGTAACCCATTGCAGGGCGCTTCTTGCTGAAGGATCGGACGAGAGCCTCGAGAAAGCCGAGACAAAACTTGGAGAACTTTTGCAGCTGAATCAGGATAATCACAATATCTGTCATATGATTCAAATGATGCTTTTGTTGGCCATGGTTTATCAAAAACAGGGCCGTGTTGATAAGGCCCTGACCATTTTAGAACGGGCAGTCGACCTTGCAAATCCCGGCGGATGGATTCGACCCTTTGTTGAATTGGGTTCCCCCATGGGCGATCTATTAAAGCGACTGATCAAAAATAACGTTGCCGTTGAATTTGTCGGAAAACTCCTGGCCGCTTTAGAGGGTGATGAATCCGAAGCAGTGCCGGACGTGTCCGAGTCTAAACCCACTGTAGAGCCATCCGTGAGACCCCAGACGCTGGTCGAGCCCCTGACCAACCGTGAGCTCGATATCCTGGATCTGCTGGCGCAGCGGCTCCAGAATAAGGAGATCGCCGACAAACTGTTCATTTCAGCGGAAACCGTAAAAAGCCACCTGAACAACATCTACCAGAAGCTCAACGTCAGCAACCGCCGGGATGCGGTTGAGAAGGCCAAAACTCTGGGAATCCTCTATTCCTAAGCCACATTATCCATTTCTTTTTAAACCTCAAACCCTGATACCTGAACCCACAATTTTGATGATACAATTATAAACATCCCCCTTTTTTGCCCCTATTTGAGGATTTTGATTTGTTAACTCCCCCATTTTTACCCCTTTTCGGGGGATGTTTAGCTTATCAGAAGCTAATAGGTTCAATGTGAACGGGTTTATGGGACAACCCTCTATGTTAACAAAAGAAAGGATCTTCGATGATGAGGAATTCGCCCTACTTGAAACGCCTTACACTCGGGAAGCCCGCGTCCTACTGCATTAAAGTCCAGGGTCGTTTGGATGAGACCTGGTCCGACCGTCTGGCCGGTATGCAAATTAAAACGAGCTCCCGAGGGGATATAAAGGTAACGATCTTAAGCGGCCATGTGAGGGATCAGGCCGAGCTTCTGGGAGTGTTGAACAGTCTCTATGAATTACATCTGCCACTTTTGTCGCTGGAAATTCTGAACAAGGAATAATGGCGTTAAAGGATAAAAGGGTTTCAGGTGTCGGGTGTCAGGTGTCAGGAAATACAAAAGATGATCTGATACCTGAACACTGACACCCGAACACTGACACCTTATTTCGAGGAATATCAATATGAAAAGGAGGTAAAATGAAGCACTACAAGATGTTATTATTGTGTGTGGCTATCGCCCTGATACTGATAGTAGGCTCAGGATCCGCTATTGCCGAGGAAAAAAAATCAGCCGATGAGATCGCAAAGGAGTTGGCCAATCCGGCCGGATCTCTGGCGAGTCTCAACTTCAACCTTCAATATACTGAGTTTACGGGTGACCTCCCGAGATCTGACGACCAGGAGAGTACGGCCCTGACCTTTCAGCCGACGCTTCCGTTCCCGGTAGGTGACAAGGGCAGGAGAATCATCTTTCGGCCGTTGATTGGCATGTCATTCGATCAGCCCGTCTTTGACGCTGCCAAAGGCGACTTCGACAGCGAGGATACTAATCTGTTGGATACTACTTTTGATCTGGTCTATGCCGGCACCAATATGATCTCCAAGAAAGACGGTTACTTGTGGGGCATGGGCATGGCGGGAACATTGCCAACCGCCAGTGACGACGATCTGGGGGGTGACCAATGGCGCTTCGGTCCGGAATTGTTCGGCGGGATCATCAGAAAATGGGGTATTGTGGGTGCACTCGTCTCCCATCAATGGGATCCCCCTGTGTTAGGATAGTTGTCGTATGAGTTAAAACCCGCTATAAGATAAGAGGGGGCAGGAGGACGACTCATGCGATATTCACCTGAACGTAAAGACGCCGTGCTGCGAAAAATGATGCCGCCGCACAACCGATCCATCAAACAATTGGCCCAGGAAGAAGGCATTTCCGAAGCCACTCTTTTTGCCTGGCGTAAGCAAGCTCGAGACAAGGGCTTGCTGCTGCCGGACGGCGATAGTGGCCCGGAGGGTTGGTCAGCCCGGGACAAGTTTGCGGCGGTTTTAGAAACCGCAGCTTTCAACGAAACCGAACTGGCCGAATATTGCCGAACAAAAGGCATATACCCCGAGCAACTTTCACAATGGCGCAGGGCTTGTGAACGGGCCAATGACTGGGACCGAGAAAGTAATCGTCGTTTAAAGACAGAAAAGAAAACCGATCGCCAGCGTATCCGCAAATTGGAACAAGAGTTGCGGCGCAAGGAAAAGGCGTTGGCGGAAGTGGCTGCTTTGTTGGTGCTGCAAAAAAAAGCACAGGCGATCTGGGGGGACCCAGAGGACGAATGATCAGCGAGCCGGATCGCCGTCAAACCATTGAGCTGATCGAAACGGCCCGTAGGGATGGAGCGCGCTTGATACCCGCCTGCCAGGTTTTGAAGATTAGCGCCAGGACTTACCAGCGTTGGACAAAGACTGAAAGTGTCGCAAAGGATAGACGGCCGGATGCCATTCGGCCTACACCGGCCAACAAGCTGACAACGGAAGAAAGACAGCACCTTTTGGATGTGTGTCATCAGAAGGAAAATGCCAGTCTGCCCCCGTCGCAGATTGTGCCGAAATTGGCGGACCAGGGTCACTATATCGCTTCTGAGTCGAGCTTTTATAGAATTCTTCACGAGGCCAACGAGCAGCACCATCGGGGCCGCAGCCAGAAACCGCGAAAAAGCATGCCACCTAAGGGATTTTGTGCAACGGGTCCCAACCAGGTTTGGACGTGGGATATTACGTGGCTGCCCGCTTCCATTCGAGGCATGTTCTTTTACCTTTATATGATTGTGGATGTGTTCAGCCGGAAAATTGTCGGCTGGGAGGTGTTTGATCGGGAAAGCTCCAGCAACGCGAGCAGTTTTGTTTACAAGGCCGTTTTGGCGGAAGGATGTATCCTCAAACCGCTGGTGCTGCATTCTGATAATGGTTCTCCGCAAAAAGGCTTTACCCTTAATGCCAAACTTGAATCGCTGGGGATCATGCCTTCGTTCAGCCGGCCGAGAGTCAGCAACGACAACCCCTACTCGGAAGCGCTTTTTCGAACGTGCAAATATCGTCCGGACTATCCCAAATCCGGATTTGAAACGATCGAGAAGTCTCGCAACTGGGTGAGTCAATTTGTTTTATGGTATAACAATATTCATCGACATAGTGCGATTCGATTTGTCACCCCGAATCAAAGGCATCAGGGGGAAGATCGTCAAATACTTCAACAACGGCAAATAGTTTATGAAAAAGCGAAAAGCCGGAATGCAAACCGCTGGAGCGGAGAAACCAGGAACTGGGATTACATTGATCATGTCTGGTTGAACCCTCCAAAAGGCAAAAGTGACGAGGTTCTGAAAGTAGCTGCATGAAGGTAATCGATGATCAAAATAAAATCATATTCATGCGACAACTACCTTGACAAACAGCGTTTCAAAGATATTATCATAAAGAATGTGATTGGATCTCCTTGAAAAGGATATTGAGCTGCGTCCATTGCAAGGTTGCAACTATTTACTGCCTTTACACCAAAATATAACCTGCATGTTATAAAATTAATGTTTAATCAGTAAATTTTTGCCCGGGAAAGACCTATGCTTTACGGAAAATATCAATTTTTATGTGAACTTGAAACTCAAGCCATACTTCCGGTTTTCAAAGGATCGACCTTCAGGGGCCTGTTTGGCCATGCCCTTAAAAAGGTGGTTTGTGCTCTGAAAAGGCAGGAGTGCAGCCAGTGCCTGCTCAAGCAACGGTGCGTGTATGCCCTTGTTTTTGAAACGTCAACCTGCAGGGACCTGCCGGAAAACTCGAAAATCACCGCATTTCCGCACCCATTTGTGATTGAACCCCCCTTAACGGGTGATACGGATTTCCCGGAAGGATCTGCCTTTGATTTTAACCTGTTGCTGTTCGGCGAGGTGAACAATAGCCTGCCGTATTTTATTTACGCCATTGATCAAATGGGAGATATCGGCATCGGAAAAAAAATCCACGGTAGGCGGGGACGGTTTGGCCTCAGGAAAGTCAAGTTTGGGGAAAAAACCATTTATACTGCAATGGATCAGAAATTGAACACAACGGATACGGCCCAGCCCTTGCGCCTTGCTAACATTGAAAACCGATTAACCGGCAACTCCCGCATAAAAATTGTACTTGAAACTCCCCTTCGCCTCAAGTTTGAGAACCGGCTCAAGGCGGATTTACCCTTTCATGTGCTGATCAGGGCCGCGCTCAGAAGGTGCGCGTCACTTCTGGAGTGTTACTGCGCCGGTGAACCGTCGCTGGACTACCGGGGACTTGTAAATAGAGCACGGGAAGTTTCCATTGTAGATGCCGATCTTAACTGGTTTGACTGGAAGCGATATTCTCATCGCCAGGACCGGGAAATGCTCATGGGAGGTATGATTGGGTCCGTCATCTATGAGGGAAATATCAGCGAATTTATGCCCCTTATTGACTTTTGTGCCCAAGTCCATGTGGGCAAACAGACGGCGTTTGGTCTGGGGAAAATCAAAACAGAGCCATTGATATGAAAAACATTTTACTGGCGGTGACCGGCTTAAGCCCGCAAGTGATTACTGAAACCCTGTATGCGCTGCATCAGGACAACCGGCACGTGCATGCCATTCATGTCATCACCACCAGGGACGGCAAGGAAAAAATTTATGCGGAGCTGTTAGGAGGAGAAAAAGGGCAGTATTTCCGCTATCTCGAAGACTATAACCTTAACCCGGAAACCATCGCTTTCGATCACCGTCATGTTCATGTCATTACGGATGAACATGGCGTCGAGATTCCGGATATTGCCACGGAATCGGACAACGAACACCTGCTGAAAAAATGTTTGGCGTTGACCTTTAATTTGACCAAAGACCCGGAAACCGCAGTGTTTTTCTCCGTAGCCGGCGGCCGCAAGACCATGAGCAGTTGTCTTACCCTGGCGGTTCAGATGTATGGACGGCCCCAGGATCGTCTTTACCACGTACTGGTCTCGCCGGAGTTTGAAAGCAACCGGGATTTTTATTTTCCACCCAAACAATCCTGTTCCATTGAGCTTCGGGATAACCAGGGACAGATCTTCTGCAAGGAAACCAAATACGCCCAGGTGAACCTGATCCACATCCCCTTTGTTTCGATCCGGGAGCAGTTGTCATGGGATCTCTTGAACGCCCCGAAAGATCCGGGCACGCTCATGCTGTCTTTGATCAAGGAAGAGCGTTCAAATCTGACCGTAAACCTGGTGTCCAAAAAGCTCGTTTACAAAAAATTAGAGTGCGATATGCATCCGGCGCATCTGGCACTGTATGCCTTTTTTGTCGGGCAGAAAAAGAACTGCGCTCTGGAAACCGAGGGCTGCGGCAATTGTACGGACTGTTTTATGGATATTCAGGCGGTTTTTGATAGCCAGGATGAAATTACTTATCAGTATCGTAAAGTTTGCGGCACCCGCCCCTTAAATGAAATGAGCGACACCGGCATCACCAAACTGAACGCCGACAACTTCAATTCATACAAGAGCAAAATAAAGGAGAGCCTTCAAAAAAATTTCGGGCCGCATGCCTTAAAAGAGCTTGAGATCGCTTCCGTGGGTGCCCGGCCCAATACCCGCTACGGGATTATGATGGATAAAGCAAAAATTGAAATTGTGTATTAATTTCTCAAATAATCTGGCCTGCCCAGAGCATCTCACAAAATATTTTCCACGGCAGAACCGTGATGTTTGCATTCAATTTTCTGGGTAAAGGCTCTCTGGATACAATCAAACGTTTTTTGCAATGATATTCTTCCTGAAAAAGATGAATGCCTTTGGGCCGTTCCCTTACATTGACGGAGGATTTAATTTCCAGGACAACCTCTGCATCGCCCAGGATAAGGTCCACTTCCGAACCGCCGGCGGTTCTCCAGAACGTGATGGGAAAATCGAGTCGGCTGTAATGCCGATAGGCCCAGCACTCGTGAAGAATAAAATGTTCAAATGCGCGACCGTATTCCATCGTACCCGGTGAAAGGGATTTATAATTCAAAAGGGCCGAGACAAGCCCCGTGTCAAAGAAAAAAAACTTGGAGGTCTCGATCAATCGTCTTTTTTTTGATTTTTTCCAGGGCATCAGTTGCCTGCCGATAAGGGTGTCTTCGAGAATTTGATAATATTCTCGAATCGTTTTTGCGGAAACGCCGCTATCTCGCGCGGCGTTCGAATAATTCAGCAGCATTCCGTTGGTTAAGGCCGCGCTGTATAAAAAACGGGAGAACGCAGGGATATTACGAGTTAAGGCCTCGGCCTGGATTTCCTCTTTGAGATAATCATTGACGTAAGACTTTAAATCCATTTCGCTGTCCGGTGAAAGGTAATGAGACGGCAAAAGGCCGAAAACCAGTGCCCGATCCAGATCGAAATCATCTTTCAGCTCGGAGGTCACAAGGGGATAGAGCTCAAAACGCCAGGCCCTGCCGCCCAGCAAATTCACATGTCCTCTTCTGAATTTGCGGGCGCTGGAACCGGAAAGAACAAACCGGTAACTTTTGTTTTCAATGAGCCTGTGAATTTCGTCCATCAGATGCGGAATTTTCTGCACCTCGTCAATGACGACCGTTTTAGACGACTGGGCTTCTAAAATCTGTCCCAGGAGTGCGGGCCTCTGACTGAGCCTTAAAAAGAGGTCATAATCCAGCAAATCGATCCAGAAGGCATCGGCGAACTGCTGTTTCAGCAACGTTGTTTTTCCGGTTTTGCGAGGTCCCCAGAGAAAGGCGGATCGATTGGCCGGTAACTGGATGTTTTGAAATCGTTTTACAATCATGTTATTACGCATATTCTGCTTTATATGATAATTTGAAGCTTGGGTCAAGATATTTGTGATAATTAGAAGTAAGGGTTTATTTATCATAAATATTACAGCAATTCCAACTCCCAAAGGAGGATGCATTGAACAGCTTGCCCGGAATACGAAACCCCGTACCTTCAATACCCTGAAGGATGGGGTTTTTTGCTTTACGGCAGGCGGGACTGCAACGTTGCAATGCTGGAATTGTGATGAAATGGTTTGTATAAGGTAAAAAATTGGTGGAGGGATGTTAATGAGCTCCTCCTTTTGAAAAAGGTAGGCCGGAAGAGATTTCATCATCGAGGATAAAACACCATGCGAAACGTCATGATTTGTTTATTATCATCCTGATTTACCTTTAGAGAATTTTTTCCGCCCGTCAAGTAAGGGTGATTTTTCAAAGATCGAAGGTGGCTTCAGCGACGGCAAAGCTGCAACCAAGTTCGATGTTGTTACCTGGGCTGAAAATGCGGGCCAGCGGAATGCGGCGATGGCGGATTTGTGGAGTTTGTTTATTTAATGGCAGGTTGCATCTGAAATGTTCTATAATTTTCAGTATCAAGGTGACAAGGAGGAACACAATGCAATTTTACCTTTCCCGATTCAAAGACATGGAAACAAAGGAATTTGAAGCGGAACTTCTAACGCCTATGTTTCTCGGCGGGGCTGATAAAAATAAAGCTGAGTTGAGAGTTCCTTCCATCAAGGGCGTATTACGGTTTTGGTGGAGAGCAATAAATGCTCATTTATTTTTGGACAAGCTAAAGGAACAAGAAGCAGAAATTTTCGGTGATGCTGGCGCTAAATACGGTAAAAGTAAAATTCAGATAAAAATCAACAGCACCATGATTTACAATAGGCGAAATAGAGCTAACCCTGTTCCTCATAAAAATGTGAGATTCAGTTTTCCCTGCTTTAATCCAGGAGAGAAATTTTCTTTAAACGTTTACGGAGATAAAAATGTCTTTGAACTTTTCAAACTAATGTCGATTTTGGGCGGCTTAGGCAAAAGAAGCCGAAGGGGATTTGGCAGCTTTAAAATAAATAAAATTGATGGGGAAGATTTAAGCCCTGTTTCGTCAATAGAGGAAATTCTAAACCTCCTTCAAAATATCTCAAAGAATGTATTCAAAATTGATAATGACAAAATTATTAGAGCAGACAATGTAAATGCTGATTATGCATACGTCAAAAGCATTGAGGTAGGGACAATTCCATTTAAAACTTATAATGAATTATTAATAAAAATTGGGCAAGCTTCACATGACAACAATTCGGACTATACCGGCTTTGCTAGAGGTCAAGAGCGCTTTTCATCTCCAGTGTATGTTTCCGTTATAAAGTCAGAAACTGGTTATAAACCAGTTTTAACAACCCTTAATACAGCATTTAAAAGCAAACAAAGTCATGGTGTTGATAAAAGTTCAAATTTCAAAAGTGACATATTATCAGGAGGTTCAAAATGACATTTACAAAACCTGACACAGCATACTGGGACAGAAAAATGATCGCCTACATGCATGATCCTCTTGATAAAATTTTTCGGATTCAAAAACATGAAGATCGAGCGGCGCTGTTTCTCGAAAAATATGGAATTCAAAAGCCGAATGAGGAGTTCTGGAAAAAAGCGGACGCTATTGCCGCAGGGTTTGAGCGGGGACAGGTGCCGTCATACAGCGCTGATCCGAACAAGAATGGCGCGGTGAATTTTCTGGAAAATCCGATCATCACGCACCCCATATCGGAACAAGCTCAGCTAAAGATTTCAATATCTTCGGTAGATGATGAAACGGACAAGCAGATCAATGAAAAACTTATTGAATTTATGGAAAGAGAAATCGGTATGAAGCCCGGCCAGGGAGGATACTCGGACAAATTCAAAGAAGATGAAGATCGATTCGCCGTCGCCCGTTTTTTTTATACCCATTTGGCATTGAGATTCAAACTGGCGGAACATAATATCGGAGGGTTAGGCGCTTTCTGGCACAGGATTCCAGCAGATTCAAGATTTCCGGATCACTCCATCTGGCAGCATAATGCTTTATGTTCCGCTTTATCTTCGTGCATTGAGCTCGCTGGGGATGAATTTGAAATTGGGCTGATGGTTTTCAGTATTACACCGGTTCAGCAGTTTATCGTAAAGGCAAGGAAGTTGCGCGATTACTGGACCAGTTCTATTCTTCTGTCGTGGCTAGCATTTGAAGGAATGCGCTGGGTTGTTGAAAATCTTGGGCCGGATCATATCCTTTATCCATCCCTGATTGACCAGCCGCTGATTAATGAATACATGAAAAAAAACTGGAAGGTATCTCATGACAATTTTTTAAACCCGCCAAATGATATCGCCTCTTTTCCGAACAAGTTTCTTTTTCTACTGCCCATGAATCAGGCTGAAACCGTTGCAGGAGAGATAAAAAACCATATCCGAGAAGCATGGGAAGACCTGTATGAAAAGGTGTGTGCTAACTGCACAAGCATGATGACTTCGTTTTTGTCTGATGAGCAAAAGGTTTATGTAAAAGAAATTTTTGACAGACAAAACAGCAGATTCTGGGATTTACAATGGGCCGCCGCCTATCTGGTTGCGGATACTGACAAATCTGAAATTGAAATGCTTCTTCCGGAAGGAGTTTACAAAAACTCCTTTGAACTTCTTAATCGGTTCAATGAAATTATCAAAGATAAACCCTATTATGAAAGATCCGGACGGGGCGTCTTGTATTCTGTAAGCCATTCCCTTGTTCAGGCAACTCTTGCCGCTTCAAAAAACAGCAAAAGCGTTACACGGCTTCCCGAAACCGGTGAAAAATGCCACACCTGTGGCGAATTTGAGGTTCTGCATCATATAAAATACAGCGGTGATGTTTCGGCGGGTGAATATAAAAAAAACACAAAAAAATTTTGGAGCAACCTTAAAAAGCAATGGGACGGTGAAGAAAAAAACACACTCGGATTTAATTTGAACGATAAGGAAATGCTGTGCTCCATCTGCCTTACAAAGCGCATGGCATATGAAGCAATGGAAAACCATAAAAGTCATATACTTAACAGTGTATTCAAAGGCAAAAAAAGCTTTCCATCAACAACTGAAATTGCCCTTACCAGCTCTTTTGAAAGAAAAAATGTTCCAGATAAAGACAGAAAGAAAAAAGCCCAAAAAGTACACGATAAGGTGGATGATAAAACCGACAGCCGCGACCGCTATTTTGCCATTCTTATGATGGACGGTGATAATATGGGAAAGTTGGTCAATGGCGTGACGTTAGCGTCAACATGGGAAATGGTCATGCACCCTGATATAATTGCTCGGCTGAGAACGCCGGAATTTGAAAAAAAATACCATGATAATTGGAAATACATATTTGATAAAAAAAGACTCATCACCCCCGCAATTCATGCCGCCATTTCCGAATCGCTTGGTGATTTTTCCCTGTACGGTGTTTCCAATATAATTAAGAATTATCAAGGAACGCTTATCTATGCGGGCGGCGATGATGTTTGCGCGGTGCTTCCGGTCGAAACATCATTTAAGGCTGCACAGGAAATACAGCGCTATTATACATCCACCTACAAGTGGATTCAGAAAGATAAGGATCCTGAAGATGTTTCGGATTTTTTTACCCCTGCACCCGGCAAACTCTCCATCAACCTGGGCAAAGGAGATGACATCTCCATTTCAGCGGGAATTCTTATTTGTCATCACAAGGAAAGCCTTACTCAGATGATTACCGAGGCCCAGCATTTGCTAAAGGATAAGGCAAAAGAGGAGGCGGGCCGCAACGCCTGTGCTATTGAGCTTCGTAAACGATCCGGCGGTTCCCGCTATTTTGTCAGGAAATGGAGCGAAGAACAAACGTGGCAATCTTTTACAGAAATCGGTGAAGCCATAAAAAGCAAAAATAAGACCCAAGTTTCCTCATCGGTTGTGTACAGGATAGAGCAGCTGAGAGACGGTATAGAAGCAATCCTTAAACAAGACCATTGGGAGAAAATGCTTAAAGCCTTGATTGTCAAACAGCTTGACCGGTCATCCGTAGGCGATAAAGATCGTAAAAATATGTTTGCAGAGATGATGGTTGATCTTGTTGTCTGCAAAAACAATGGGGGCAAATGCGAATACAGACCTGAAGGTCTGATTGTCGCGGCATTCATGGCCAAAGGAGGTGAAAACGATGGATTGGTATAAAATTACGCCTGTAGACACGCTTTTTTTCCGAGGGGCCGAACCCATGAATCTTGGAGAAAATCATACGGTTTCCCACGTTTTTCCACCGCCTGCCCATACACTTTCCGGTGCATTGCGAACAGCGGTTTTGATACAGAATGGAATCTCTTTCGAAGCCTATGGAAATGGAGAAGCGCCTGCTGAAATTATTTCGGTCATCGGCTATGCAGGACAACACCCCGCGCCTTTCAGTTTGATCGGACCGCTTTTTATGATGGGAGATGAAGTTTATGTCCCGGCGCCTTATTCGTGGTTCATGGAAAAAGACAGTAAAAAAAATAATGAAAACGCAAAAGTGGGGATTGTCGAAGGCAGATTTTTGAGAAGCCGCCTTTTAAAATTCGAAGTGTCTGAATTTGTTTGGGCCAAGGGTGATAAAGGCGATATGGTTTCCCTCGGCGGCGGTTGGATAAAAAAACAGAACCTTCATTCGGTCGGAACAATAATTGAGGTCAAACAAAGCGAAGATTTTTTTGAAAATGAACCAAGACAGGTATTGCGCTGGAAAAAAACAGGAGGGTCCGGGAAGGCCACCTTTATTCATTCAACCATACAAGGTTAAAAAGAGACGTCAGCTTGGTCTTTGGCACAGACATTAGATTGCCACTCGATGACCAAGGAGTACTGAAAATTGGAGCGGAACAGAGATTCGGATGGTATGAAAAGCTATCCCAAGATAATATGGGATTTAATGATGAGGGCAATTCTTATTTATCCCTTTCCATCCTTGAAGGATCAGATGAGGCAAATATGTCGGTTGTAGCCACGGGCAAGATTCTTTATTTCGGAGGATGGGATTTACATACCGGATTTCATAAGCCCATGAAAGGTTTTTTTCCTGCCGGGACCGTTTTAAATAAAAAAATAAATAATAATTGTATCGCTATAAAGGGGGTAGAAACATGCTGACAAAAGAACTCTTTTCGATCTGTACGTTTTATGCCATTTCTCCGATTCACGCAGGAAGCGGTGCGGCCACTTCTACGGTTGACCTTCCAATTCAGAGGGAGCGGCACACTAACTGGCCACATATTCAGGCATCGGGCGTGAAGGGAGCCATGAGGGATCATTACCGGAAATTTGTCAAAAATGAAGATAACTATCTGACAAATCTGATCTTTGGAATTGATGAGGGTAATGATGGAGGTGTTATTGATAAAAATGGAAATTTAATAAAAGATAATGAAAATGAAAAATTACAGACTTTAGCGGGAGCCATTTCCATATCCGATGCAAAGCTCCTTGCCTTTCCAATGCGAAGCAATGTTGCTCCTTTTGTGTGGGTAACCTGCCCTTCGGTTTTGCAAAGACTGAAGAATGACCTGGAGTATACGAAATTTGAACCTCTTGAGAATGTTCCTATTGTAAATGAGGATGAAGCAGTTGTAATAAGAGGAAACGATCAGCTTTCAGAGAAGAATATTATTCTTGAAGACGCGGTCGTTACCATTAAACCGGAAAACAATATTCCTAAGCTTCCTTCTGAATTCCCACAAGTTGAAAGACTTTTGCTCATCTCCGATAAAATGTTTGATTACTGCGTGTCATCCTGTACCGAAATTCAGACCCAGATAAAGATTGATTCGTCCACTGGTACGGCGAAAGAGGGCGCTTTACGGTATCAGGAACTTCTTCCCGCCGACACCTTGATGTATTCGATTGTTTATTACAGCCAATCAGCCGGGCTGAATGAACTTCAAGCATCAACAATTAAAGGACATATTGAAGATGTTGTCAAAAATTTCATTCAGATTGGCGGCGATGAAACCCTTGGTAGGGGCATTTGCAAAATTTCATGGCTTATAAATACAACCGGCAAAGGAGGCGCGGAATGAGAACACTGGGACAAAAAAGAGCAGAGTTTGCGCTTTATGAGGTTTTGAATATAACGGAAAAGTTGGATGAAAAAGCAAAAAAAGATTTCAAAAGTTTTTCAGCGGGAGCACCCTCAATGATATTGCAAAATGGATTTGGGCAGGCCCTTGCATTTTGGCTTTCAAAAAAAACGGACAAGCACCTAAACCTCTTTGATATCGTTATGAAATGGCTATCCTACGACAATGGTAAGGATGTAAAAAATGCATTCGCATCAAAAAATGAAAGAAAAGAATTTATCAAAGAGTTGTCCGAAATGAAACAATCAAAATATCTGACTGCACAAAAAGAAACCCTCGCTCTGCTTGAATGGGTGAAACGCTATGCAAGCGCTGATTTATAGGAGGTTAAGATGTACTATCCTTATTACGGAGAACTTCGAGACGCCATCCAGAACATAAACCAAGGGAATTATGGGCTCTGGTATAATAAATTTATCCCGTTAAATAATTATGAAAAATGTGAAGCCTGTGGCATGAATAAGAAAAAAGAAACCACTGTAGAACTTTATTTTTCAAAGTACAATGAATTAAAAAAGAATAGGGAAATTGAAAAGATTCTGAAAAACAAACATCTCGATCAGTCAACATTCTGTGAGGCATTTTCAAAAAAATATAATAGCATTTTCCTTTCAGCACAGCTTTCATCACTATTCATTACCGGAATTGGAGAAACCCATCCACATGAAGTCAGCATGGTGTTTGATCATAACATGGGTATTCCCTATATTCCGGCTACCGGCATAAAAGGAATTGTCAGGTTTGCTCATACCTTGGGTCTTTTGTACGACGAGAATGGAAGTTTTACTGACAGATTTTTTGAAAAGAAGGAAGGTAAAGAGTTTATTAATGAAGAAAATGAGGAAACATTTATTCCTCACCTTTTTGGTGCTCAGGAAAAGAGAGGTTCTGTGATTTTTCTTGATGCCTATCCCGAGATAGTCCCTGATCTTCATATCGACATTATGAATCCACATTATGGCGATTATTATAGCGATGATAAAAATAAAACTCCCCCTGCTGACTATCTCAATCCTGTTCCTATAAAATTCCTTACTGTTGCAAAAGGAACGGTTTTTCTTTTTCGCGCATTGGTTGATAAAAAACACTCAGAGATTGTCAAAAAAGTAAAAAATGCCTTTGAAAAGGCACTCACAGCAGAAGGGGTTGGGGCAAAAACAGCCGTTGGATATGGCCTTTTTGATATTTTAACAGATTCCGAAGGTGTTAGCGGTTTGCCGGAAACAAAGCAACAACCTGTTGCCGTTGCCCAAGATATCAAAACTCCTTTGGAAAAACTTATCGACGAATTAGGTCTTATAAAGGCGAATGACATGGGCCGAATCGGAACTATCATTCAGAAAATTGATACACTCGAAACAGACGCTGAAAAAAAAGAGATTGCAAAAGCGATTCGAGATAAAATTGGTGCTAAGGCTTTTAAAAAACACAAACAAAAAGAGTACATGTTAGAGCTAATTGCCAAAGCAAAACAATAATCTTAACGTGTTGAAAAAAAATATGAAAGCATATGCTAACCCCACAATTATGCTAATGACTTTAGGCGGCTCCCCGGAACCTTTAAAAAAGAGCATTGAAACAAACATGCCGGAACGAGTTGTATTTCTGGCTTCTCATGATTCTGTATCTTTGGTCGGTGAGGTATTTAAAGGTCTGGAGAAAAAACCTTCTGCGGTCTATGAAATCACAGAAGATCCGAATATTCTTTATGAGTGTTACAGGGCGGCGCGCCGCTGTGTGAACCGAATAAAAAAAACAGATGTTTCTCCGGAAAATATTATGGTGGACTATACGGGAGGCACCAAGGTGATGACGGCAGCCCTTATTCTGGCTACTGTGGGTCTTAAATATAGATTCAGCTATGTGGGCGGCGACCGCCGAAACAAAAATGGTGTTGGAACCGTCATAGACGGCCATGAGAAAATGTTCGAAGAGATGAGCCCCTGGTCGATTTTTGCCGAGGAAGAGCGGCGGCAGGTTATTACCCTTTTCAACAATCGTCGCTTTTCCGCAGTTATTGCAATAATTGACATGGCCAACGAGCATGATCTGCCAATTCAAATCAGAGATTACTTTGGCTTTATAAAACCTTTGGCGCAAGGCTTTTTAAAATGGGACCAATTTGATCACAAAGTCGCTTTACCGTTTTGGGGTGGAGGAATTTCTCTTTTAGAAGATTATGTTCATATTTATCCCGATAAAGCTCTTGAAACATTTTGTAACCGAATTAAAAAGTGTAAAAAACAGCTTGAAGCGGTTGTTTCTTTAACGCATGGATTAAATAAAAAAAATCCGGTCTTAATCGATGATCTCCTGAATAACGCCTGCAGGAAAATTTCCGATAAGCGATATGATGATGCTGCGGCGAGAATCTACCGCGCCCTTGAATTATACGGTCAGATTTTATTTGAGGAAGTTGCCGGTTGTTCAAATGACAAGGTTAAACCCGAAATTATTCCGGAGGATTTAAAAGAAGAATTTGTGAGAAAATATCGAGATTCAAATAGCCGATATTTAAAGCTACCCCTCACGGCAACCTTTGAGTATTTGAAATTCAAAGGGCATGAAGCAGGCATCAGGTTTTTTGAAAGAGAAAAGGAAATTAAAAATATCCAGAGCAATAGAAATTCTTCGATTCTGGCACATGGTATTCAGCCGGTCAAAGAAAATGCGATCAAATCCATTTTTAAAACCGTAACTGATTTTGTACAAGTAACAAGTTTTTTTGACTTTCCGGAACTTCCATGAGGTATATGGAGAAAATGCTGGTTAACACTTTAATTTGGCAACGTTGCAATTTTGAGTATCATAAAGAAATATCCGCACCGGCGGATCTTGGCGGAAATTTGTCTTTTGGTGCCCTGTACTCACAAAATCAAATAACAAATCGGCATGTTAAGAGTTTTTTTACGGCTTTGGCTGCCAGGTAGATATGCGGAAATTAAATTTTAAAACAATTATAATAGGTTAAATGAATTTAGAGGCGTTAAAAATGTATATGTTGATTTCCCAAAGGCCATTTTCGAGGACATGCGCGGAAATAGGTTTACATCCCATTGTAAATTCAATCAAAAAATAACATAGAGTTTGAAGGAATGACCCGATTAGAGGGGATTGCGACTTTAATGATTTTAATTTTATCATCAGAATAGCTTACAAAGTTTGAAGGAATGACCCGATTAGAGGGGATTGCGACTTGGTGGTAAAAACCTTTACAATTTTTAACAAATAGTTTGAAGGAATGACCCGATTAGAGGGGATTGCGACTCCTTTGCTACTTTTAATTGATGCTTCTCAACTTCAGTTTGAAGGAATGACCCGATTAGAGGGGATTGCGACAAATACTTACATTTACTACAATCCCAGTCCCACCTGTTTGAAGGAATGACCCGATTAGAGGGGATTGCGACTTACTTTATAGGCTGGAGATATGTTCAATAAATTAGGTTTGAAGGAATGACCCGATTAGAGGGGATTGCGACTCATTAAAAACTCGATATTTTAATTTCATTGTTTAGTTTGAAGGAATGACCCGATTAGAGGGGATTGCGACTTTTGTTACTCTTCATAAGTGCCCACATATCTGTGGTTTGAAGGAATGACCCGATTAGAGGGGATTGCGACTTACCAATATCGGCTGTAATTGCCCTATTGCTTTAGTTTGAAGGAATGACCCGATTAGAGGGGATTGCGACTTCGTC
>Ga0209986_10002490_pt1 | contig 16830 bp, 19 predicted proteins | sample BlataG_FD_183168 | JGI IMG/M metagenome (GOLD analysis project Ga0209986, IMG submission 183168) | Deep subsurface microbial communities from Black Sea to uncover new lineages of life (NeLLi) - Black_00105 metaG (SPAdes) (version 2) | ecosystem: Environmental > Aquatic > Marine > Oceanic >...
CCATCCAGATCCCCCTTCCCTAAATTATTGGATCGATGCTGAGAACTTCGAAGACCAGATGCAGGTTCTCTCAGATCTGGGATACCACACGGTTACACCGACCCAGCTGCGTCAAGCGATATTACAAGGGCTGCAGCTACCCCCGAAACCGGTGATCATCACATTTGATGACGGCAACCAAGACAACTACGAGTATGCTTTCCCCATCATGCAGAAGTTCGGGTTCATTGGTGCTGCATATATCGTTGCCAACCGGCTCAGCGCTGACGGCTTCCTATCCGCTGAACAACTCCAGGAGATGGCGGCAGCCGGCTGGGAGATTGGTTCGCACAGTATGACCCACACCGATTTAGCCGAAGTAACCGCGAATAAACTTCGTGAAGAGATACTGGATTCACGCCTCCGTTTGGAGCGCGAGACTGGCGTTGAAGTTCGCAGCTTCGCTTATCCGTTCGGCTCTTTCGTGTCAGCATTGGGCTCCAAGGTGGAAAACTATGGTTACCGGACAGCAATGGGACTGGGAAAAAAAACGCTCCACGATCTGAATACGATTTACTATCTTGACCGCATTACAATCTATGGCACAATGACTTTGGAAGAATTTGGTGCCCTGCTGAATGGTTTAAATAAAATATGAAACAGAATCATAAGACGGGTTCCGTCTATCTGCATGACATACCCCTCGATCGCGCTTGGAACACACTGATCCAGGCTCTTGAGACCGCCGACTTATGGAAGCCGTTGGCGGTGGAAGAGGTCCAACTTGAGAGTGCACTGGGTCGGGTGACGGCGGAGCCGATTTGGGCTAATCTCTCCTCGCCCCATTACCACGCAGCGGCCATGGATGGCTACGCGGTTCAAGCCGCCGACACACACCGCGCCAGCGATCGCGCTCCGGTAACACTGCGGGTAGGACCTGATGCAGTCTATATCGATACTGGAGAGCCGATGCCGGACTGGGCCGACGCGGTGATGCCAATTGAAAACGTGGAAACGATTGAGGAAACGGTGGATGGACCCCTGGAAGCCATTCGGATACGCACAGCACTGGCCCCTTGGACGCATGTGCGCTCGATGGGCGAGGACATGGTTGCCACTGAACTGGTTCTGCCGGCTGGCCATGAGCTACGCCCGATCGATCTGGGCGCCATCGCCGGTAGTGGGCACAATACTGTCCGTGTCTGGCGGCGTCCACGGGTCGCGATTATCCCCACTGGCACTGAATTGGTTCCCCCAGGAACACCGGTCCGCGCGGGGGAAATCATCGAGTACAACTCCCTGATCCTATCGGCTCAGGTTGAGAGCTGGGGTGGCGTGGCGACGCGGTTTCCGATCATACCCGATGACTTCGAACGCATACAGGAGACCATCGTCGAAGCGGCAGCTCAGCACGATCTGGTCCTAGTCAACGCTGGCTCGTCAGCGGGTTCGGAGGACTTCACCGCCAGTGTGGTTCAACAACTGGGGAAACTACTCGTCCATGGCGTTGCTGTCCGACCAGGGCACCCTGTGATTCTGGGGATGATCAGCCGCCCATCTGGGAACATCAAGGTCTCAAATCAAGAAGACACCCTCCTGGGAATAGATCGTGCACTGAGCGCTCAAGTGCCTGTTATCGGCGTTCCTGGCTATCCGGTCTCCGCTGCCCTGACAGGTGAGATCTTTGTCGAACCGATTTTAACCCGCTGGCTCGGTCGGCCACCACTCGAACCGCTAACCATCGAGGCGACTTTCACCCGTAAGGTGCACTCCTCGCTTGGTGATGATGAATACTTGCGGGTGACGGTTGGTCGGGTGGGTAAACGCTTGGTCGCGGCTCCGCTATCACGCGGCGCCGGCGTCATAACTTCCCTGGTGCGAGCTGATGGTATCGTGCTCATCCCAGCCGGTGTGCAGGGTCTCCAAGCTGGAGAAACGGTCAGCGTACAATTGTATCGCTCTCTCGCCGAAATTGAACACACCATACTCGCCCTTGGCTCACACGACTTGACCATCGACTTAATGGCGCAGTACCTGAGTACAAGGAGCACCCGCCTCAGCTCGGCAAACCTGGGAAGCCTGGGGGGGCTCGTCGCTCTACGCCGGCGAGAAGCCCACTTGGCCGGCAGTCATCTGCTCGACCTCGAGAGTGGAGAGTACAACCTAGCGTATATCGAGAAGTATTTGCCGGATGTTCCTGTTGTCGTCATGGGCTATGTGACCCGTGAACAAGGTCTGATCATCCCTCAGGGAAACCCGATGAACCTCACCGGTCTCGCAGACCTGGCAAGAGGCGAGATTACGTTTGTCAACCGGCAGCGCGGAGCTGGAACGCGCCTGCTGTTGGACTACCACCTGGAACAAATGGGGTTGGAACCAGAAGCAATTGCTGGCTATGGGCGGGAGGAATACTCCCACCTCAACGTGGCTGCGGCTATTACATCCGGGTTAGCAAATTGTGGTTTGGGAATCCGAGCTGCAGCTGATGCACTAGGTCTTGATTTCATCCCACTTTTCAATGAACGATACGACCTGGTGATCCCGTTGGAGCATTTCCACAGCCCCAAGTTGAAGCCACTGCTCGAAATCCTGGAAGACACCGGGTTTCGAAGGGCGGTGGACGCTCTGGCTGGATACGATACAAGTCCGATGGGCATCATAATCGCCGAGATGGGGTGAAGATTAATCTGTCAGTCTGAGGCGGATTACTTCTTTGGATTCCAGCAACTCCGCTGCTGGCCATCGGCAGAGCCGATGGAATCCACATGCGTCTTCGCACCAACTTATTTTATCGAAGGGCAGGATAAGAAGTCCATGAAGCCCCTCCGCTTCGCCGAAGGTCCTGAGCCCCTCGACACATCTCGGGACCTTCGGCAAAGGTCGAAGGGCTACGGGGTGCTTCGCTAATGGACTTCGCAGTTGTTGCTGCGACTTCAGTCGCCGGATAGCCGGCATTGAAGGTGCTTTCCCCTCCTCCAATAATGTTCACCCCCAACTCCTCCTCTCCCCACCATTAAGCTTCTTTGCTTTTCATTAGACGCTGACTGCAAAGGAAAATTAGTGACTCCTTATTAAGTATTACATCCGACACATCATGAAAAGGACAAATTGCCTATTGCCCATATCGCCAGGTAGTGTTTTAATTCTTTCGTCGTCACTTGGCCTTCGGGTCACTGTTGCGACCACCCCTGGGCTTGCCCCCCTCAGGTCTGGGGGTGCTTCTTTGTTAATCAAGTCGCCCTCATTGCTACCCCAAGCGGAGCAGCACACTGACAGGACATCAAGACTAGGTGACTCAACGAGTCTTTTATTCTATGATCAATCCGCTGCTCAATGAAACCAGATAAGCATACGAACCTGTAGGTTCGTTCCGCTTCTTTGTCCCTACAGTGAATTAGCCGGTTTCCGAATGAGCGATCAAACTCGCGAAATACAATAAGGAACAAGCATTGTCTCTTTCTTTAGGAGGTTAATGAAATGTCAACATATGCTTCGCCTGTTTCAACCACACCACTATCTCCCAGCGAGCTGGTGTTACTTAAAGGTGAACAATTTGCCAAGAAATCATTTAGTGGAAATATTAAGCTGCTCCATACCGACAATAAAGTTTCAGCCAAAGAGGTTAGCCAGGCAATAATGATGGCCGCGCTCCTGGCCAATGAGCAGACTGGGGCTGTCCGCCTGGAAGTGGGTCGAAAAAAAGCTCTCCTGGGCTTACGCAAGGTTAATACCTTGTTCGTTACACCTGGGGATATTACTGTTAGCTGGCCCGATAACAGCCTCGAGTCAGAAATACCCATACTCGCCGAGCAATTACTGGACGAAAAAGAGCGCAATGAGGTTTCGACCATCTTTTATACATGGCTGCGCAAGGACAGTGCCAACCCATGGCAGTCGGCGGTAGAACTGGTTAAAGAAGGAATGGCGTCCCGGGAGTATTTGGAGAAAATCAAACAAAAAAAGTTAAAATTTTTTACCCTGACCCATTATGAGCTGCCAGAGAGCACCTCTTCCTTGGCAACGCAACAATCAGCGCAGCCTATAAAGCAACTGCTGACGGCATGCGAGCAGACCCGGCCAGAGGTATGGAAGTTCATAATAAAGCATATCAAAACCGCCGTCAGCCAGCGTACCATAAGGAACGATACAGATTATTGATATTGACTGAGATCTTCGCGGCTCTGAAGTTGGAAGCGTATGCCTACCCATAAGAGACTTGGTAGATCGAGGATTTGCTCCGGGTCATAAAGGGTGAATATCATTAGAATGACGAAAAGTTCTGCAAATTACAGAAAATCGAACCCGAAGCTTGAGACACCACGCGAATCATCTCCTAGGCGGACAGGCCAGGGAAGACCGTTCGAGGTGATCTCCGCCCGACACCAGAAGAAGCTATCAGCATAATCGATCGAGAAAATCCCACAGGTGGCATGTTATCGATTATGGAAATAGAATATAATGCCGACATCAAAATGGAAGGGTCTATTCGCCTTCCCCTAATATAATAAATGAGGAGTTTTTCTACAATGAACAGAAAAAGGCTGTACCTTTTGCTGGCAATGATGGGAATAAGCCTCTCCTTACTGGCTTGTGGGCCCAAGGCCACACCAGTGGAAGAGGCTGCCCCGGCGGCACATGTCGAGGAGGTGACCACTCCAACACCAGAGGTGGTTGCTGTTGGTATCTCTGGAGAAGGCGAGACTGAACCTAACAATACCTTTGATGAGGCTATGCCAATAGAAACAGGCATCAGACAAGGAGTTCTGGGGATAGGGGATGAAGACTACTATCGGTTTGAGGTCCCTAACGGTGTGATCTTGAAGGTAGAATTCGCAGGCTTGGATGGGGATTGCTTCGACGTTAAAATGTTTGACCCAAAGCAGAAAAAAATCGGCGAGCTCGAATGCACCGGTGAGGTCACAGACATACGCTTTATGAACAACTCCTCGGGCGGCACATATTACCTGGCAGTTGTAGGGCCCTGGGAGGACTATGAGGGCAGCTACACAATCGAGTTGATATTGGGGATGCAAGACGATAGCGGAGCGGGAGGCGACGCCGGAGACGACTTCGATACAGCTACCGCGATTGAAAAGGGTAAACACTCTGGGGAAATTGGCGACTATGACCAAGTGGATTATTATCAGTTTGAGGTCCCTAACAGCGGGATTATGAAGGTGGAATTCATAGGCATAGAGGGGGGTTGCTTCTACGTTAAACTGGTAGACCCAAAGCAGAAGAATATCAGCGAGACCGATTGCACCGAAGAGGTCACAGACATCCGCTTGATGAACAACTCCTCGGGCGGAGCCTACTACCTGGCAATTGAAAGTCCTTGGGAGGACTATAAGGGCAGTTACACTATTGAGTTGATGCTGGAGATGCAAGATGATAGTGGGGCAGGAGTCGACGCTGGAGACGACTTTGATACAGCTACCCCTATTGAAAAGGGTGAGTATTTCGGGCAAGCAGGCGACTTTGACCAGGAGGATTTCTATCAATTCGAAGCCGTTTCGGATACCGTCCTTGAGTTTTACGCTGATATAGATGCTGTTCTTTGGTTCGAGCTCGTTCTCTTCGATGCTGGTCAGAAAGCGGTCACCGACGAGATAACAGTCTTCTCTGGAGAACGCGACACCATCGATTTCAGCGAACGCGAATTGGCTCCAGGGCTCTATTTCCTACGCATCGTGGCAGAGGATGAAGGAGGAAGATATATCGTAGAACTAAGATGAATTAGAGATTTGCCCACATAGGCCTAATTGCCCAAGGAATGGGTGTGGGCTTTTTTCAGTGCGGTCATTCTATGAGTTTGCTGCGGAAGTAAAAGCGAAGATTCATTTCGAGCATCCTATCAACATAGGCAAGTTGGAGGGACTCAATACCACCCTGGCATAGGGTAACAATGTCCGGGTTGTCAAACGGCACTGCTGTGGCTTCCATGAGTTGGATTAGTTTATACTGACGATCCAGCTGGCAGCAGCCCAGTGTCGCTCCCCATGATTTCTAACTTATGTCTACTACCCACACTTCTTGGAGGAGACCCTAAAAATCGTATCACCCATCACGAGCGGCAGCAAATCGCCTGCGATCGCTACCGCCGTATAACATTTTCAACTGTGGCTTACCGCATGGTTCGTGCGTCACCCAAACAGATTTTGACCCATGGTTGCCTGAAAATCATTTCATAATATAGATTCCTCGGATTTTCTAAAGTACCTTTAATAGGACTCCTCATCGATGAGTTTGCCCCTTCGACGTAGCCGAAGGTCCCGAGCTGTGTCGAGGGGCTCAGGGCGTGGCCTAAGTATTGATGAAAGACATCTTCGGAATGATAGAGTGTCTGATCGTAACTCACCCTCCCGCAGGTTTAGATGTTGTTTTGACATAGAATCGCGTCTCGACCGGATATTCAAACCAATAAATGCTCTCATTCATAACCTGCGGGAGGGTAGGCTGAGTAGTCAGGTCTGATCTATGAAATCCCCCACATCCACATTCAATCCTCCCTCCCCTTAGCTTCCTCCCACAGGGCATCCATTTCCTCCAATGTCATCCCGGCTAAGTCACGACCTTCAGCCTTGGCCACAGCCTCTAGGTGACTGAAGCGACGGCGGAAGCGAAGGTTCGCCTCCCGTAAAGCGGCTTCAGGGTCCACGCCTAGCCAACGAGCATAGTTCACAACGGCGAACAAGAGATCCCCCATTTCGGAAGATCGCTCTTTAGGATCGGCTGCCTGCTGCACCTCCTCTAGCTCCTCGGCGATCTTCGCCTGGACGCCGTCTATATCAGGCCAATCAAAGCCGATCCGCACTACGCGCTCCTGAATCTCCGCCGCCTGGGACAAAGCCGGTAAGCCAAGAGGAACCCCATCCAAGATCCCCTTCCCAACTCCCTCGGCCTGGCGTTCAGCCGCCTTGAGTGCCTCCCAATTGTGGAGGACATGGTCCACGCTGACCGCACTTACATCACCGAAGACATGAGGATGACGGCGAATAATCTTGGCCTGGATCCCAGCGATCACCTCCGCCATGGAGAAATCGCCCTCCTCTGTGGCGATCTGCGTCTGCAGAACGATCTGGAGCAGCAGGTCACCCAACTCCTCCCGCAGGGCTAGCATGTCCTCAACGTCGATCGCCTGGAGGGCTTCATATGTTTCTTCCAAGAGATTAGTTCGCAAGGTCTGATGGGTTTGCTCACGGTCCCATGGACAGCCGTCAGGCGCTCGTAAGTGAGCCACCGTCTGTTGGAAACTCTCAAAGGCTGATTCCATTGGGAGCGGGGGCAGGTATAGCGCCGTCATGCCCCTAATGTGTGGACTGCGATCGACAGCGTGCAGTGGAAGCGATTCGACCCTCGCTTCCGGTGTCCCCGCGGCATGGATCAGTTGAACCGGGTGGTCGTCAGGGTATTGATTCATCAGGGTGAGCTTGACATCTGCTGCTACCGAACGCGAGTACAGTTGACCAATCAAGGCTGGCAAATCCGGCGAGAAGGGCGGATGGTGCCCAGTTGCTAGTTCGAGAGCATCGGCGATATACAAACCATCCAGCGCGTCGATCCCGACTAACGCCAGACACGGTTCGACGAAGCTGATTCCGTGGACAATCCTAAGCGACAGCCCGGCTTCAGCCGCGGTCTGGTGTAAGGTCTTCACTGTCGCTTCCCCAACTGTCGGGTCCCCCGGTACAGCGTAAACGACACCATCTGGACGATTGGCTAAATCGAGTAACTTCGCCACGATCGCGCTATAGACCGCCTCAAAATCATCAAGTTCCATGTAGAAAGAATCGAACGTCTGCAACACCAATCCTGACGGGAGGCGCTCGACAACCGGATGGTCACCTGTGCGAAAGTAAACCTCCTCAGCCTTTGAGAGCACCTGCCACGCCTCACGGGTGAGCAGTGATGGGTCGCCTGGACCCAAACCAACGATCGTGATTCCTGTAGCCACAAGTTCCTCCGGGAGAAATACAACGGTCGGGGAACAACAAGTTCCCCGACCGGTTCATCCATTGTCCTTCAACTCGGTTAACGCTTGGTGTAGGTCGGCGCCTTACGGGCTCGTTTAAGGCCGGGTTTCTTGCGTTCCTTCATCCGTGAATCACGGGTCAGTAAACCGCCGGCACGCATCACAGGTCGTAACTCCGGATCCATCTTCACCAACGCCCGGGCTAAACCGTGGCACACGGCACCCGCCTGTCCGGTGATACCACCACCTTTCACCTTCACCGAGATGTCGAATCGATCCTCCATTTCAGCCGCAAGTAGCGGAGCCACGATTTTTTTCATGTCCCTAAGACGGGGAAAATAGGCTTCCGCCTGCTTATCATTGATGATGTATTGGCCGTTGCCGGTTATAATCCGCACACGAGCGCTGCTGGTCTTACGGCGACCGATGCCTTCATAGTACTGATCAGACATTATTGTTACCTTCCTGTTATTATATCGCGAGTTACTACTCATCCTCCCGCAGGTTTTAATGTTGTTTTGATAAAGAATCGCGTTTCGATCGGCTATTCAAACCCACAAATGCTCTCAGTCTTAACCTGCGGGAGGGTGGGTTTAATAGTCACAATCAAGAATAATTACTTAATCTTCGATCCAAATCGTTCCTTCGATTACCCACCTAATACCAGTTGATTAGGTTTCTGGGCAGCGTGCGGGTGCTCCGAACTTGGGTAGATCTTGAGCTTCTTCAGAATCTTGCGGCCATAACGGTTGTGGGGGAGCATGCCCCAAACAGCAGCCCGGATCACCCGGTCGGGGTATTTCGCCAGTTGGTTGCGCAGGCTAATCTTTTTCAACCCTCCAGGATAACCCGAATGGCGATAGTAAAATTTATCGTCGAGCTTCTTTCCAGTGACCGCGACCTTTCCGGCGTTGATGATAATCACGAAATCGCCAAGGTCCACCCCGGGGGTGAATTGCGGTTTATCCTTACCGAGAAGGATGCGCGCCACCCGGGTAGCCAACCGACCCAGATTCTGGTCGACAGCATCAATCAAATACCAATCATGGGTGATATCACCAGGTTTGGGATAATACGTCTTCTGCACGTTTACCACTCCTACTTTCACTCATCGTAACTAACAGCTTCAAGACATAGACCTTGAGCCGCAGCGACCTGCCCCTTCCAGCGAAGCTCGGGATCCTCGAGCAAAGCCTGGAGGTCATGAGCGCTCAGGCGACCTGCCCCCACATCTAGCATGGCCGCCACTAGACGACGAACCATGTGATACAGGAAGGCGTCGGCTTCAATCTCGAAAACCAGGACTTCCCGCGCCTGCCGCCATTGAGCTCGAAAAACCTGGCGCACTGTATGCCCATCTGGAATAGGCGCCCGCCCAAAAGCAACGAAATCCCAACGACCTACCAGGGTGGCCGCAGCCGCTTCTATCGCATCCAGTTTGGGTTCAGGCCAGATGCGCCATGCGTAACGTTCACCCAGCGGGTCGCGAACAGGCGAAGTAATCAGCGTGTAGCGATAACAGCGTCGCTTGGCTGAAAACCGGGGGTGAAAACCTGGCGGAGCGACATTGGTAAGATGCACGGCCACGTCTGACGGCAGATTGGCGTTAAGCGCCTGTGTAAGACGAATAGCTTCGTGCTGCCATGCTAGCTCGAAAGCGATCACTTGCCCTCGGGCATGAACACCAGCGTCGGTCCGACCAGCAGCCATGATCGAACGCTCTTGCCAACCCACATTTCGCAGAGCGTCCTCGACCACTGCCTGCACAGTTCGTATGTCCTGTGCTTGTCGCTGAAATCCCCGGAACTCTGTCCCGTCGTACGCGATGATCGATTTATAAAGTTCCATCGGCGTGCTCCCTAGGGCGCTCGCCTGGCTTACTCTTCCACCAACTCAAGCAACACCATCTCGGCCGCGTCGCCTGCTCGCGGGCCAAGCTTGAGGATCCGAGTGTAACCTCCCGGTCGGTCGGTATAACGTAGCGCGATTTCATCAAAGAGCTTCTTAACGATCTCCGGATCGTTGAGGCGGGTAGTTGCCAGCCGGCGAGCGTGGACGACTTTCGCTTCATCCCCCGCGGCGTTACCTCGCTTGGCGCTGGTGATCAGCTTCTCGGCCGCACCACGAACAGCTGAAGCCTTCGCCCGCGTAGTTCGGATGCGCTCATGACGGAATAGCTCAGTGACTAGATTGCGCCGTAAAGCTTTACGATGTCCTGAAGATCGATTTAACCGGCGTCCTGCTACTCGGTGCCGCATTACCCTCACTCCTCCTCAACTACCGTCTCTTCCTCATCCTGCAGGTAACCCTTTTCCTGTAATCGCTCCTTCAACTCTTGAAGGCTTTTCTCACCGAAATTTCGAATAGAGAGCATCGCATCTGAGCCCCGCTCCAACATATCGATAATCTCACCCACATTGGTAATCCCAGTTCGTTTGAGTGAGTTGAAGACACGTACCGAGAGGTCAAGATTCTCAATCGGGATTTCATATACCTCATCCGCCAACCCTGGTTCTTCTTCCTCAGCCGCAGCGATCATTAAGGTCTCTTCGGTCACACCAGAAATGTCGCGTAGATGGGCCATCAGGATCTGAGCGCTCTTACTGAGCGCCTCTTCAGGTTTGACCGTGCCGTCGGTCCAGATCTCAATCATCAAGCTATCAAAGCTGGTGTCCTGACCGACGCGCGCCCGCCCGACTTCGAAATTCACTCGGCGAACTGGACTGAATATGGCATCCGTTGGGAGCTCGCCTATTGGCAACCGACCTCGTTCATCTGAAGGCGAGTAGCCACGTCCGGCTTGGGCGTTCATCTCGATTTCCAGGTGAGCTTTATCATCATCAACCGTGAATAAATAGAGCTCTGGATTGACGATATCCACCTCAGCTGGCGCAATTATGTCAGCACCCGTCACCACGCCTTCACCCTGCACCTCAAGCCGTATTCGAGCCGAATCTCCGTCATGCAGGATCAGGCGCAGCCTCTTTATGTTTAACATGAGCTGGAGAACATCCTCACGAACCCCAGGAATGTTTGAAAACTCATGTGGCACATCGGTGATGCGGATCGAAGTAACCGCGACGCCCTCCAGAGATGAAAGAAGCACCCGCCGCAGCGTGTTTCCAATGGTGATGCCATAGCCACTTTCAAGCGGACTGATGATGAACTTACCATAGTTACGAGCGACAGCTTCCCGCTCGATCTTGGGCATGACCATATTCATGGATACAGCCACTTTATCCCTCCGTGATTCACAGCCCTTAGGCCGTGCCCTAGCAGGCTACCCTCGTTAGTCGTCTGCGACTGATCTTGAGATGGGCGAGATCGATGGTGTGTACCTTCGCTCACCCGAGAGCAACCTATCAATTCCAAACTTGTGCTTTGTTTATCCTCAATGATATCGTTGACCATCCTTTGACAATGCAATAGCCACCATCAGCGTGAATAATACTCGATGATCAACTGATCGTTCAGAGTGGCATCAATATCCCTACGCTCAGGCATCTGCAGCACGTTGCCGCTGAGGGTCTTCAGGTCGCGCTCCAGCCAACGAGGCAGGGTTCGAGCCTCCGCTACAGCAGGGAGGTCTTTGAAATAAGTACGCTTCCTCGAGCCCTCTCGGACTTCAATTTGATCACCTGACCGGACAAGCATCGAGGAAATATCAGTCCGTCGACCGTTAACATCAAAATGTCCATGGGCCACAAGTAGCCTTGCTTGTGCTCGGCTCTCAGCGTAGCCGAGTCGATAGACGACGTTATCCAATCGGCACTCAAGCATCTGGAGCAGGTTCGCGCCGGTCAGTCCCCGTTTCTTAACCGCTGACCGATAATAGCGGCGGAACTGTCGCTCGGTCACTCCATAGATACGACGTGTCTTCTGCTTCTCGCGTAGCTGCCGCTGATAGTCTGATACCCGGCGGCGGCGGTATTGAGCCTCACGCCCGTGCTCACCAGGTGGATAACCCCGACGCTCAAATGCACATTTGGGCGTAAAGCATCGTTGTCCTTTAAGGAAGAGTTTCTCACCTTCCCGTCGACATAGTTTACAAACTGGTCCGGTATACTTCGCCATCATAATCCTTCCATTGATCAAACGCGGCGTTTCTTTGGTGGTCGGCAGCCATTATGTGGGATCGGGGTGACATCGGTTATCGAACGCACACGCACTTCGGAGGCTTGAATCGCTCGAATGGCCGCTTCCCGACCAGGACCTGGTCCTCTCACCATCAAATCAACTTCTTGCAGCCCGAGGGCCCTGGCTTCTTTGATGGCCTGCTGTGCCGCCAGGCGCGCGGCATAAGGTGTACTCTTACGCGAACCTTTGAAGCCAGCAGATCCAGCGCTGGCTGAGACTGCGACATTGCCCTGCGAATCGGTAATGGTGATGATCGTATTATTGAAGCTGGAATTGATGTGTGCCTGACCGTGCGACAGCGTTCGCTTGGTCGTGCGTGAACCTATCCGTTTCGAACCCGATCCTATGCTTGCCATAAATCCTTGCCTGTCCTTTCTGCTCTCAGCAGTAATGCAGTTAGACTACAGCTTCCCGGGAGACTTCAGCCGCATGAGTGGAAGGATACCCTTACGTCACCCGGTGTCAGCTGACTTCGGCTGCCCGTCCTACTTCTTCTTCGTACTACGCCGTCGTCCACGACCAGCGACGGTCTTCTTCGGCCCTTTGCAGGTGCGGGCATTGGTACGGGTTCGTTGACCCCGCACCGGCAAACTCCGCCTGTGGCGCAGACCGCGGTAGCAACCGATCTCCACCAGGCGTTTGATGTTCATTTGCACTTCACGCCGCAAGTCGCCCTCGACAGTCAGATTCTGTGCGATGAAATCACGTAACGAAGTGATTTCTTCCTCAGTCAAGTCACGCACCCGACGATCCGGGTTCACATCAGCGGCGAGAAGCGCCTTGCGCGCAGTGGTGCGACCAATCCCATGGATGTAGGTTAACCCTATTTCCGCTCGCTTGTTACGTGGCAAATCAACGCCTTCAATACGTGCCATTTGCTTATCCTTGTCGTTGTTTATGACGCGGGTTATCACATATTACAAATATCTTTCCCCGCCGCCGCACAATCTTGCATTTTGGACAGCGCTTGCGAACTGAGGAGGAAACTTTCATGGTCATCAACCTCTTCACTCGATAACTGGATACACCTGACCAGCAAAGTATTGATTATAACGGAACAGAATTCCTTCGTCTAGTCCATCGTCCAGAGTCGTGAGCACCCACGGGCCGTTTGGGGTCACCGCCACTGAGTGCTCAAAGTGAGCCGTCAGTTGCCCGTCTCGCGAGGCGACCGTCCACTGATCCTCCAGTATATGGGTATCCGGACCACCAGATAGCACCATGGGTTCAAGTGCAATAGTCATTCCCACCCTGAGCGGCATCCCTTTCCCCGCTTGGCCATAGTTAGGCACCTGCGGATCCTCGTGCATATTGTGTCCGACACCATGGCTGGTGTATTCCCGCACGACATTGTACCTATGTTGCTCGACGTAGCCTTGGATGGCGGCCGAGAGATCACCTGTCCGATTACCGACGAGCATCTTTGCGATGCAAGCAAAAAGCGCCTGCTGAGTTACGTCGATCAAACGCTGAGCTTCTAGCGAAATCTCGCCCACCCCAACTGTCAAAGCCGAATCTGCAACGAAGCCCTCAACCACCGATCCGCAGTCAACGCTGACGATGTCTCCCCCCTTCAAACGCCGCTTGCTGGGAATGCCATGCACCAGCTCATCGTTTACACTCACAGTGGTTGCCGCTGGAAAAGGATACGGTCCAGGATAGCCTAGGAAAGCCGATTGAGCACCGTGTTTACCGAGCACCTCTGTAGCAGCAGCATCGATCTCGGCTGTCGTGACTCCGGGTCGAACCACCGATACCGCAGCAACCAACGCTAGGGCGTTGATCCGTCCTGCTTCACGCATCAGCACCAACTCGCGTTCGCTCTTGATCACCACTCCACGGCGCCTGGTCACTGAACCGCTCCTTCTGGCAAGGCAGCCATCAGAGCATCGGTAACCGCCTCAATCGATTGATCGCCGTCTACCTCCACCAGCAAATCACGCTGGCGATAGTAATCGATAAGAGGAGCTGTCTGATTGATATAAACCCGGATGCGCTCAGCAACGGTCTCCGTACGATCGTCATCCCGTTGGTATAGCTCTGATCCATCGTAATCGCACACACCTGGAACGAGTGGCGGATTGAACTCATCATGGAAAACATGACCCGCCGCTCGGCACATCCAACGCCCTGATAACCTACGGACTAAGATCTCCTGAGCCACCTTGATGTATAACACTGCATCCAATTCGCCACCCAGATCCGCCAAGATGACGTCCAAGGCTTCAGCCTGGGTCGGGGTGCGCGGGAAACCATCCAGCATTGCACCCATGGTGCAGTCGTCCTGTTCAAGCCGCTCTCGGATCATGGCGATAGTCACGTCGTCGGGCACCAACTGCCCATCAGAGATAAATGTCTGAGCCAACTTTCCTAATTCGGTTTGTTTATTAAGGTTCTCGCGGAAGATGTTCCCGCTCGAGATGTGCGGTACGCTCAAAGCCTCCATCAGGTGTTTGGCCTGGGTTCCCTTTCCTGCACCCGGTGCGCCCAAGAGCACGAGATAGACCGACATCAACCTTCCTGCTTAGCGGACCAACAAAGCTTGGTCGTAGCCACGCAGCTTGAGTTCAGCCTCTATCGAGCGATATACATCGCGGATCACGCCAACCACGATCAGCAAACCAGACGATGAAACCAGTAACAACCCAGTGTTCGATCCTCCCACTGGCCATATAAGGCCAACCAAGAAAGGCATCACAGCTACAATTCCCAGGAAAACCGCTCCGGGAAGGGTGATGCGTCGCAGCACCCGGGTCAGGTATCGCTGGGTCGCCACCCCTTTGGTCACCCCAGGAACCTGCGCACCTGAACGTTTCAAGTTTTCCCCGTAGTTCTGTTGGCTGAACAAGACATCAGTATAGAAGAAAGTAAAGCCCACCACCATCAGAAAGTACAACACCCAATAGGTGCTACTGATCCCACCAAAAGTACTTTGCAGCCAGATAGCGATATTCTGCACTGTAGCGTTGGTGGACGCGATGAAGAATTGCGCCAACACCGCCGGAAAAGTCAGGAGGGATTGGGCGAAAATGAGGGGGATCATGCCAGCCATGTTGACCATCAACGGTAATTTCCCCTTGACCGGCATGGACATCCGGTGCCCAACTCGCCGACCAGGATACATCACCGGTACGTTCCGACGACCTTCCTGAACGAATACGATGGCGAAGATTGTGGTGACCATGATCAATAATACGAAGATCAGCAGTGATCCGGCCTGCTGCTGATCCATCAAGATTCGCCCCAGGTTGGATGGAACTTGGGATACAATCCCGGCGAAGATGATCAGCGACAAACCCTGGTTGCGGATGCCATACTCCGAAATCAATTCACCCATCCAAATGGCGAACATCGTGCCGGCGGTCATAGTCAGAAGGGTGGTGAACGTTTCTAAATTAAAACCCAGTTGGTAGTTCAAGACATCAGGACCTTGGCCAGTGGCATATTGTTGAAAGAGACGGATCTGACCTACTGCATTCAATGCCGCCATGGGGACTGCGAGGTAATAGGTCCATTTCTCCTGCCACTTACGAGCCTCTCGAGGGTCATCATCCATGCGTCGCTGCAAGGCGGGGATGATCGGTACCAACAATTGGAGGATAATCTGAGCTGTGATGTACGGATAGACACCCATTGCCAGTACAGAGAAATTCGACACCGTCCCCCCCGAGAGCAGATCCAGCAAACCGAATAGCGTCTGGCCCTGACCACCAAGAACCCCGGCAATAGCCTCACGATTGACACCCGGAACGGGTACATGGGCGACGAATCGATAGATCACCAGCAAGCCAATAGAGATCAGCAACCGGTTACGAATATCGGCTGAAATAAATAAAAATCGCCATGCAGAGCGTTTCATTTTAAGCTCCCTTCGGGTTCCGGAGCCATCCTCATCGGTCGATAATCTCCACCGTACCCCCAGCAGCCTCGATCTTAGCCCGGGCACCGCGACTGACCCGATGCAAGCGTACTTTGAGTGGCGTAGAAACCTCACCCCGCCCGAGCAGCACCACTGGGTTGAGTAGATTGCTCACCAGTCCAGCCTTTTTCAGGCTTTCCGGCGTTACTTCTACTTCAGCAGCAAACTCTTCAAGCCGATCCAGGTTGATTTCGTTCCATGTCACCCGGCGGATATTGGTGAAGCCACGCTTGAATGGTAGTCGTCGGAAATAGGGCAGGTTACCGCCCTGACGATGGAGCTTGCCACCCGAACCTGCACGAGCGCCCTGACCCTTAGTGCCGCGGCCAGCAGTCTTGCCCTGGCCAGCAGCAATACCTCGGCCAACACGTTTGCGACGCTTGGTCGCCCCAGTTCGGGGTTTAAGATCATGAAGCTTCATCGCTAATTCACTCCTCTAACTTCACCAGATGGCTCACCCTGGCAATCATCCCCCTCACTGCAGAGTTGTCGACTTGTTCAACGGTATGATGCACTCGACGTAAACCGAGGGCACGTACAGTACGTTTCTGTCGTTCAGAGTAACCGATCGGGCTGCGTACGAGAGTAATGCGCAGGGTTTTCTTCTTGGCTGTCCGCTTAGCCATCGCGTTTTCGCTCCCAGAACGGCATCAGATGTTTGGGGTCCTTCCCCCGGCTAGCCGCCTCAATTTCCACTTGTTTTAGCTGTCTTAAACCCTTAATTGTAGCCTGAGCTACATTTAAGACATTGGCGCTACCCAACGACTTGGTCAGGATATTGCGCACGCCGGCTGCTTCCAACACAGCTCGCACCCCTCCTCCA
>Ga0209986_10002491_pt1 | contig 16825 bp, 12 predicted proteins | sample BlataG_FD_183168 | JGI IMG/M metagenome (GOLD analysis project Ga0209986, IMG submission 183168) | Deep subsurface microbial communities from Black Sea to uncover new lineages of life (NeLLi) - Black_00105 metaG (SPAdes) (version 2) | ecosystem: Environmental > Aquatic > Marine > Oceanic >...
AGAGTGAGATTCAAAAGGGGAAAGAGAAGGGAACATCACTTTTGAGTTTAATATTTCAAAATCGGGATGAGTGGAGCTCAAAATTCCTTCAAGGGAGAATGCAGTTACTTTGCTTTCGTTTTTTAGAATAAGGGTTAGCTCCAGGGTCTCGCCTGCTTCAGCTAAGCCATTTCCATTGCCAAAGCTTTCCCCTGCAGAATCGTCATCTAAGATATAGCCTTGGATTTTAAGAAGAGCAAATTCTAAATTTGCTGCCAGGGCAGCATTAACTATTCCCCAGCCATAGTCATTATCCGGATTAAGACTGCGGCTGGCAGTGCTCAAAAGGGCTGAACGGACTTGGAAAGGGGTCCAGTCCCGATGTATTTCTAAAAGAAGAGCAGTGACTCCAGCTACTAAAGGGGTAGCAAAGGATGTGCCTGAGCCTTTTTGATAGTAAGGGCTTCCATCTTGTCTGTTAGCAGCAAGCCAGTTATCAACCCCTAAAGCACAGACTTCGGGCTTAATTCTGCCATCATAGGTAGGGCCTGGGGAACTAAAGGAAGCAATTGCTCCTGAAGAATTTACTGCTCCAGCAGCTAAAACATCAAATCCATCTGCAGGAGCAATAATATGGCCCCATAAACTATTTCTTTCATTGCCTGCAGCAGTAACCACAACCACGCCCAGCTTTACAGCACGATTCGCCGCTATAGTTGTTACAGCAGTTTTACCGTCCATGTCGCTAAAAGTATACCAATCCGTATAACCGAGAGAGGAAGAGACTACTTCAGCACCAAGAGTCTCGGCCCATTCAATTCCTGCTACCCAATAATCCTCCTCGATTTGTCTTTCAAACTCTGTGCTTTCAGTTTTGGCCAGGAGAAAATCAGCACCATAAGCAGGTCCTAAAAGCTCGCCTGGTTTGTATCCTCCAAGGATGGACCAGGTACCTGTTCCATGGGAATCAGAATAATCTTGGGGGTCATTGAGGTCCTGTTCGACATCGTTGTCTCCATTAACAAAATCCCATTCGGCCTTTATATGGGCATATTGGAAAATCTCATGGGATTTTCTAAATCCTGTGTCCATCATACAGACTAAGACATTGCGGCCACTATACCCGAGTTGAAACAAAGGCAGAGTATTTATTTGGTTAAGCTGAAGAAAGGAAGGTCCATAGTTTTGGTAGGACGAAGTTGATTTTTTTTCAACTGAATCCATCTCCTGAGGAAAAAAAGGTTCAGTCCTGTGGAAGGTAGCTACCAGGTCAATTTTGTGGACAAAGTCAAGTTTTGTCAGCTCTTCAATCTGGGAATAAGCAGCCTCAGCGCTAAGAGCATTCAGCCAACGAGAGACAGTTCTTACTTTCAGAACCTTTGATTTAACTTCCTCTGTGTAAGGAGGAAAAAGGGGAAGGTCATGATAATCAACCAGGAAAGAGTTTTTTCGCAGTGTTTTCGAGCGGCGCCATAAACAACGCTTATGGAAACTCTGACGGACCTCCTGTAAGCTTTTCCTAAGAGAATCAGAAGAGGTTAATCCTTTATCTGTAAAAAAGACCCATATTTTAAAAACTTCTTTATCTAAGAGACGGGATAAAAAAAGGCTCTGAAGTTTCAGACTAATTTTTTGATTTTGAGGAGGTATATATCCTGGATCATATTTTTCTGGTGTTTTAACAGGAACTGCTCCTGTTAAGAAAATAATAAGGCAGCAAATAATAAAAGCTAAGCTCTGATTATTAAAGTTATTTTTATTTGCTTTCATTTTTTTAATCTGTAAATACCTGAGCTGTGAAGGCTTCGATTTTGGCTTTCTTTTTCCATTCATTTTCTTCCAAGCCAGCTTTTAAACAGCCGTGCCTGAGAAAAGTTTCTAAATCCCAATCATATTCAAGGGGAACCTGAGGAAGAAGAAGACCTTTATTGAGATCCTTGGAAATGATGATTCCGTGTTTGCCCACTTCTATTTCCTTTATATCCTTTATGGGTTTGGGCAGGCTGAGGACAGATATTTCAATTTTTGTCTCCTTCAGCTCGTCCTGGGTTAATGACTGAAAGCGGTAGTCTTGACTAGCAGCCGAAATAGCAACTTTGATGACAGTATCGTAAAGAGGTTTGTAAGGGAAGGGATAACCGATGCAACCCCGAAGCTGATCATTAACTTTAAGGGTTACAAAGGCCCCTCTTTTTTCTTTGAGGTCATTGTCCTTAATATTTACTTTTAGTGTTTTTCCTGCCTTTAAATAAAACTCGATGGCTTGGCGGGCTAATTCAAGAAGAAATTTCTGTTGATTTTTATTTAGAGAATTGCTCATTTTGATCCCCTGACTTTGGCAGTCTCAGGTCAATGGGGGAAAGATAAAAATCATTTTCATAGTCTATGATATAAGATTTGATAGTCATTTTTTTCTTCTTGTTTGAATGAATGTCTAAAAAGAGCTGTCCAAAGTTAAAAGGCAAGAGATTTTTTTTTATCTTTTTCTCATCTGATTCAAAAGTAAAAAATCCTAAAAGTTTTCCTTTAAAATATTTATCTGCAGCTAAATAATTTTCGAAAAAAGAATAAAAGCCTTTTTCAGCAGGAAGAATTTTTTCTACAAAAAATCTGCTGCCTCTTTTATGTCCTAAAAGAAGCCCATCCATTTTTGGTTTTGAGGAGAAAAGATTTAAGCTAATGAGGAACTGGTAAGCTTCCCGCGAAAGATAAACATCCATTGTTCGAATTATAGCAGAAATTAGAGATGCTTCCAAACTGGTCTCAATTGTCCTGTAAATGAGGTACATCATAGCAGTAGTGGCTGTATTACTTATCCACATAGAAAGAAAGGCGGTGGTCAAGCCAAAGGCAAGAAGAAGTTACAAAATTTTTTTAGCCCACACCATAAGACAATAGCCTTTTTGAAAAAAGAGGATTTTATCCAGTCGGGAGCCAAGCCAGACAATGGGGTAGACGAAAGAGTAAATCTTTAATGGTTTTTTCTGAGATTTAAATTCGTTTGAGGTGGAGGGCCTGATATGCCCGTCTCGAAGTTTCCCTTTTCTTTTTATTCGATAGGAGAGAAACTTAATATAGAAAAAATTAAGAAGGAGTTCTAAGAATTCAGAGAAAAATCGGGAGAAATTTTTATGTTCTTGAATCTGAAAATTGGTTTTTATCAACTTCTCTTCAAGTTCTTTTAAGCTGTATCCTTCTCTTTTATGACCATAGAATTCCAATTTTAGACCAAGGGCTGAACGCAGTTTATGCAGAATTAAAAATTTACCTGTCCGGGGTGTAGCCAGAACCAATCGCCCTTCCTTTTTTAGTATTCTGTTGATTTCCTCAAGACATTGATCATCGTTTTCTAAATGCTCTAAGTAATCCAGGCTAACCACTAAATCAAAAGATTGGCTTTTAAAAGGAAGAGAGCTTTCTCCAATCTGAACAAGGTTTTCCTTTAGAAGACTTTTAGTTGTCTCGAGGTTTTCAAAGTCTTGGTCTGTGCTTATCCAGAAGCCTCCTTTTTGGCGAAGGAAAAAGCTTAAAGTACCTTGAGCGCAGCCTAGGTCCAGAATGATCAGGCTGGGGTCAATTTTTAGATTTTTTTGGAGGATGTGTAGTTTTTCTTTTTTTTTAATGGATTTTTTGAAAACCTGAAGCTGCCAGGGCTCTTGAGTCATTTAAGTGGATTATATTTTTTTTCTGAATATAAAACAAGAAAAAACCTTTTTCTATCAAAGAGAAAAAGATGCTTTCAAATGAATTTTTATGGTTTACTCCTGTATTCAAAAGATGATATAAAACTTTTTATTATACCTAACCTAAATTATTCACGAGTTAAAAGCTGATAGTATTGAAAATAAGTAAAGGTAGCAGCATTTTTTATGAATAATTCAGGCTGAGAAATAAATGATAGAAAATACAGCAAAACCAGACGCCAGCAAATTAAACAAAGGTCTGTTCTGGGGAAAGAAAAGGACAATACTGATAATATTCCTGGTTTTATTATGTCCTTTAAACAGCACCTCGGCCGATGTTATCGAAGAGAAAACAAATACCTCGACTTTCAAATTGAGTTTTTCAGAAAGATTTCGTTTTGTCAGCTGGGATAATGCCATCAGTCTCGATGAATCTCTGGACAATGGAAGAACTTTTACCAGGCATCGAACCAGTCTGATGGCCCAATGGCAGCCAAATTCTCGCCTCGAATTTGCGGTGAAACTAACCAATGAATTCAGGCATTATTTTGTTCCAGAGGACAGAGACTTAAATCTTAATGAAATATTCGTGGATAATCTGTATTTAAAGTGGCAAAATCCCGGAAGTCTTCCTGTGACTATGACCATAGGAAGACAGAATATCATGCTGGGAGAAGGTTTTGTGGTAATGGATGGACATCCCCTGGACGGGTCACGTTCCATATATTTTAATGCAGTCCGGTTTGATGTTTTCCTGAATAAAAATAATAAGCTTATTCTATTTTATACCTATCAGCCGGAAACCGATGACCTCCTGCCCGTTATTAATAATAAACATCAGGCGTTAATCGAGCAGCCAGAACAGGGGTTTGGTGCTTATTTTACAGGAAAATATAATAAATTAAACCTGGAGGCCTACCTGATAAGAAAAAATATCAGCAGCACAGAAAATAAGCCTAATGATTCCAGAATCAATACTCTGGGAAGCCGGTTCGTTATTCCCTTTTCTGAAGGATTATCAATGGCCGGAGAAGGAGCTTTTCAGTTCGGGAAATATGGTGATTTTGACCGGTTTTCATTCGGAGGATATTTTCACTTAGATTATAATGCTGCCCATCTACACCCTCTGTTGCCAGCGTTGACTGTAGGTGCGATTTATCTTGCCGGTGATAATCCGGAGACAGAAAAAATGGAGGGGTGGGACCCTCTATTCAGCCGCTGGCCGAAATGGAGTGAATCCTATATTTACACCCTGATTCCAGAGTATGAAGGGAGAGTCGCTTACTGGAGTAATTTTGTTTCCACTTACGGGACATTGAATTTCAGAATAAAAAGTAGATTAAACCTTGTTTTTACCTATCATCATCTCAGGGCAGCAGAAATCGCAGCTATTGACCGCCCTTTTCTTGGCGGCCGTGGAAAGACGCGAGGAGATTTATTCATTACCAAAGCCGTATTAAAAATAAGTAAATATTTTTCCGGCCACCTATTATGGGAAACCTTTTCCCCGGGAAGCTTTTATAAACCAGACGCAGACCGATACAACTGGTTCCGTTTTGAGCTGATGTTTAAAATATGAAGTATGTTAGGCTATTTATTGCCCTAGTAGTCCTATATTTGTTTTTTGAATGAATATTAAAATAAGCATTTTTTTAGGTATTAAAAAATTTTATAGAGAATAGTGATTTACGGAAGAATGAACAAATAGTCTAATGGAAAAGGAGGGTAGATGTTAATAAAAGCAATTGTTATTTCTGCCTATGCCTTGATGATAATAATTATTGGCATTTTCGGCTTGAAAAGAACCCGCTCCTTTTCTGATTATTTTTTAGGAGGGGGCAATATCGGTCCCTGGATGACAGCCTTTACCTATGGAACTGCATATTTTTCAGCGGTTTTGTTTATCGGGTTTGCCGGGAAGATCGGATGGGGCTTTGGCTATTCAGGATTATGGATTGCCTTTGGAAACGCCTTTATAGGCGTCTTGGGGGTCTGGTGGCTTTTAGGATTCAGGATTAAGAAGATGTCGCTGGAATATAAAGTTTCCACCATGTCTGAATTTTTTGAAAAACGGTACAACAGCAAATTTCTGAGATTTTTTTCATCTTTAGCCATATTTATCTTTTTTGTCCCTTATTCTGCAGCTGTTTTCATCGGATTGTCTTATCTCTTCAGGTCCAATTTTAACCTGAAATACTGGTTGGCTCTGGTGTTTATGGGAACTTTTACAGCCATATATCTGGTTCTAGGCGGTTATAAGTCTATGACCATGATTGATGTTGTCTTTGGAATGATTATGAGTGTGGGAGTTGTCATTTTATTATTAAATACCATAAACAAAGGAAATGGGCTGGCGAATATAACTGAAACCCTGTCAAATATAAATCCTAAATTAACCGGACTCATCGGCCCTCCGGGTATTTGGCCGCTCTTTTGTCTTGTATTCTTGACCAGTGTAGCGCCTTTAGCCATGCCGCAGTTAATTCAAAAGTTTTACGCCATCAAAAATAAGCAAGCAGTCCGGATCGGGATGGTGGCGTCAACCTTTTTTGCCATCCTGGTCACAGGCGTAGCTTATTTTACCGGAGCCACGACCAGATTTTTCTTATCTCCTGAAAATGCTCCCAATATCTTCAGAGAGGGGAAGCCGGTTTTTGATGCTTTAATGCCGGAATTGTTAGCCAACGTGATCCCAGGTTCCCTTTCAATTCTGATATTGCTATTGATTTTATCTGCTTCTATGTCAACCCTGGCTGCTTTAGTCTTGATCTCGAGTTCGGCCATTGCCAAGGATATCTACGGCGGGTTTATCAATCAAAATATCAGCGATAAAGGATTGACATTGTTGATGAGGTTTTCCAGCGTCTTTTTTATTTTTCTTTCGGCAGTTTTGGCTTATTTCAGACCGGCATCGATTGTATCCATTCTGGCCATCTCCTGGGGTGCAATTGGATCTGCTTTCCTGGGGCCTTTTATTTGGGGATTGTTTTCTAAGCGGGTAAATAAGCTGGGGGCAATTTCATCATCAATTTTAGGACTGTCAACCTGCCTGGCCCTTTATGCCTTTGGGTTTTCTTCTCCTGAAGCTGGAACAATCGGGATGATAGTATCTCTTGTCCTTAATCCAGTAATTAGTCTTTTCTCACCAGCAGCCAAAAACTTAAATCTCCGTTCTAATTAAGGATAGTCTTTTTATCTGTTCTTCTTTATTTGACCCTAACTTTTCACTATGATATAAAAAATAAAGAATATTAAGCGGAGAATACTAAACTAAAAATAAAGAAAATTATGGTTGGTGCATAAACCAAATTCCTATTCGGACAAAAATGAAATATGAAGTAATAGTCGTTGGAGCTTTAGAGACGAACTCCTACCTTGTTTTCTGTAAGGAAACCTGTGAGTGTGCAATTATTGATCCAGCAGCTGAGGCAGATAAGATTTTCGTATTAATCACAAAAAAAAGTCTTACGCCTGTTGTCATCCTTAACACCCATGGTCATATTGACCACATCGGAGCCAATAAAGATATGAAAGACAGATTCAATATTCCCCTCCGTATCCATTCTTTAGACAGTCCTATGTTAAAAAACGGACAGCAATCAGAATGGAGCTTTTTTCTCCAAGCAAAAACTTCTCCTCCTGCTGATAGCTTTTTCGAAGATGGAGACAAAATTGAAATCGGAGAATCCTTTCTTCAAGTTCTCCATACGCCTGGCCATTCCCCTGGTAGTGTTAGTTTTGTTGCAAACAGCTTCCTCCTTTCTGGCGATACACTTTTTTGTGGAGGAGTTGGCCGAACAGACCTTCCTGGAGGGAACTGGGAGAAGCTTGAGAATTCTCTGAAGAATAAAATATTGACTTTGCCGGATAACATGATTGTTCTTCCTGGTCACGGCCCTTCTACCACCATAGGTCAAGAAAAAAGCTCGAACCCTTTTATTAGATGAAAAACATTTCCTCTTCTCCTGAGGATATTCTTCAGTCTTTCCTCGAATTCCTTTCTGTGGAAAAAGGACTATCCTTAAATACTATCCTCTCTTACCGTAGAGACATACAGAAGTTCTTCTGGTTTATCAAAAAGAAAAAAATTCCGTGGCCCGAAGCGGGAGAAGAAGATTTAGTTTCTTTTATACAGAGTATGAGCCGATCTGGGCTTTGTTCCCGGTCCCTGGCCCGTCTTATATCGTCCCTTAAATCTTTCTATAGATTTTTGGTCTTGGATGGAATTCTTAAAAAGAATCCTGTTTCAGAGCTGTCTTCTCCAAAACCCTTGGTTTCTCTGCCTAAATATTTAACTCTTAAAGAGGTGGAGTTACTTCTGAGACAGCCCAAGGAAAAAGAAAAAACTGGCCTCAGGGATAAAGCTATGCTGGAACTTCTTTATGCTACTGGTTTGAGGGTTTCAGAATTAGTGCTCTTGAAAACAAAAGATTTAAACTTTAAAGATGGCTTTCTCATCTGCCGTGGCAAAGGAGGGAAAGAAAGGATTGTTCCTGTTGGCAATTCTGCTATTAGGGCTATTCAGGAGTATATGGAAAAAGAACGACCCAAACTTTTAAAAAGACCTAATGATTATCTTTTCCTTACCTATCGTGGCTGTGCTTTTACCCGTCAGGGCTTCTGGAAACTTCTAAAAAACTATGCCCTAAAGGCTGGCCTCTCTTCAAAAATTAGCCCTCATGTTCTTCGTCATTCTTTTGCTACCCATCTCCTGGAACGGGGAGCTGACTTGAGATCTGTCCAGTTGATGCTGGGCCACAGCCAGATAACAACGACTCAGATTTATACTCATGTCAGCCGGGAAAGACTTCGCCGAGTCTATGATAAATATCACCCCAGAGCTTGAGTGTTCATCTTGAATGTCATTCTAAATTTTCTCGCCTGATTAATTTTTTTTGAAATGAGGTGTAATTGAGATTTTAACTTTTGCTTTATGAAGGCTGGTGAGAAAAGCAGGAGTTTCTTGGGTCGAAGACCACTTATAATACTTCCATATCCAGGCAAAATCTCTATCAACCGCACCAGTATAAATTTCTTTTTCTTCAAGGAAAATCTGGTTTGAACCCTGGATGACGTATGAATCATAATCTATATCAGGATGAGGTTCTTTATTATCACCAGTGCAGGGAAGATGAAGATAAAACTTTGAGACAGATTTATTTTGAGGGATGCAAAGTCCCTTGACGAAAAAGTCAAAATGTAGATTTTCCTCTTTTCTTAAAATATAATTTAAATGAAAGGATGGTTTTTTCTGGAAATCCTTTCCAGATTTTGTCTTGATAAATTCAGACAATATCTCTTTTTCTTTAGCCTTCCAGTCAAGAAGACGGCTTTCTTGGTGGTAAAGAATATAATCCGAGTCATCTCTTTCCATGGATCCAGTCCAGAGAATTGTAAAAGTATAATTTCCTAAATAGGATGTCTTTTTTTGCTCCAGCCTGTATTCTCCCTCTGTGATGAGGAGTATTTTTATTTCCCACCAGATGGGTGTGGTCTGATCAGAGGTTAGAGAAAAAAGACAGTAGTCAGGAGGTAGGAAGCAGGGTGAGAAGAGCAAAAAGAATAGAAAGAGAATTAAGAATTTTTTAGTCATGAAATAATAATATAAAATAAAAATTCCAATAATTCTATAAAAAAAATATGTTGATTATTTTTTATAAGAACTTGACAGGCAGAAAAAAAATTGATATTTAACTATCTAGTTCATTAATTAAACTTTATAGTTCACTTATAAAACTTAAAGGTATAAAAATGAGAAAGAGCGACTTAAGGATTGAAAGAGAGCAACATAGGAAAGAAGATAATAGAAGGTTTATTATAAAGACAGCTGAAAAAGTCTTTGCCCAGAAGGGTTACAGCCTGGCTACAATGGATGATATAGCCGAAGAGGCTCAATTTTCTAAGGCTACTCTCTACCGGTATTTTAAAAGCAAAAGCGAACTATTCTTTGAAATTATCAATAAATCTTTTGAAGAAGTGTTTCAAAAAATGGCCAAAGTAATGCTGGAAAAAATAAGCGCAGAAGAAAAATTGAGGAAACTCATTTACTTTATTGCTTCCTATTATCATAAAAAGAAAAATATATCTCGGATATTTTATATGGAAAGAGATGCGATGAGAAGGATTTTTAATATAAAAGAACAGATTTATCAATCGAACCAACATCCCAGAATTCCGTATAAATTTAAAGTTAAAATGGAAAAGATATTTAATATCATATGTGAAGTTATCAAGGAAGGAATTAAATCCGGGGAATTTCGGAAGGTAAATGTTAGGGATGCCGCTTTTGTCTTTGGAGCTATGATCCGGGGATTTCACTTTAGAGGACCCATTCAGGATAAGGAATACAGCATAAACGAAAGCACGGATTTGCTGCATAATTTTTTCCTCTATGGCATAAAAAAAGGCAGAAAAGCTAGAAAAGGAGAGTTGCTATGAAAAAAGCAAGAAGCATATTATTGGTTATATTGTTGATTTTTAGTACTGTAAAATTCTCTTTTCCCCAGGAAAAGTTTATTTTAACCCTTGAAGATAGTATTCGCCTGGCTCTCTCTCAGAATCCATATCATTTAGCATCCGGCGAGAGGGTAGAAGCAGCCCAAGCCCAGGTCAGGGAAGCAGCAGCCAACTTTTTACCCTCTCTTAATGCGCAGGGACTTAACACCCTTGATGAGAAACTCTTTGTATTGGAGTTTCCTCCCATGTTTCCTGGTGATCAACCTCGTAAAGTGAAAATGGATTTTACTAAAGATTATCAATTCTATTTGTCTCTTTCCCTGCCTCTTTTCACCAGCGGCAGATTGGTTTCAGGCTTTAAACAAGCCAAATATAATCTTCTTTCTACCAAGGAAGCTGTAAGACAATCAGAGCATATAACAATTTTTAATACCAAAAGTGCTTTTTATGGGTGTCTTCTTGCTGAAGAGTCTGTCAAAGTGGCCGAAGAGGCTGTAGAGGTTGCGGAAAAACATTTAAAGAATGTTAAAAGTATGTACGAGGTTGGGATATCTTCCAAATTTGATCTATTAAGGTCAGAAGTGCAGGTGGCCAACCTGAAACCTCAGTTAATTAAAGCTAAAAATAATCTAATAATTGCCAAACTCAATTTGAAAACTCTTTTAGGCATGGATCTTTCTCAACCTATTGAAATTAAAGGAGATTTATCCTATGAGCCTTTTGAGCCAGACTTGGAAGAATGTTTGACCAAGGCTTTCCTTTTCAGACCTGGAGTCCAACAACTCAGGTACCAGAAAAAGATGGCCGGAGAGATGGTGAAAATAGCACGGGCCGCTGGTCTTCCCAGCCTGGCCATATCTGGCACTTATAATTTTTGGGCAGATCAATTCAACTTCAACAAAGACAACTGGCAGCACTATTATACAGTTAATCTTGTCCTGACTGTTCCCATTTTTAACGGCTTTGCTACTTCTGCTCGAGTAGCTCAATCAAAAGCTCTGATCAAAGAACTCGAGTTTACTCAGAGAGGTTTGGGAGAAGCCATAAGGTTCGAAGTCCGGCAGGCCATTTTGAAGCTGAAAGAGGCCAGAGAGTCACTTCTTTCCCAGGGGAAGAATGTCGAGCAGGCACAAGAGAGTTTAAGAATTGCTGAACTGAATTATTCTGAAGGTTTAGCCACAACTCTTGATGTCAGTTCTACTCAGGCAGCTTTAACCCAGGCCAAGACAAATTACACTCAGGCCTTGTATGATTATGTTATGTCTCTGGCTCAATTAGATAAAGCTATGGGAATTGGTTGGAGTGAATAAGACGAAGGGAGAAATTGAATGAAAAAAATATTGAATACAAAAGGATTGGTTATTTTAGTCCTTTTCTTGGCTCTTCTTTCCTGTCGCTCCCAAAAAGAGGAAGAGGAAGGAAAAGAAGAAATATTTGGACTCGCTCCGGTTAAAGTTATCAAGGTTAAAAAGCAAAAGATTTCAGAAAAGCTCTTCTACACAGGAACTATCGAGGCCTGGCAAAAGATAAACATTACCCCAGATATAGGCGGAAAAATTACCCAAATTTATGTCGAAGAAGGAGATAGAGTTAAGAAAGGTCAGGTGTTAGCTGAATTGGATACCAGAGCAATTCGTCTCCAGCTTAAACAGGCAGAAGCAGCCTTAGCTGTGGCCGAAGCTAATTACAAAGATGCCGAAAGAAACAAGGAAAGAATGGACAGGCTGATAAAAGAGAAAGCTGTTTCTGAACAGCAGTATGAAAAAATCAAATTGGCCTTCGATGCCGCCGAGGCCCAGCGCCAGCAGGCCCAAGCCGCCCTGAATTTAACCCGTCACAGCCTTGATGTTTCCATCATGGAAGCACCTTTTGATGGAGTTGTTGCTTCGAAAAACGCCGAAGTAGGCGATGTTATCAACCCCATGATGGGGGGCTTTTCACCTGTAAGCGGTGTTTTGACTTTGATGAATTTTTCCCGGGTAAAAATAGCCGTAGATGTTTCCCAAAAAGATATTGGGCGTATCAAAAAAGGCCAGGCTGCTCGGTTGAGAGTGGCTGCTTTTGCCGACAGAATATTTAACGGGCAGGTGGCTGTTATTAATCTGACCGCTGATCCTTTGACCAAGAAATTCAAGGTTGAGGTGAGAGTGGATAACCCAGATTTAATTTTAAGGCCGAACACATTTGGAGAAGTCATACTTGAAATCAGCACCCATGAGGATGCCTTGGTCATTCCTCAAAAGGCTATTCTTGAGAGTAAGTTTGTTTTTCTCGCTCGAGAAGACAAAGCAGAGAAAAGGGAAGTGACCTTGGGCCTTCAAAATGCTGAGCTTATAGAGATTCTAAACGGAATTAAAGAAGGAAACTTAGTTATCGTTGAAGGAAATTATGGTCTTGAAGATGGAGCAAAAATAGACATAAAAGAGGTTTTAGAATGAAAATACCTGAGTTTTCTGTTAACCGAAAAGTCACTACGGCCATGCTGGCCATGATTCTGGTTGTTCTGGGATTAATCGCCTTTACAAGACTTGGCCTTGATTTTTTCCCGGATATTGAATTTCCCACAGTATCAGTTATTACCACTTATAAAGGGGCTTCACCGGAAGACATTGAAAACACGATTACCAGACCTTTGGAACAAATCATAAACTCTGTCAGCCGGGTGAAAAAAGTCACATCTATAACTTTAGAAGGAGCTTCAGTAATCATGGTCGAATTTGAGTGGGGCACCAATCTTGATTTTGCTGCCCAGGATATCAGAGACCAGATTGGTCTCTACCGGAATTATATTCCTGAAGAGGCAAGTGATCCTCTAGTAGTAAAATTCGACCTTGGCCAGATGCCCATCATATTTGGCGGAGTAACTGCAAAAATGCCTACCATTGAGTTGAAGGAATTGATAGAAGATGAGATGGCGCCAAGATTGGAAAGGATTGATGGAGTGGCCTCTGCTCAGGTTTTCTCGATGGATGTCAGAGAAATTTTAGTTGACATAGATAAAGCTGCTCTCGAATCCCTTAATCTCTCTTTGGACCAGATTCTTCTTGCCCTCAGGATGGAAAATATAAATCTTCCTGCCGGACGTATCGTGGAGAGGCATTCCGAGTTTCTGCTGAGAACCTTAGGAGAATTCAAAACTCTGGATGATATTCGTAATACTATCATTGGCTTGACTCAAAACGGTCAGCCTGTTTATCTGGACGATGTCGCTGAGGTCAGAGATACCCTGAAAGAGACCCGTTTTTCAGCTCGAATCCAAGGTGAAAAAGGAGTTTTCTATATCATCAGCAAGCGCTCTGGAGCCAACACTGTCATTACAGGGGAAGCAGTCAAAAAAGAGCTGGCAAAAATACAAGAAACACTTCCTCCTGATGTCGAGTTTTTTCCTTTCTTTGATCAGTCGGAGATAATTCAAAAAGTCATCCGGCGGACAGGAAATAATGCTCTGGTCGGTGGTATTTTAGCTATTTTATTTATCTTTATTTTCCTTCGCAACTGGCGCCCGACGATAACCATTGCTTTAGCCATTCCTCTCTCTATTATCACCACTTTTATCGCTTTTTATCTGGCTGGTTATACCATTAACTTGCTGACCCTTGGAGGCTTGGCTTTGGGCATTGGGATGCTGGTGGATAATGCTGTTGTGGTTATCGAAAATATTTTTCGCCATATGGAAGAGGGAAAAAAGAGAAATGAAGCAGCAAAAATTGGTGCATCTGAAGTAGGAATGGCCATCACAGCTTCTACCTTAACCACCATTGCTGTCTTTTTTCCGATGGTGTTTGCTCATGGAATCACAGGTAAACTGACCCGCGGCTTGGCTCTGGCCATAGCTTTTTCTTTACTTGCCTCGCTTTTTATTGCCCTTACAGTTGTTCCCATGGTGGCTTCCCTTGTCTTCAAGGCAAATAATAAACAAAAAAAAGGAGTAAAAAATAAACGATCAAGACAGTTTGAGAAAGCCAGAGATTTCTACAGGAAAATATTGAGCCGGGCCCTTAGTCGAAGGTGGTGGGTTTTAGGTGGAGTATTCGGCCTGCTTTTACTCTCCTTTGTCATTGTTCCCTTCCTGGGGACAGAATTCATGCCCTCTATGGATCGGGGCATGATTGTTCTTTCGGTTAAGATGCCTGTGGGAACTTCTCTTGAAGAAACGAGCCGAGTTGTCCAAATGGTCGAAGATTTGATGACTCAGGAACCTTCAGCAAAGTCTGTAATGGCTCAAGCCGGTTCCCAAGCAGAGGACAGTCCTGCTGATATGGCAGGTGGATTTGCTACTACAGGCAGCCATGAGGGATTGATCTGGGTGGAACTGGTTGACAAGAGTGAGAGAAAACTATCAGATGTGGAAATCCTCGAAAAAATTCGAGGAAAACTCCCCAAGTTGAAAGATGTCAAGTTTGAAGCTCTCGATATGAGTCAGATGATGATGGGAGGAGCATCAGCCCCCGTAGAGATAAAAATCTTTGGAAAGGATCTTAACCTTCTCAAAGAGATAGCAGATAACATAGTGGAGCGAATACAGGATGTGGAAGGGCTAAGGGATGTCACCCATTCTTTAGCTGAGGGAAAACCTGAGTATCACATCACCATAAACCGGGAACAGGCATCCCGGATGGGATTGATGGTAAACCAGGTGGCTAACGCAGTTCAGACGGCAACATTGGGTAAGGTGGCCACCAGGTTTAGAGAAGGTGATGAAGAAGTCGATATTCGGGTTCAGTTTAAAGAAAAATTTAGAGACAACCTGGATGATATAAGAAATATTCCTATTTTGACTCCCTTAAACATTATGGTCCGTTTAGACCAGGTTGCTTCAATTTCAAAAGATGAAGGGCCTATCCAGATAACCAGGGAAAACCAGGCTCGAGAGGTTACTGTTACAGCCAATATTGCCGGGAGAGATTTGGGGAGCGTAGTCAAGGACATTAAAAAGAGAATAGCTGGTATTGAGAGAGGTCTGCCTTTAGGATATTTCACTGAATTTGGCGGTCAGTATGAACAGATGCAGGAGGCTTTTCTTATCATGGCCGCGGCCTTTGCTTTGGCAACCCTTTTAGTTTATATGATAATGGCTTCCCAGTTCGAGTCCTTTCGTCATCCTTTTGTTATCATGTTCACCATTCCGCTGGCTATTATTGGAGTGATTCTGGCTTTACTCCTCACTGGCAGGCCTGTTAGCCTCCCGGTGCTGATCGGTTTTATCATGCTCGGTGGAATTGCTGTCAACAATGGCATTGTCATGGTTGACTATGCCAACCAATTGAAGCGGAGAGGGATAGAAAAAAAAGAGGCTATCCTTCAAGCTTGTTCTGTTCGACTGCGGCCTGTTTTGATCACAGCCTTTACCACAATCTTAGGGATGATGCCCATGGCCCTGAGCGTTTCAGAGGGAGCTGAGATGAGGGCGCCTATGGCAATTACAGTTATTGGCGGATTGGTAGCGACAACTCTTCTGACGCTCTTTGTTATTCCCATTATATTAAGTTTAGTAGAGGGGGTCTCCTTTAAAGAGAAGGCCTGATTCATCTTCTTCTTCCTTTTTTAGATTCTTTTCAAGCTTAAGGGATTCTTTGAGCACTTTATCCAGGGAATCACTGGGTTTAGCTTTAATCCTGCCTTCTCGATTTCAGCGGTTAGGTCTATTTTATGGTGAGGCGTTTTGTTGTTTATGCCGCCTTGGCTCTATTTGCCGGCCATTGACTCCGCCATTTTTCTTGTGATATGCTCATCCTAGTAGTTCGTTTTAAAAATAACAATACATTATATTTTGTCATTACGAGGAGCGAAGTGACGCGGCAATCTCATTTAATTTCAACTATTTAGAGATTGCTTCGCTATCGCTCGCAATGACAATTTTTTGTAACATTATTTAGGAAACGTTGTACTAGGATGTTAGCGGATAGTAATTGTGGAAAATTGTGAGGGAGGTTTTAATGATTAAGTCTATTTTTAAGGCATCGATTATTTTAGTTTTAATTATTTTTTTCCCTATACAAAATACAGTAAGTTCAAGCCAGAAACATTCTGCTCAGTCTTTTCCCCAGATAAAATCTCAAGCAAATTTAGAGAACCTCACTATGGAACCTGATCATGGAAAAATACCCCTCTATTTTATACCTAATGAGGGGCAGGTAAACGAAAAAGCCTTATTCTATGCGAAAACTTCGAAATACACACTCTGGCTGACTAAGGAAGGGCTAGTATTTGATAGTACAATAGAGCAAGACAAGCAAGATAGGCGAGACAAAGCGAGACATTATTCTGAGTCACGGAGTCACGGACTCACGGACTCACGAGCTTCCGAACTCACGAACTCACCAATGTATGAGAAAGATGTATCCCAGCTTTATTTTCTCAATGCCAATAAAAAACTGGAAGTTGTTCCAGTTGAAGTAACAGAACACCGGGTCAATTATTTCATAGGAAATGACGAGACGAAATGGAAGGCAAACATTAAAACTTCAAAGGCGGTTTTATATAAGGGGCTTTATAAACACATTGATCTTAGAGTCTATGGTGATGAGGGGCAGATCGAGTATGACTGGATTGTAAAGCCAGGAGGAGAAGTTTCAGATATTCAGTTTTTTTACCAGAATGTAGAGGGGACGGGGATTGAAAAGAATGGAAATCTGGTTGTAAAAACTGCCTTTGGTGAGATGCAGCATGTTATACCTCAATGCTATCAGATAATAGAAGGAAAGAAG
>Ga0209986_10002492_pt1 | contig 16824 bp, 14 predicted proteins | sample BlataG_FD_183168 | JGI IMG/M metagenome (GOLD analysis project Ga0209986, IMG submission 183168) | Deep subsurface microbial communities from Black Sea to uncover new lineages of life (NeLLi) - Black_00105 metaG (SPAdes) (version 2) | ecosystem: Environmental > Aquatic > Marine > Oceanic >...
AAAAGCAAATATTGATTTAAAAAAATGTATTAGATGTTATTGCTGCCACGAACTGTGTCCGGAAAAAGCAGTGGGATTAAAAAAACCTTTCCTTTTAAAAATGATTTCATTAAAATCCTAATTTTAACTTACTTATAAATTAGATTGGCAAATAAGCTCCCATTTGATTATAATAATATGATTATAGGAATATTAAAAAGGGAGCTTTATTTATTATATTTTTAAAGAATATGAGGTGGAATTTTGGAAAAAAAAATTATTGATTCATTAATAAAAGCTGGAAAATCAAAAATTGTATTAGTAGTTATTGACGGAGTAGGAGGTCTTGCTTTACCAGGTGGTAAGGGAACTGAATTGCAAATTGCAAACACACCCAATCTGGATGCATTAGCAGCTGAGTCATCATGCGGTTTATTAGAACCAATTGCTGCTGGAATTACTCCTGGAAGTGGTCCTGCACATTTAGCACTATTTGGTTATGATCCTATAAAAAACAATATAGGAAGAGGTATTTTATCTGCTCTTGGGACAGGATTTGATCTCACTTCTAAAGATGTGGCAGCGAGAGTAAATTTTGCAACAGTGGATAAGGAAGGTAGAGTCCTTGATAGGAGGGCAGGGAGAATAAAAACTGAATTAAACAAGAAACTTTGTGAGAAGATATTAAAAAACATAAAAGTAGACCCTACTGTTAAAATTTTCCTATACCCGGTAAGGGATTATAGAGCAGTTCTTATATTAAGAGGAAATGACCTTTGGGGAGATTTAATAGATACAGATCCACAAAAAATAGGAGTTGTGCCATTTGAAATAAAAGCAACCAACACTCGTTCAGAAAAAACTGCAAGCATTGTCTCTGATTTTATATCACAAGTAAGAATTATCTTAGCCAATGAAAAACCGGCAAATATGTTGCTTTTAAGAGGATTTGACAAATACACTCCCTTTAAATCAATAAAAGAGAGGTATAGTTTAAAAGCCTTAGCAATTGCTGAGTACCCAATGTACAAAGGAATGGCTAAATTATTAGGAATGGAAATAGCAAAAAATATATCAGGATTAGATAGTCAAATTGAAGCTTTAAAAAAGAATTATGATAAGTATGATTTCTTCTTCTTTCATATAAAAAAGACAGATAGTTTTGGTGAGGATGGAGATTTTGATGCAAAAGTAAAAGAAATAGAGAAAGTTGATGCTATGATTCCTGAGATTGTTGAACTGAACCCAGATGTTTTGGTTGTTACATCTGATCATTCTACACCTGCATTGCTTAGGTATCATAGTTGGCATCCTGTTCCTGTAGTGATTAAATCAATTTATGCAAGAAAGGATTCAGTTACAAAATTTGATGAAATAAGCTGTGCAAATGGAATATTAGGATTAAAACCAACAACAGATTTAATGCCACTTGCTTTGGCTTGTGCTAATAGATTGAAAAAATTTGGTGCGTAGATAATTAATATGTAATTTGCCTTTTATTTTATAATATATCTTGTAAAAAAAATAAGTAGAAAAAATAAAATTAATAATTGATAAGATTGATGATTAGAAATGCCATATAGCAAAATAGTTATGGATCATTTTTTAAATCCAAGAAATGTGGGAGAAATAGAGGATGCTGACGGAATAGGGGAGGTTGGTAACCCTATCTGTGGTGATCTTATGACTTTTTATATAAAGGTAAAAAACAATAAATTAGAGGATATAAAATTTAAGACTTTTGGGTGTGGAGCAGCCATAGCTGTTTCTTCTATTGTTTCTGAAACTGCAAAGGGTATGAGTTTAGAGGAAGCTGAAAAAATAACAAATAAAAAAGTAGCTGAAATATTAGGAGGTTTACCACCTCAGAAACTTCATTGTTCTAACTTAGGAGCAAAAGCATTAAAAAAAGCTATTGAAAACTATAGACTTCTTTCTTCGGGACCATCATAAATTATTTGATCAAGCGGCACAGCTTTGAAAGGTTTTTCTCTTTCTTCCTGTTCAATTGCGTGAGCAACTAACCCGGCTGCTCTTGATACAATATAAAAACCCTTACCATATTTATAAGGAAATCCCATATCTGATATGATAGATGCAATTGCTCCATCTACATTTAGAATTATTTTTTTATTTAAAATATTTTTAATAGATTGCTCAATCTCAGATACTAGCTTACAATGCCCTCCATAAATTTTGAGATCTTTTGCTAATTTTAATAATTTCTTAGTTCTTGGATCGGATTTATGGTATGGATGTCCAAATCCTAATATTCTTTTCTTTTGTAAATGATGTTTTTGCACAATTTCATTTGCTATTTGTGATAAAGTTTTATTTAGCCTTTCGCTTTCTTCTATTCCTTCTTGGAGAATCTTTGCACATCCTTCTATAGAGCCACCATGATATTTACCCAATGCTATAATGCCTGATGCTACACTCGCTTGCAGGGGAACACCTGATGATGCTACAAATCTTGTTGCATCTGCTGATGGAGCTGCTAAGCTATGATCGCAGCCTGACACTAACATTGCATTCATCATTTTACCCTCTTCTTTAGTAGGAAATTTCCCCATCCAAAGAAGATATACAACTTCGCCAAAACTCTTTTTTCCTATAATCTCATCTAAAGGATAACCTCTAATAATGATTTTATTTGGTTCAACTTTGGATATAGCTGTTCTCCACTCAAATTTTTTCTCTTTCATTTTCCCTCCTGAAAATCAAGAGCTTTTACATTTAAATTCTCTAATATAATTTTTTTATAGAAATGGCACCTTGAGGACATTTTTCTAAACAAAGATTACAAAATGTGCATTCATCTTCATTTTCCTCAATAACTGACATTATTCCATTATTCTCTTCTAATTTTTCAAATTTAAAAATTTCAACAGGACAAACCTCTTCACATATTTTACAATTTTTAACTTTTTTACATTTATTATTATTAATTTCTACTTTTACAAACATTCCCATAATTTTCACCATAAAAATAAAATATTTTTAGCTTAATGATTCTTTGACATAATCAACTAATTGAGTTAGTGTATCCGCTACCAATACGCCAGCTCTTTTAAATGCTTCAATTTTTCCTTTAGCTGTTCCCTTTCCTTTTTGCACAATGACACCAGCATGTCCAAATCTCATTCCAGGCATCTCATCAACAAATCTTCCACCTATAAAAGCTATTACAGGTTTAGAATATGAATACTTTAAAATATAACTTGCTGCGTCTTCTTCTTGTGTACCACCCGGTTCACAAAAAAGTACAACGGTTTTTGTTTGAATATCTTTTTCAAAAAGAGGAAGCAGTTCTCTAATTGTCATACCCACAATTGGATCTCCACCAACACTGATGCATGTACTTTGCCCTATCCCATTACTGGTTAATAAATTTGCAAGCTCTGTTGTCATTCCACCACTGGTAGAAGCAATTCCAACTGGACCTATCATATATGATTTTTTTGTTTCGATTTGTGGTCCGCCAATAGCTCCAACCTTAGATTTACCAGGTGAAATTATTCCTAATGAGTTTGGTCCTATAACTTTTGTACCTTTTTGTTCTGCAAAATCTAAAATCAAAACTACATCTTTTTTTGGGATTCTCTCAGTAAAGATTACAATAAGCTTTATATTTGCGTCTATTGCTTCTAATGCAGCATCTTTTGCAAAGGGAGGAGGAACAGATATGATTGATGTATTTGCTCCAAATTTTTTTACAACATCAATTACACAATCAAAAACAGGGATTCCATGAATAGTCTGTCCTCCTTTTCCTGGAGTTACACCACCAACCACATTAGTACCATAATCAAGCATATATTTAGTAAATAATGATGCTTCTCTCCCTGTAATTCCCTGAACCAAAACTCTTATTTTCTCATCTATTAAAATGCTCAATTAATTCTCCATTTATAAAAAAATAAATCAATCGTTTATTATCTTTAATTAGGAAATCATTTCTACTGCTGCTTTTGCAGCTTGATCTATAGAATAACTCCTATCCATATATTTTATTTTGTATTTTTTAAGAATTTTGTATCCATCCTCTTCATATGCACCTGCACTTCTAAATAAAACTGGATATTCACTTAGGTTTATATCTAATTCAACCATTGCTAAAATTACCCCTCTAGCTACTAAGTCCACTCTTGTGTTATTTAAAACATTAGTTATAACTGCTAATCCTTTTATGCCTGGTTTTTTTAGAATCAGTTTTGTTAGTTCTTTTACTTTCTTAACTGTAGGGTTACCACCAATTTCACAATAATTTGCTGGTTTTCCACCATGATATCTTATAGCATCAAAGATAGTAAGGGATGCCCCACCTCCTCCGATTAATAATCCCAAATCTCCATCAAACTCAACAACTCTGCCTGCAACACCTCTGTGGTCAATCTTATCAATTTTTTCTGCTTCTATTTCAAACTTTGTGGGAATTCTTGGGCTATCTTTCCTGATTGGTATTCCTAATTGCTCTAATTCTTTATGTCTATAAAGAGCTTCCTGTTCAAGTTCTAAATGGGCATCTGCTGCAATTAACTTTCCATCTTGAGTCAATATCAAAGGATTTATTTCTGCTAAATCACAATCATATTTTTTAAAAATATTAAATAATTTAACAGCAATACCTGCAGCCTTAAACATATCTTTTGATTTCAGCCCCATATTTTTTGCAAGTAATTTTCCTTGATAGTTTTGAATTCCCCAGATCATATTAACAGGTAAAGTAAAAACCTTTTCTGGATATTTTTTAGCTATTTCATTGATGTCAATACCACCAAGAGAAGATGAAATTATTACAGGAGTTTTTTGAGATAGGTCATAAGTTATTCCAAGAAAAAGCTCAGAAGATGGAAACAGTCTTTCTTCTACTAAAACCTTTCTTACTTCAAATCCCTTTATTCTTAATGAAAATATCTTTCTTGCTAATTGCCTTGCCTCTTTGGGGTTTTTTGCAAATGATATTCCTCCAGCCTTTCCTCTACCAGTAGCTAAAACTTGAGCTTTTATAGCAACTTCTTTTTTAAGATTATCTGCAATCTTTTCTACTTCATCTGGAGTTGAAGCTAAGTAACCCTCGGGTATAGAGATACCCTCTTTTTTAAATATAATTTTGCTTTCATACTCATATAATTTCATTAATTACTCAATCCTTTATTTTATAAGATATTATCTTAAGGCTTGCCATTTAATTTATTTTTAATGATATTGCACAGCCTGTCCTTGACCCTTGAGTGTAACGAAGGGGAAGGAAAGGGAGAAACTATACCCAAAGCTTTCTATGCTTCTTTTTTATTAAAATTTTATTTATATTTTAATCTAAATAAAGGTTAATCAGTATAAAAAATAATTCAAATAATTTTACACGAAAAATAAATAAATGTAGAATAATAACTAGTTAACTACTATTTAGGGTTTTAAATATTACAATAGGAGGTTATTTTATAAATGGTTGCAAGGAAAAGAAAATTAAAAATAGTGCTTGGTGTAATTGGCTCTGATGTTCATGCAGTTGGAAATAAAATACTCGAAAATGTATTGACTGAAGAAGGATTTAAAGTAATAAATATTGGAGTTCTCTCCCCTCAAGAGGATTTTATAAATGCTGCAATTGAAACTGCAGCAGATTTGATTGTTGTTTCATCATTATATGGTCATGGTGAAATAGATTGCAGGGGAATGAGGGAAAAATGTATTGAAGCTGGAATTGGTGATATCCCATTATATGTTGGTGGAAATTTGGTTGTAGGAAAGAAGGATTTTACTGAAGTTAAAAAGATTTTTGAAGAGATGGGGTTTAATAGGGCTTATCCTCCTGGAACATCTCCTCAACAATTAATTGATGATATAAAAAAAGATTTTAATAATAAGTAGGAGATTTTTTATTTTGAGAACAGCACTTTTGATTGATTTTGGAAGTACATTTACCAAATTGGTAGCAATAGATTTAGAAAAAGAAATATTCTTAGGAAGCTCATCTCACCCCACTACAGTAGATGATGATGTGATGATTGGATTTCAAGATGCATTAGATGTATTGAATAAAAAAATATCAAAAAAAAGTATAGACTATGATTTAAAATTAGCTTGTAGTAGTGCTGCTGGAGGTTTAAAAATTGTAGCAGTAGGCTTAGTTCCTCTCTTAACTTCACAAGCAGCTAAAATTGCAGCTTTAGGAGCTGGTGGAAAAGTTTTAAAAGTTTACAGCTATAAATTAACTGCAGACGAAAGAGATGAAATTGAAATTTTAAAACCGGACTTAATACTGCTTTCAGGTGGAACTGATGGAGGAAATGAGAAGGTAATAATTCATAATGCAAAGGTTTTAAGCCAACTAAAGATAGATGTTCCAATTGTTTATGCTGGGAATAAATGTTCAGCAACTATAGCAAAGAGAATTTTAAAAGAAAATAAAAAGTCTGTATCGATAATAGAAAATATCTTACCTGAGTTAAATTATTTAAATATAGAACCAGCTAAAGAATTAATAAGAAAACTCTTTCTATCAAGTATAATCAAAGCAAAAGGTCTTTCAAAAAGGATGGATTTCTTATCAAGTGTCTTAATGCCTACCCCATCAGCTGTTTTAAAAGCTGGAGAATTATTAGCAAAAGGTACAGATAACGAGGAAGGTATTGGGGATTTAATGTTAATTGATGTTGGTGGAGCTACTACTGATGTTTGCTCATATTCATTAGGACTACCAGGTACAGGTAGTTTTGTTGTAAAGGGTCTTCCTCAACCTTATACAAAAAGAACAGTTGAGGGTGATTTAGGAATTCGTTTTAGTGCTATGAATCTTTTAAATACAGCCAAAAAGGAAAATTTTATGAAGAAATGGAAAATAAAATTAAAGGACCTGGATAAGAAAGTTGAAAAGCTATCAAGAAATATTAATTTTATTGCTGAAGACAAGAAAGATATTGAGGTAGATAAGTTACTATCTGCAATATCTACTAAAATTGCAATAAATAGGCATGTAGGAAAGTTTCAAACAAAATATACACCAATAGGTCCAGTAAATATTTTATATGGGAAAGATTTAAGAGATGTCCCTACTGTATTAGGAACTGGTGGGGGTGTGATAAAAGCTAAGAATCCAAAGTCTATTTTGGAAAAATCTATATTTGATGAAGATGAGTCATACATATTAAAGCCAAAATCTCCAAAATTTTTATTAGATAAATATTATATAATGTTTGCTGTTGGACTTTTAGCTCAAAAAATGCCAGACTTAGCTTTAAGGTTATTAAAAAAGAATCTCATTTATATATAAAAATAAAAAATTTAGAATATATTGGGTGGTGAGGATTGGAGATAAAAAATATCAGGTGGGAAGAAGAGGAGTTTCTTAAAAAGAGAAAAGAAGTGCTAAAGAGCTGGCCAACAGGTTCTCAAGTAGATTTAGAGGAATCGATAAATTATCATAGAGCCATTCCAAAAAACAAAGTTTCAAAATTGGTTCTTGAAAAGGCAAAAAATGAGGGAAGAACCTTAACTCAACCAAGGGCAGGAGTTGCTTTAATAGATGACCATATTGAACTTCTTCGATTTTTAGAAAAGGAGGGGATGGCTGACCTCCTACCAACTACAATTGATAGCTATACCAGGTTAAATAAATATGAGGAAGCTCAGAAAGGAATAGAGGAGAGTATTAGGTTGGGCAGGTCGATGTTAAATGGTTTTCCTGCTGTAAATCATGGAGTTAAAGGTTGTAGGAAAGTTTGTGAGTCTGTTAATGTACCAGTTGAAGTTCGTCACGGAACTCCTGATTCAAGATTATTAGCAGAGATAACCTTGGCAGGAGGTTTTACAGATTTTGAAGGTGGAGCCATAACTTATAATATTCCTTATTCAAAAAATGTTCCAATTGAGAAAAGTATTAGAAATTGGCAATATGTTGATAGATTAATAGGATATTATCAATATAATGGTGTATCTATAAATAGGGAATCTTTTGGACCCTTAACAGGAACTTTAGTTCCTCCATGTATCTCACATGCAGTTTCTATTTCAGAAGCATTACTTGCTGCAGCTCAAGGTGTAAAAAGTATAAGTGTTGGATATGGACAATGTGGAAATTTGATTCAGGATATAGCTGCTATAAAATCATTATCAATTATAACAGAGCAGTATCTAAAAGAATTTGGATTTACTGATATTTTAGTAACTAAAGTATTTCATCAATGGATGGGAGGCTTTCCTCAAAATGAAGCTGAAGCATTTGCTGTAATTTCATGGGGAGCAGCAGCTGCTGGTCTTGGAGGTGCAACAAAAGTTATTGTAAAAACTCCACATGAGGCATATGGTATTCCTACTAAAGAAGCAAATGCTCTTGGGCTTAGAGCAACAAAACAGATTTTAAATATGGTAAAAGATCAGAAGCTAACAGAAATTGAGTTGATTGAAAAAGAGATTGATATCATAAAAGAGGAAACAAAGTCAATTTTAGAAGCTGTATTGAATTTAGGAAAAGGTGATATTGCTATTGGTCTGGTAAGAGGATTTGAAGCAGGAGTAATTGATATTCCATTCGCTCCGAGTCGTTTTACCAAAGGAAAAATAATTCCAGTAAGAGATAATAATGGTTCCATCAGATTACTGAATGTTGGAAATCTACCTTTCTCAAAAAAAATAAGAAATTTTCACAAACAAAAGTTAGAGGAAAGAGGAAAAGCTGAAAATAGGAAACCATCATTTAAAATGGTAGTGGATGATATATATGCTATAAGCAGAGGTTATTTAGTTGGAAGACCAGAAAAATAAATTTTTATTAACTTTAAAAAATTTGATAACTTTATTAGAAGGGGAGGTTAATAAATAATGAAAATAAAAAAAGTAGTTGCTTCAAAGGGATTTGCAGGTTTCTATTATGATGATCAAGCAGCTATAAAATCTCATGCAAAACATGATGGATTCGCCTATTCAGGAGAACCTATTACTCCAGGCTTTAGTACAATAAGGATTGCTGGTGAAAGCATTTCAGTCATGTTAGTTTTGGATGAAGGTAGAATTGCATATGGTGATTGTGTAGCTGTTCAGTACTCTGGAGCAGCTGGTAGAGATGCACTTTTTTTAGCTGATGATTATCTTCCTATTATAAATGAAAAAATTGCACCATTAATGGTTGAACGTGAGATAGAAAATTTCAAGAATATGGCTGAAGAGTTAGATAATTTAAAAATTGATGGGGAACGATTACATACTGCACTTCGATATGGAATAACCCAGGCTATTTTGAATGCTGTTTCAAGAAAAAAGCATATTACTATGGCTGAGGTAATATCCCAGGAATATGGTATAGAAATTCAAGAGGAACCAGTTCCAATATTTGCTCAGAGTGGGGATGATAGGTATAACAATGCAGATAAAATGATAATAAAAGGAATTCAGGTTCTTCCTCATGGACTGATAAACAATGTTGAAGAGAAGTTAGGTAGGAGAGGGGAGAAATTAATGGATTATCTATCATGGCTTAGAACAAGAGTGGTTCAATTAGGTAAACCTGATTATAATCCTGTATTTCATCTTGATGTTTATGGAACATTTGGACAGGCATTTAATAATGATATGGGAACAATTGCAAAATATATCATGAACTTAGAACGGATCTCTCAACCATATCATCTCAGGATTGAGGGACCTGTTGATGCAGGAAGTAAAGAAGGCCAGATAAAATCTATGCGAGAGTTAAGAACAGAATTAAAGAAAATAGGAAGTAAGACTGAAATAATAGCTGACGAGTGGTGTAATACATTTGAGGACATTAAAGACTTTGTACATGGAGAGGCTGCTGATATGATTCAGATTAAGGCTCCAGATTTGGGAGGAATAAATAATACTATAGAGGCTATTTTATTTTGTAAGAAACATGGTGTGGGAGCGTATCTTGGTGGAAGTTGTAATGAAACGGATCGTAGTGCTCGAATATGTGCTCATATAGCTTTAGCAACAGGACCATGTCAGATTCTTGCAAAACCTGGGATGGGAGTAGATGAGGCTGTGATGTTAATAAACAATGAGATGCAAAGAACTCTTACACTTATAAAAAATAGATAAGATTGAAATATTATTAATAAATGAATATTAAAATTTTTTAGATTATAATTTATAATTATAAATATCACTGATTTTTTAAAAAATTAAGAAATATTTTGAAATTAGATTTTTTGTATTTATAAGAGTTTAAATTCTTAATGAAAAAAATGAAAAGAAGAAGGAAGGAGGAAAAAATTGGATTTTCCAGAAGAACTTTATTATTCAAAAGACCATGAATGGGCGAAAATTGAGGGAAATATAGTAATTGTGGGAATAACCGATTATGCTCAGGATGCATTGGGAGATATAGTATTTTTAGAACTTCCACCAGTTGGTACAGAAACCCAGGTTCATGTGCCATTTGCAACAATTGAATCAGTAAAATCAGTTTCAGATGTATACTCACCAGTAACTGGTAAAATAGTGGAAGTAAATGATGCTATTACAGATGCACCTGAAGTGATAAATCAGGATCCATATGGTGAGGGTTGGATGGTTAAAATTGAGATGAATAACCCAGATGAGATAAAAGATTTAATATCTGCTGAGGAATATCAGAAATCTACAGAAGAATAAAAGCAGCAACAGAAACAACCTGAATAAAAAACATCTTCTAAATTTATTTATTTAAAGTAGATTAAATTTTTAATATTTATTTTTTAATATTAGGGAATTATTAATATATAGCATATGGATTACACTCCACATTCTAATAAAGAAATCAAGGAAATGCTCTCTTTTTTGGGGATAAAATTTTTGAAGGATTTGTATAATAATATTCCAGACAAAATTAAACAAAAAAAAGAGCTAAAATTACCTGAACCATTAAGTGAAATTGAGCTTTTAGGAAGGTTAAAATTTATAAGTAAAAAAAATATAAGTACAGATAATAAAATTTCATTTCTTGGAGCAGGTAACTATGATCACTTTATACCTTCTGTTGTAAATTACATAATCTCCAAACCAGAATTTTATACTGCTTATACTCCATATCAGTCAGAATTAAGTCAGGGAATTTTACAATCCATGTTTGAGTATCAGACAATGATGTGTGAATTAACTGGCATGGATATCTCTAACATCTCACTTTATGATGGTGCAACTTCTGTTGCAGAAGCTGCAAATATGGCTATATCTATAAATAAAAAGAAAAAAATCTTAATATCAGAAACTATGCATCCAGAATATCGTCAAGTACTAAAAACCTATATGAAGCCAAGAAAAATAGAGGTTTTTGAAATTCCTATGAAAGATGGTATTACTGATAAGGGGCAAATAAAAGAAAATTTAATAGATGAGTATTCATGTTTAATAATTCCTCAACCAAATTTTCTTGGGAATTTAGAACCCATAGATGAGATATTTCCAATTTTATCGGGTAGTAATACTTTGGCTATCGCTTGTGTTAATCCATTATCTTTAGCATTACTTAAACCCCCAGCTGATTTTGGAGCTGATATTGTTGTTGGAGATGGTCAAATCTTAGGTAATCCACAATCATTTGGAGGACCATCGTTTGGATTTTTAACTTGTAAAAAGAAATATTTAAGAAAAACACCTGGTAGAATTGTAGGTCAAACAGTGGATAGTGCTGGAAATATCGGCTATGTTCTCACCCTTCAAACAAGAGAACAACATATCAGAAGAGAAAAGGCTACTTCAAATATATGTTCAAACCAATCTCTAAATGTATTAGCAGCTTGTGTTTATCTTTCATATATTGGAAGAGATGGTTTATATGAAATTGCAGAACTTTGCTATAAAAATGCTCATTATCTTTTTCAAAAGCTAATAGCTATTAAAGGAATAAACCCAACATTCAATTCTAAATTTTTCAATGAATTTGTCGTTTATATTGATTTAGATTCAACTGAATTGAAAAAAATATTATCAAAAAAAGGAATTTTAGGACCAATATGTTTAGAAAAATGGTACCCATCTCTCAAAAAAAGATACCTTTTTGCTGTTACAGAAAAAAGAACAAAAGATGAGATGGATTTATTAATAGATACATTAAACAAAGCATTAAAGGTAAAATAAATTAAATGTAGGGCAAGGCTTTAGCCTTGCTTAATAATGCAACCCTAAAGGGTTGCCCTACATATAAAAATATATTAAATTTTAAGGGTTCTTAAATATGAATGATAGGTTAATATTTCAATTACTAAATTTAGAAAAAGGTAAGCAAATTTTACCAACTCCATCAGAGGAGATATCTTCTATTAAGCTTTATATTCCAAAAAACTTAAAACGTAAAAAAACCCCTAAACTACCACAGATTAGCGAACCACAGTTGATTCGACATTTTGACAAGCTTTCAAAGAAGAATTTTGGAGTTGATAATGGATTTTATCCATTAGGTTCATGCACTATGAAATATAACCCCAAAATCAATGAAGAGATATCCAGGCTAGAGAATTTTGTCAATATTCACCCATATCAAGATGAAGAAGATATACAAGGTGCTCTCCAGCTCATGTATGAGCTAGATGTACTTTTATGTGAAATAACGGGAATGGATAAATTTACATTACAACCATCAGCTGGAGCTCATGGAGAATTAACAGGTTTATTTATTATAGATGCTTATCATAGAGAAAAAGGAAATAAAAGAAAAAATATAATAATTCCTGATTCTGCTCATGGAACTAATCCAGCAAGTGTTACAATGGCAGGCTATAATACGGTTACAGTTGATTCGGATGAAAAGGGAAGAGTAGATATAAAAAAATTAAGCAAACTTTTAGATGAAAATACTGCAGGATTGATGTTAACAAATCCAAATACACTGGGACTTTTCGATGAGAATATTTTAAAAATCTCTAAAATGGTACATGATGCTGGTGGATTAGTTTACTATGATGGAGCAAACCTGAATGCAATAATGGGAATAGCTAAGCCAAGAGATATGGGTTTTGACATTGTTCATCTAAATCTTCATAAAACCTTCTCAACACCGCATGGAGGAGGAGGTCCAGGCTCAGGACCTATTGGAGTGACTAAAGAACTTTCTAAATTTCTTCCTGTGCCTACTGTAGAGGTAAATAGTAAAGGGAGATACTATCTTAACTACGAGAAAAAAGATTCAGTTGGTAAAGTAAGAGCTTTTTATGGGAATTTTAATGTTTTAATCAAAGCCTATTCATATATTTTATCTTTAGGGGCAAAAGGGTTAAAAAGGGCAAGTCAATTAGCAGTTTTAAATGCCAATTATTTAAAGAAACATTTAAGTAAATATTATTATCTCCCATATCCAGAGATTTGTATGCATGAATTTGTTATCTCAGCTATCTGGCAAAAAGAAAAGGGAATAAGAGCTTTAGATATTGCTAAAAGACTAATGGATTTTGGTTTTCACCCACCAACAATTTATTTTCCTCTGATTGTAAAGGAAGCACTCATGATAGAGCCAACAGAAACAGAAAATAAAGAAACTCTGGATATGTTTATTAAAGCGATGAAACAAATAGCAAAGGAATCAGATAAAAACCCAGAAATTTTAAAATCTGCTCCACATAAAACTCCAATAAAAAGACTGGATGAGGTAAAAGCAGCAAAAGACCTTATATTAAAATATGATTTTAACTAAGCTGAGATATATTTAGCCTTTTCTGTGACTGGTTTTTTCTTTATTTTTTTCTCTTTTTCTATTGCTATATCAAAGACCTCATCTACATTATTAACAAATTTTATATCTAAAGCTTTCTTAACAGATTTTGGTATATCTTTCAGGTCTTTTTTATTTTTTTCTGGTATAATTACCTTCTTTAATCCTGCTCTTTGAGCTGCTAATATTTTAGATTTTAATCCTCCGATTGGAAGAACTCTCCCTCGCAAAGTTATCTCACCTGTCATTCCAACATCATGTTTTACAGATCTATTTTGAAAAATTGATGCCATAGCTGTAGCCATTGTTATGCCAGCAGAGGGACCATCTTTAGGAATTGCTCCAGCCGGTATATGTAGGTGAAGGTCAAAATCTTTGAATTTTTTATTGTCAATTTTTAATTTTTCAGCTCTACTTCGAATATAACTTAAGGAGGCTTTTGCAGATTCCTGCATAACATCTCCAAGTTGTCCAGTTAATGTTATTTTCCCATCTCCTGGAAATAGAGTTGCTTCAACCAATATTATATCTCCACCATAAGGTGTCCAGGCTAATCCAGTTGCTATTCCGATCATATCTTTTTTCTCTATTTCACTTGGATAAATTTTAGGAACTCCAAGATATTTCTCTAAATTTCTTGAAATGACTCTCTTGGGTGGTTCTTCATTAGAAACAATTTCTCTTGCTATCTTTCTACAAATTGTAGCTATGCTTCTTTCAAGATTTCTAACACCAGCTTCAGCGGTATATTTCTCAATAATTTCATAGATTGCATTATCTGAAAATTTAACCTTATATTTTTCTATTCCTTGTTCTTTTAACTGTTTGGGTACTAAAAATTTTTGGGCAATATGAAGTTTCTCTTCTGGGCTATATCCTGGAAGATTTAGTGTCTCCATTCTATCTCTTAAAGCTGGTGGGATAGTATCTAAAATATTTCCCGTTGTAATAAACAAAACATTAGATAGATCATAAGGAACTTCTAAGTAATGATCTCTAAATTGATTATTTTGTTCAGGGTCTAAAACTTCAAGTAGTGCTGATGATGGATCTCCTCTAAAATCTGATCCTATTTTATCTATTTCATCAAGCATAAAAACTGGATTTATTGTTCCCACTTGAGCCATTCCTGAAATTATCCTTCCTGGCATTGCTCCGACATAAGTTCTTCTGTGTCCTCTTATTTCAGCTTCATCTCTTATTCCACCTATTGACATTCTAATAAATTTTCTATTTAATGACCTGGCTATAGATTGGCCTAATGAGGTCTTTCCAGTTCCTGGAGGTCCTATAAAGCAAAGAATTGTTCCTCTGGCTTTTCCTTTAAGTTTTTTAACAGCCAAGTAATCTAATATATGTTCTTTAACCTTATCTAAATCATAATGATCTTCATCAAGAATTTTCTTAGCATCTGGAATATCCAATTTATCTCTTGTTTTTTTACTCCACGGGATATCTAACATCCAGTCTAAAAATGTTCTTATGTATGAATATTCAGGTGATGCCGGAGGTATGGTTTTAAGTCTTTTTATCTCCTTTAGAGCTTTCTTCTCAGCATTTTTAGGCATTTTTGTTTTTTTAATTTTTGCATTTAATTCTTTTAATTCTGCTGAAAATTCGTCTTCTTCTCCTAACTCTTCTTGTATTGCTTTTAATTGCTGGCGAAGGAAGTAATCTCTTTGGGTCTTACCCATTTCTTTTTGAACTTTACTAATGATTTTGCTTTGAACTTGAAATTTTTTTACCTCTTTATCTAAATAAATACTTAATTTTCCCAATCTTTCTTTTAAATCAAGTGTTTCTAAAATAACTTGCTTTTCTTTTTCTGAAGGTAACATATAGGCTGCAAGCATATCTGTTAATTTATCCAAATCACTAATAGTTATCATTCCAGGTATTGTTAGATGGGAAGGAAATGGTACTCCTAATCCAATTATCTGTTCTACTTGAGCCATTATTAAGGTTTTTAATTCATCGATTTCTTTATCTTCTATTGGGAATATTTTAGACTTCATTCTTTCTACTTTTGCTAAGATGAATGGTCTTTCCTGAATAAAGTCTATCATTTTTATTCTACAGATTGCATCTACATTGCATCTAACACTTCCATCTGGTTGTTTCTGTGTACTTCTGATTTCTGCAGCAGTTCCTATTGTGTATAAATCAGAGGAATTAACACTTCTTTTGTCCTTATCTTTTTGTGTAATGAGTGCAACAATTTTATCTTTTTTGAGTGCAAATTCTAATGCCTTAATTGATTTTTTTCTCCCTACCAATATAGGAATTGAAACATGAGGGAAAACAACGGATTGTATCATTGCTACTACGGGCAAGAATTTTGGAATTTCAAAAAGTCTTGGGTTGTCAAAGGAATCTCTCATTATTTATATCCTTTCTTTATTATTTAGTCTTTTCACTATTATTTTAGCAAAAATTTGAAATAATTGTATATTTTTTTCAAATAATTAATAAAAAACAGTAAAAATCAATGAAAATTTAAAAATAATATAGGTAAAAAAGCAGAAAATCAATTAATACAAAATGAAATTGGTGGAGCATACGGGAATCGAACCCGTGTTTCAGGCTTGAGAAGCCTGTGTCCTTGCCCCTAGACGAATGCTCCACCTATAGGAATAAATTAAAATTTTAATATTTTATTTAAATAAAGAGTTTTTCAGCTGCTCTTTCTAACATCCTTGTTCCTCTAGGTTTCTTTAATTATTTAAAAAAATTTCTATCTATATTATTAACTATTTTTAAAGAAAATTATATATTTCTTTCTTCAAATTCCATAGTTTTTAAAAAAGCTTTCTTGCTCTAATTTTGACTCTCTAATTTTATTTGCATATTTTTTGACTTCGCTGTCTGCTATCTTAGTTGGTTCAGGAATTCTAGTAATGGACATATCTAAAATTAATTCTATAGCAGTATTTAAACTTACTCTATGACCTATTGAAACAAATACTGGAGAAATGTTATCTCTGGTTCTTAAAACTGCTCCAATTATTTCTCCTTTATCATATAAGTATGAATATGAACCCTTCTTTTTTCCTGGCATATTAAATTCACCTATTAGTCTACTTTTTGCACATCCTATTGTTGGTATATCAAGTAGAACTCCAACATGACATGCTAAACCCATCCTTCTGGGATGAGCATATCCCTGTCCATCTAAAATTAATATACCTGGAGGATTTTCT
>Ga0209986_10002493_pt1 | contig 16815 bp, 15 predicted proteins | sample BlataG_FD_183168 | JGI IMG/M metagenome (GOLD analysis project Ga0209986, IMG submission 183168) | Deep subsurface microbial communities from Black Sea to uncover new lineages of life (NeLLi) - Black_00105 metaG (SPAdes) (version 2) | ecosystem: Environmental > Aquatic > Marine > Oceanic >...
GAGACAGAGTATATTCAGCGATCCTCGGATTTATCCCGCTGCAGATCCTGGACTATACGAAATTGGAGAGCCAACAGAGAAATCTCCTATTTTTGTGACTTCAAATTACCGTCTAACAAAAATTCCAGTTGAAATAGACATAAAAGGGGCGAATTTAAACGCTTATCTTTTGGTGGTAGATTCTGAAGGTATAGGAATTGAATCAGCTGTCGCAGGAGGACAATTTAGTGCAGGAGCGATTGCTGAAAGTGTAAAAGAATTTAAAGCGTTTGAAAAGGTTAATCATCGAATCTTGATAATTCCAGGTATGGCTGCACGTTTAAGTGGAGCTTTGGAAGACGAAGCAGATTGCTTTGTTGTTGTAGGACCAAGAGATAGTTCTGGAATTGGCAAATACATGCAGGAACAATGGAAACCCGAAGAGTTTATGGCGCAATACGAAGATCTGAAAGAATAACTTAATTCTTTTTTTACTTTTTTTATTATTCTTAATCAGTTGTTATTTCATAATAAGGAATAAATCATATTAGGCTTTATCTCCTTAACGCTACTTAAAATCTGAATTTTTATATTATTTTGTTGTAATTCTGCTACTGAATGGTGTCCTGTTAAAACACCAATGAAAGGTGCACGTAGATTTTCGGCAAGAGCTTTATCTTTAGGATGATCGCCAATAATCACGATAAAAAAGCTTTTATATTTATTCAATAAAAAGGATTTCAGATTAGGGTCTAATTTGCTTTTGATATTTTCGCTTTCACCCAAGATGTATTCGAAAAAACTAAAAATTCCTAAGTACTTTATAATTCTAACTGCCATTTCTTGCTTCTTTGAAGTTATCACGCCCAGGGTAAAATTAATTTGTTTCAATTCGTCTAATTTTTCTCTAACTCCAGTTATTAGGGTTGCTTGGTAAATCCCTTTTTTCCCGTAATATTCGCGGAAAGCTGTAGATAATTTTTTTGGATTAATATTAGAATATTCTTCAAACATGTCATCTAAAGGCGTACCAATCATTTTTTCAATCTTGGTTCTTTCGAGGGCCGGGAGATTATATTTTTTCAAGGCGTAATTGAAGGAATTAACGATTCCTTCTCTATTATCGATTAGTGTGTTATCTAAATCAAAACTTAAAAGAATTTTTTTATGATCTTTAATATCTTTCATAGATTATGGCAAAAAAATTATAATTCGTTGATACAATTATTTATATTGTTTCTATTTTTATAGAAATGCTTAAAAATTAGTCAATTTAAGACGGGAATTTGTATCCTTTAAATAATTTCAGAAGGTACTTTATTTCTTCTGAACCTTGAACGATTCGTTGGAGATCGTATGGGAAGTTTTTTAATTCGACTTCTTTTCCCTCCGATACCCACTCTATAATCAATTTAATTAATTCTTTGTATTTATTTACTGTGTTGCCCTCCAATTCGACTTCAGAAATAATTTCTAACGCTTTGTTATTCTTACCATTAAGAATCGAAGTAATGGCTGCCAATACATAAGATTGGACTATGTGAGAATGACCGATTTTTTTTAAATTAGCGGCTCTATAATAATACCTGTAGACATTTTTCAACATCTCGTTAACAAGAAAATCTTTAGCGGTATCAAGCTGTTGATAGAATTTTATACTTTCCATAATCAGAGTAGCTGCGGTATAAAATTGTTTATTTTTCAATCCTTCTTTAGCTATTATGTTTAAACCTCTAATAATTTGATTGAAAATGCCAAACCTATTGTATTCTAAGCCTCCTTCAACTGCTATATCGTAGGCGTTTAAATAACTCTCCGTTGAATCGTTTACATTCTCAGTTTTCCAGTAGTTATCTCCTGCTTTTACATAGTGCTTATAGGCCATCTCTAAATTGTTTAATTCTTTAAAAGTCACTGCAGCATTAAAGGAATTTGTAGCAGCTTCGTTATAATCCTTAACCTTTTCAGAATAGTTTCCAGCTAAAACAAAACAAGAAGCCGATTCAATTAAATTGTTGTTGATTTCTTGGTAACATAACGCCGCACCACGATAATACATTGCAATTTTATGATGATTTCCCTCGTTTTTCTCTAGTCTTAGTCTTTCTGCTAAATTAATATATGCTCCAGCTTCTTTTTTTGAATAACTAATGAATTGTTCTTCTTCATTTATAAGTTGATAGAGCGATTTTAATACTTGTGAAATTTGAGAAATTGCTAGATTATCATTTTTTTCTTCAAAAGTTTGAAAAAGACATGAAAAAAACTCAATTCCGTCGTAAATTATGTCATTAGATTTATTTATCTCGTCTAATTCCTGATAACAAGACGCAATTTGCTTATAGGAATACGAGAGCAAATCAAAATATTGATAACTCTTTGCTAAATTGATAACATTAATGTAATATTTTTTTGCGTTTTTAAAATCCAGGATTTTTAAATACAACTCAGCGATATTTTCGTAATTTTGAGCGAGCTTCCTAGTATCATTGAAATCCTTTAATATTTTACTCTCCTGCTTTAAAAAATTGATGCTATTTAAGAGGTTTTTTTTATACAATTTAGAATCGTTAAGTTTTTCGTAGAGTTCAGCAATTTTTAAGAAAATTTCAGCAACCTCATGCAATTTTCCTTGAAGCTTAAAGGAACTTATTTGTTTATCCCAGAAATTTATAATTAATTTATATAACTTGGTTGACTGAAAAAAAGCTATGCTTTCTAATAATTCCGTTACGGAAAAAAGAAGTTCACCAGCTTCAAAAAATTCTCCAGATTCAGCGGTTTCATTCGCAATTATAATAGAATCTTCAATTGCATTTTGAATTATGTGGTTTTTGATCTTTTCTTCTTTAAGATTTCCAAGTTCCATTAAAGACTCTCTGATATTATCGAGGTAATCGCCAAAATCAGTAAAAGTATCCTCTTGAAGAATCTAAAATCAACCCTATAAACTATACTTAGATTTATGCATTAAAATTATTTGACACATAAAAAATAATGGTTTTTATGAAAAATAGAAAAATTTTTGGTTTTACAATTATTAAATCTATTTTATAGAACAGAAACTCAGAACCCAGTTATAGCAATTAAGTTAAAAGCCCATATTGAATCTTAATATTTTTTGATTTCTTGAATTAATTATAAATAGTTGAAAAGTTTTATTTATAATAGTTAAAGTCAATAAATTAAAATTAGATGTGATTCTAAATTGAAACAGATTGCTGATCTTTTAGAAACAGGTATTATTGAAACTTACACTCCCGAGAGGAAGATGTTAGTTAGAGACCTCCTTAAAGAGTTAAACCTTGAAGGTAAACACTTTGGGATCCTCGTTGATGGAAAGAAAGCTAGCGAGGATACGGTTTTAGATGAGAAATCAGACATCGTTATTCTCCCTCACATAGCGGGAGGGTTTTAAAAATCAAAATTTTTTTGGTTACTTAACTTATTTATCTGTTCTTACTGTAAAGAGATTCTCATTAAGTCCTTTGCTAAAATAGTATTAGGGAATATCAGTTTTGCATCTTGCAGCAATTGGTTAGCATCCTCTTGATACCTCGATGAAATATGGGTTAAAATTAATTGTTTAGCGTTCATTTTTTTAGCGTCGTTAGCTGCGTCAACAGAAGTGGAATGCTTTTTTTCAAATGCCACATCAGACAACTCCTTCGAAAAAGTTGCTTCGTGAATTAAAAGATCAGAATCTCTTCCTAATTCAATCAAACTTACGCAAGGGATTGTGTCACCCGAGTATGTCACTTTTCGACCAGATCTCTTTGGACCCACTATCCCTTCTTTTAAAGGATTAATTGTTTTTCCTTCATATTCAATAATTTCTCCTTCTTGAAGTGTTTTCCAAAGATTACTTTCAGGAATTCCAAGTTCTTTTGCCCTATCGGGGTTAAATTTTCCATTGCGATGTTTTTCTATAAACGAATAGGCGTAAGTTAAGACTGAATGATCCACTAAAGCATATTTGAGACAGTACCTTTTTCCATCAAAGATGATATTATTTTCAATATTCAGTTCTCTTTTAGAGATTTCAGAATCTAAGCCTTCGAATTCTATTAGTTTTTTGTTATCGTGATCAATTTCAACGATTTTAATCGGATAATTTGCTTTTAGTCCAAGAATTTTTCTATGGACAAATAAATAAAGAAACAAATTCCGAGGTCCAAATATAGTGACGGGAGCCGTTCTTTCAATTAAACCAAACCTAAATAAAAGCCCTGGAAGGCCAATGATATGATCTCCATGAAAATGCGAAATTAATATTTTTAAAGGTTTATTAAACTTTAAACCCGCTTCAATTAGCCTTCTTTGGAGGTCTTCCCCACAATCAAATAGAAAGAGTTCGTTTTTATATTTAAGAGCTGTTGAAGGAAGGTTCCTTTCGCGAACAGGAATCGCCGCGGAAGAACCTAGGATTATTAATTCCATCGAAGTTCATTTAATAATAATTATTTACTTTTTCTTAACTGCGAGATTTCAAGCCGTTGTTGAATGTTTTGTTTGCTTAAATCGTCAACTAAACTTTCGAATTCTTTAAACCTTAAATTAATATCTGGGTTTATTGTTTGTGTTGTATTTACCTGAGTTTGAATTTGGATTCTTAAACTATCTAACTCTGCTTCTAATTCATTTAATTTTTGATCTTTTAGTTTGAGTTGGTTGTCTAAATCTTCGTATTTTCCTTTTATACTAATAGCTTCGTTCTTAATCGTAGTATTTTCTTCTTCTTTCGTTTTTAACGCGTTTTTTGATTCAGCTAATTGTTTTTGCAAAAAGCTTGCCATTTCTCTCTGAATTTTCAATTTTCCTTCAACACCTCCTTGAAAGATGCTAACAGGGGGAGCTTCCTGATTTTGCCCTTCTTTAATTTGTTCTTGAAGAGTTGCTATTTGTACTTTTGATTTACTTAATTCACTTTTTAATTCTTCCACAACTTCCTTTAAAGCAATTTGATCTGCTATACCTTTCTTGCCTTTATCTTTTTTCTCGTATGAAGTTATAACCTTTTTTAATTCTTCATTTTCTCTTTTTGCTTTATTAAGTTTTTTTTGTAGCTCTTCTGGTAGATTTTTCGTAACATTGTTATCAACATGGTTAGTTTCTATTTGAGAAGAGCTATTCTCGATCTTTTCAGTTAAATCCGCAATTTTATCAGTTAATAATTCAATTTTTTCATCCTTTCCTCTTAGTTTTTCGTTATATTCGTCGCTTCCAAGATCTTTACTCTTCAACCGCCTAATTAAAGATTCTTGTTTATTTAATTTATCTTGTAAGTCATGAAGCAAAATATTAAGTGGCGGTTTGTCCTTTTCTCTTAGCTCTTCTACGCTAATAACAGAAGAATTAGATGTACTCCTAATAAGATTCTCGTGTTTTTTTTGTATATCTATTTTTTCCTTTCTTAAAAAACCCATTCGATTCTTTAACTCTCTTATTTCTCGATCCTTAGCAAATAATTCAATATTAAATCTTCCTTCTTTTACTTTATTCATTTTTCCTTTTGAAGCTTTTTCATCGAGAATTTCCTCGTATCTCATAACCTCTTCTTCAAAGCCATCAATTTTATCTAGGTAAAGATTAATTTCATTATCTTTTTTGCTTAATTCTAACTGTAACTCGTTTATCCTTTTGCGTAAGTTATCTTCTTCTGTCATCTGCGCACCCTATCATTTATTTAGAAAAAATTGTATTATATATATTTCATAGATTTTACTTTTTTAATCTTTTTCTTTCAAAAAAATGATTAATACATATCGAAGTCTTTGATGGTAAATTTCTTAATCTTACTCAATATTGGAAAAAGACTTAAATAATTAAAAGTTAAGAAAGCGACAAAAAGTAGACCAATAATAACGAAAGGCGTTGAGATATGTGGTAAAGATACTCTTTGAAATAAAAAGAGCGAATTCAATATCATTCCTATACCTAAACTCAAAAAAAGTGATGGTATAATTACATAGAGAGCTTCCAAGAAAAGAATTTTCTTTATATTTTTAGATTTCGAGCCAACAGCCTTCATTATTAGGAAATCTTTAGCTTTTTCTAGAATACTGCCTTTTTGATAATTATATAAAGAAAGAATCGAAATTATAGCCATGAAGATAATTAAAAAAGCGGGATATAGTGTTAAATTATTTAAAAATTGTATGTTATCATTAAAAGTATGATTTAGGTTGATATAAGTGAAATTATCTCCAAGATTTCCACTAATAATTAATTCAATATTGTCTATAACGCTATCATATTCGCCTGGTCCTATTTTTAACAAAAGCACATTAATATTTTGCTCACTAAAATTCAAATCTTCTTGCATAACCTCTAAATCTACATATCCCGCAAAACCGCTATAAAAACTATCCAGAACAACCCCGGAAATGTGAAATGTGTGACCTAATCCTAATTCCTCAACTCTCAAACTCTGTGATAGTGGATAATCAAAAAAATTATAACCTAATCCGTCTCCAATTATCATGTTTACTGAATCTTCCTGAGCAAAATATTCTCCCTCAATTTCAAAATTCTGTATCATTTCGCTAATATTAACACCTACAATCGGGAAGATCCCTGAGCGTTGTTGACCTGCTACTAAATAACCTCCATCTACGAGATAGTGATATCCATCTAGCTCAGAAAAATTAAAAAAATTAATCAAACGCTGATCTATGCTCTCAACTTCAGTAATACTATTTAGTTCTTCAATGTCAGAAAGGTTAAACATGTAATTTGGATTTAAAAAATCAATACTGTTCTCAGTTATAATAATATCCGGATTAGAAAACATACTATACATTAAAGTATAGTTTTGAATAACATCTCTATGACCAATAGCAATGATATCTTCACCTTGAGACTTTCGTATCCATTCTTGAGACGAATTCCTCAAAACAATATTCCCTAATCCTAAAGTAAAAATTACTAAAGAAATTATGGAAAAAACTATTAAATATCTCTTAAATTCCCCTTTTCTCCTGAGTGTGTTAATAACGGAAATTTTAAAGTTAAACCCTATTGAAGACAACCATCTTGGAACTAATGCAAATCCTCCTGAAGCGTCGTAATTATAGGGTATATCCTTTGAAAATAATTTTACGGTATTTTGAGTTCCTAGCTTCCTTAAAATTACGCCGGGAACTAAATAAATTCCCCCTAAACACGAAAAAAACAATATTGGCGTATAAATTATATCAATTTGAAAAGAGGATACAATTCCTAAAAGCGACATAATTAACGCGAAGATACCGTATGAAACAAAACCGATTATTAACCCTATCAAGAAACCAATGATAAACACTACATATGCTTCGGTTAAATAAAAGTTATATAATCTCCTTGGTAGCGTTCCCAAGGCTTTCATAATAGCAATATCACGTTTTTTATTAATAACTAGAGTGCTTGTCACGATTATAACTATAATAAAAGCCAAAGTAACTATTAGGCTCAGTATTAGAATAGTAAAATCTGTAAAGACTATGCTAATTCCTCCCGAAAAATAGAATTCATTTTCGTAATTATAAGTTAAAAATCTATTTAATCCCATTGAAGACATAAAATACGTTAAGAATATTGTGAGCGCAATAACTAAGGCAATTATTAATACGTAAGGGAAAGTGACCTCCCTTTTTCTAAAGAAATCTTTTAAGGCAAAATCTAAACTTATTTTTAAATCACCAATATTAAATAATTATAATCATAACTACTCTTCACTTGTGATCTTACCATTTTCAAAATTTATGACTCGATTGGCAAGTTCTATTAAAAAATCGTCGTGTGTTGCTATAATAATCGTTTTGCTATCCTTTTTCATATCATTAAAGAGATCTCGTATAAACATACTTGTATTTTTATCGAGGTTGGCTGTAGGCTCATCTGCCAAAATAATTGGAGGATCGTTTGCTAACGCTCTTGCTATTGCTACCCTCTGTTGTTCACCAGCCGAAAGTTGAAATGGTAAGTGTTCTCTTCTATCCCCTAAATTTACTTTTTTCAATAAACTTACTGCTTTCTCTCTTTGCTCTTTTAGGGTCATTCCAGCTAAATTCATTGGAAACATCACATTTTCTTCAGCAGTTAAAGTGCTAATAAGATTATAGTTCTGAAAAACGAATCCGGAGTTAATTAATCTAAATGTAGAGAGTGATTCTTCTTGTAAATCGGTAATTTTGACCCCATTTGAAAAAATCGTGCCTTCGTTAGGAGAATCTAACCCTCCAATTAAATTTAGTAAAGTAGTTTTACCTGCTCCTGACGAACCTAAGAACGATGAAATCTCTCTCTTTTATTTTCAGATTTACATCACATACGGCTTTTACAATAAAATCTCCAATTTCATAATTTTTGAATAAATTTTTAGTAAAGATTACAATGTTTTCGTCTCTAATTTCGTTTATAATATCGATATCTTCTAATTCAGTAGGCTCTTCAAAAAATTCTTTCTCCATTTTTATTTCAGCAACACATTCTTTTTCTAGTTCTCTTTTTTATAATCCTTAGTTATTTAAAATATTGTGCTATCGCCTTCATTTTAAAACCAATATTAAATTGTATCATTATGGTCAAACAAAAGTTTAAATATTGCCATGTAATTTTGTATTCTAGAGAGGAAGTCGGAAATAAAAATATCCCCTAATTTCCTAATTAAAAAATGGTAACGGAACTAAATTTTTTCCCAAATTCTAACCTCTTCTTTGAGGTTCAATTTCCGGTTTTTCCTCTCTTCTACTTTTTTAAAAATGAAAACAATTGATTTGTATTATAAATTTAAAAATATTTATTTTAGTTAAGATATTTCATTATTAAAATTACAGCAGTTTTAAACTTTTTATAAAAAAAGTTTGAAAAAATCATTCTTATTACCCAGAATTGAAAGCTGGCAGAATTAGTTCTTCAGGATTAAAAAAAAGGGGACAAAAATTTGGATTTTGAGAAATTAACAGAGTTAATTATTGAGTTAGAAGTAGATGATATTGAAGTCGCAGTGAAGGAAGCCCTAGAAGATGGAAAGGATCCATTTGACGTCTTAAGCGCTTTAACAAAAGGAATGGATGAAGTAGGGAAGCGATATGAAGAGAAGGAATATTATTTAACTGAACTGGTATTAGCAGGGGAAACCATGAAAGAAGCGTTTAAAGTGCTCCAACCGGCTTTAGCAGCATCAGACAAGTCAGTAAATAAAACTAAGATAATTTTAGGAACGGTAAAGGGCGACAATCATGATATTGGAAAAAATATATTGGGATCGCTATTATTAAGCAGCGGTTTTGAACTGATCGACCTTGGCATGGATGTTGATGCAAATGTTATCGTCGATAAGGTAAAGGAAACTGGGGCAACAATAATTGCGCTAAGTTCCCTATTGACTATGACTGTTGAGCAGATTAAAAATGTTCATGAAGCTTTAAAAGTAGCAGGTCTTAGGGATAGTGTAAAATTAATCGTTGGTGGTGCTCCCTTGAATATGGAACTTGCTAAGCGGTTGGGCGCAGACGATTTTGCAGATGACGCTGTCGATGGAGTCAGGCATATTAAAAATTTAGCAGGAAAGTAATACATTCATTCAATTTTTTATTTTTATACTTTTAACTTTGTAAATTTATAGGATATGTTTTTTGATATTTATAATTTATAAAGTCGGTTTAAAAGAGATTCTATTTTATTCTTTTAATTAATGAGAAACTTAACTAAAATATAATGAGAACATTTATTTTACTAAGGAAAGTATATCTTATAGAACCAATCAAATAAAATTAATTCTAAATATTACAAATTATTAAAAAATGTTTATAAGAAAAAGGAGGCTTCTTTGATGACTGGAGAAAAGGACAAGGAAATAAAATATGATGCAGAATTAGATACAAGGGGTTTATTTTGTCCAGAACCTCTTTTTGAAGTAAGAACCTTTTCAGAATCTTTAGATTTTGGTCAATGTTTTAAAGTTTTAGCTGATGATCCGGTAGCAGAAGAAGATTTGACAAGGTGGGCAAAAAGAACTGGTACAGAGTTGGTTGAGTTTTTTAAAGATGGAGATGATCTAATATTTTACTTCATAAAAAGGGAATAATAATTAACTTGAAATTAAGGAGGGTTTAAGTTATGAGTATATATCTAGACAATCAAGCTGCAAGACCTGTGGACCCAAGAGTCGTGTCTGAAATGCTCCTATACTTTAATGAAAAATTTGCAAATCCAGCTTCTCTTCATTGCGATGGAGATATTGCTACAGATATTTTAGAGACATCACGAGAAAAAATTGCAAAGTTTGTGAATGCACCTAATCCATCTGACATTTTATTTACTTCTGGAGCGACCGAATCAAATAATTTGGCTTTAATAGGAGCTGCTATGAGACAGAAGAAAAAAGGGAACCACATAATTATTTCTGAAATCGAACATATATCTATCTTAAACCTTGGGAAATATTTAGAAAGAGAGGGTTTTAGAGTAAGCAGAGTTTCTGTAGATCGATTTGGTATCATTAAATTAGATAAGCTTGAAAAGCTAATAACAGATGAGACAATTTTAATCTCAATATCAACGGCTAGTAATGAAGTTGGATCCCTGCAACCAACTGCTGAAATTAGTAGGATTGCAAGAGAAAAAGGGATATTATTTCATACTGACGCTGTTGCTAGTGAAAGTGTAATTCCAATTGATGTTCAAAAAGTTCCGATAGATTTAATCACATTATCATCGAACGATATTTACGGCCCAAGAGGGGTTGGCGCGTTATACTTAAAAAAGGGAGTACGAGTTAACCCTATAATAATTGGTGGCGGTCAAGAAAGAGGTATGAGGTCAGGTTCTGAAAATATACCTGGCATCGTAGGGTTTGCTAAAGCCGCAGAAATTTTGAAGGACGAAATGCCCAAAGAATCAGAAAATTTAAAAAAATTAAGAGATAAGTTGATTAAGAATATCTTGGATACAATTCCTAAATCTTATTTAAACGGGCATCCCGAAAAAAGACTTCCTCACAACGCACATTTTCGATTTGATTATATCGAAGGGGAATCGTTGATATTAACGCTAAAAGAACACAATATTGCTGCTGCTACAGGCTCAGCTTGTAGTTCAAAAACATTAGAAGCATCTCATACATTAATTGCAATGGGTCTTTTACACGAAGAAGCACACGGTAGTCTACTGGTTTCTTTAGGTAGAACTACTCGCGAGTCCGACATTGATAAGCTTGTAGAAGTCTTACCAAATGAAGTAAAAAGGTTGAGAAAGTTATCTCCATTAACGCCTCCAGATTTATTAAAAAAATATGATGAGGTAAAATAATAAAATGAAATCTACTACTTATAGTGATAAAGTATTGGATCACTTCAAGAATCCAAGGAACGTAGGTGAAATTGAAGACGCGGACGGAGTTGGTCGAGTTGGAAACCCTGTTTGTGGGGATCTTATGTGGATCTACCTCAAGATTGCCAAAAATGAAAAAGGTGAAGAAGTAATCGAGGATATTAAATTTAAAACATTCGGTTGTGGTTCAGCTGTTTCTACGTCATCAATGATTACTGAAATGGCAAAAGGCATGACTCTTGATGAAGCGTATAAAATCACGCGACAAAATGTTGCTGATGAATTAGATGGACTTCCTCCTATAAAAATGCATTGCTCTAATCTAGCTGCCGATGCTTTAAAAGCCGCTATTGATAACTATCGTTTAGGTACAGAGCCAGAAATAGAAATCGTTACGTCTTGTCAATTAGATGTTAGGATAATACTCGGAATCGATGACTTTCTTGGGAAAGGAGTCTATAAAGAAGTACCCGCAGATTTAGAAGAGTTTAGAGAAAAAAGAATTATTATAGCTGACTCAGGAGACGAATCTTTAGAGCTCGCACTTAAACTGACAGAATATTCTGGAAGAGTAATTGTTGCAACTTCTTCAAAATCAGTTCCTGGAAATGTTGAATTGAGGAAAAAATTGAAGCATTCAGATGTAAAACTATTGCAAGAATCAGAATTGATTGAAATCAAAGGAGAGCTTGATGAAGTAGAAAAAGTTGTTATACATGATTTCGATGAGGACGAGAATTACGAGTTATTCGTTGATGTAGTAATAGTTTTAGATTATCGAGGATAAATTTTTTTTATCCTAATTCTTTAATTTTTTCTACCCTAATTCTCTAATTTTTTCATAATTTATAACAAAGAGGTTTAAAAGGTACAATTAATTCTATTTTTTTAAACTAATGATGTAGTGCATCACGATTACACAACTAAGAATAAATAAAAAGATGATGATATGAAAAAAGTTATAATTGTAGGTGGAGTTGCTGGGGGCGCCTCAACAGCAGCACGACTTAGAAGGTTAATGGAAGACATAAAGATTACAGTGCTTGAGAAGGGGGAATACGTCTCATTTGCTAACTGTGGGTTACCGTATTATATTGGTCACATCATAAAGGACCAAAGTCAATTGGAACTAATGACGCCAGAAGAATTTTGGGATCGATTCAGGATTGACATTAAAGTTAATAATGAAGCTATCTCGATAAACAGAAAAAGGAAAACTGTTTCGGTTAAAAACCTTGAAAGCGATAAAGCTTTCGAATTGGACTACGATTACTTAGTTCTTTCTCCTGGAGCAACCCCAATTATACCTCCATTTGAGGGGATCGGTGATGTTCCCGTATTTACCCTGAGAACAATTCCAGATTCCGTTAAGATCAAACAATTTGTTGAAAAGAGTGATGTTAAACACGCAACTATCATCGGGGGCGGTTTTATCGGTTTAGAAATGGCTGAAAATCTGAAGCACAGAGGTGTTAAGGTAAAAATCGTGGAAATGCTTGACCAAGTTATGGCGCCTATAGATAAGGAAATAGCGCAATTTGTACACCAAGAACTTCTACTAAATGGTGTGTGTTTACAATTAGAAGACCCTGTTGATTCTTTCAAATGCGATAGTGACAATTGTTTTTATGTTATTCCTAAAAGTGGGAAAAAAATTAAGACTGACATGATAATTTTAGCAATTGGGGTTAAACCAGAGTACAATTTAGCCAAGGAAGCCGATTTAAAAATTGGTCCGCGAGGTCATATAATTGTAGATGAACAAATGAAAACCTCAGATCCTTCAATATTTGCTGTAGGTGACGCAGTCCAAGTAAAAAATTTTATAACTCAAGAACCAACGGGAATACCTTTAGCAGGTCCAGCAAATAAACAAGGGAGGATAGTTGCTGATGTCATTGCTGGCCGTGATACGAAGTATCAAGGAATTCTGGGAGCCTCCGTCGTAAAAGTATTTGATTTAACTGTTTCAACAGTAGGTTTAAGTGAAAAACAATTAAAGAAAACCGATATTAAGTACGAAAAGATTTACATTCACCCTAATAACCACGCAGGTTATTACCCTGGAGCGGTACCAATAACTCTTAAATTGATATTTGAAGTTCCAAGTGGAAAAATACTCGGAGTTCAAGCAGCTGGAGGTCCAGGAACAGAAAAAAGGATTGATGTAATCGCTACTGTAATTAAATTCAAAGGAACGGTGTTTGACTTAGAAGAGTTAGAACTTACTTACGCACCGCCTTTTGGTTCTGCTAAAGATCCTGTAAACATGGCTGGATTTGTTGCTGCTAACGTAATTAAAGGTGATATGCCTATTTGGCACTGGCACGACATTGTAAAAATAAAAAACAATAATAGTTTTATACTTGACGTAAGAACACCCGAAGAATATCAAATTGGAACTATCGAAGGAGCTGTGAACATAAGCGATTTAGAATTAAGAACTAGACTGGATGAAGTACCTAGAGATAAAAATATTTACATCCTCTGCGAAGTGGGGTTTAGAGGCTACCTTTCAACAAGATTATTAATTCAAAAAGGATATCATGTTAAAAATTTATCAGGTGGATACAAATTATTTAAAACAGCTATAGCAACAACCGAAGAAATAGCCGCTGAGTGTGGAGCATCAGAAGAAATTATGGAAGAAATGGTTGAAAGAAAAACTACAATTACGGAAGACTATATAGAAGTAGACGCGTGTGGTTTATCCTGCCCAGGGCCTTTAACTGCACTCATTAAATCTCTTGAAGCACTACCGGAAAACAAAAAATTAAAAATTTATGCTACCGATCCAGGGTTTAAAGCAAGTGTAGAAGCTTACGCAAAATTGAATGATGCTGTTACGTTGTTATATTTAGGTAAAGAAGAAGGAAAATTGGTTAATTTTCCAAATGAATGATAAATTATAAATGAACCTCTTTCCATTTTATCTCAAGAGTACTCCCTTGGCTCATTAAATGGGCTAATTCTGGAGAGACTAAATCGCCAGTAATGAAGTCTCCGCGTATATTCCTCTCTATTTCTACCTTTAATAAGAGTTCAGGCTCATTTCGGATAATTGCAAAACCGCGAATCTTTTCTTCGACTGAGAGTTCCGTCTTAGGACCGCATAACTTCAATAACGATTGAAGCACGCTATTTGAACCCTCTCCCACGTTATTTTGGATGGTTTTCCGTACAAATAGTTCAAAAAGCTCTTTTAATACAGATATTATCTTCGGATCCATGGTTTTACTGAATTTAAGCGTAATTCTATAGGGATCGACCTTCACATATCCCCTTTTGCCCTTATAGAACACTTTCAACAACCCTTTTCTCCCCCGTCTCTTAGCTTGTGTTGATTTTTTCTTGCTCTTGGGCCTATTCTTTGAGCCTTTTGGTCTACCATGTTTTTTTGTTGTTTTAGGATTAAGTAGCGTCTTGGAAAAGCCATAATAGAATACCCGTTTGCGTTTTTTCTTAAAGATGTCATTTTTCACTCCGATTTCGAGAGTTATTCGGTGGGTTTTTGTATAAAAATAATGCTTTGCCACTACTTTCTTGTAAGGTTTTTTGTGTTTATGAATGATATGGGTTATTTCACGCCCTAAATTCTTAGTCATCTTTTGAGTGGCACCCCAACCATCCGAGATCACATTAGAGATTGGTTTTTTTGTATTTTGCTCGGCTTCATCAAAAACTTCTCGCATGTCTTTTTCCTTTCTGGTCTTAGAAACTTTCAAACCGAGAATTTTATGGGTTTTATATCCCGTAGCAACGATAATATAAATGGAAGTACCTTGTATTTTTAAAAAGGTCTCGTCCATGCAAATCGTCCCGTCGGATTGCGGCACTTTCACGAGTTTATCAAGCCCTTCTAACTTATCAAGAGCTTCTATAAATACCGTACGTAGTTTAGAAATCTGGGAAGGCGAGACCTTGTATTTTTTGGCAATTGTCTTGCTTTTTGCACCATCTTTAAGCAAGTCTTCGTAAAGCCTCTTAAGCTTACCAAAAATTAATTGTTTAAATTCATATGAGGTAGTTAGGATGAACTGCTTCGGTGTTTTGTGATCGCCGTTCTTACAATCGGGGTTTCTACAAATAAATGCTTCTACCCTTTTACTCTCCCTTGGACGTGTTCCATTGGGAGCGATCTTCCAACTACCGCAGAGAGGACATCTAATTTGAATCTGTCCTAGCATTAAATCAGTTATACCTTTCATTATTACAATTAAATCTCTAAAAATTGGAATTAAGACCTTTTTTTTCCTGCCTACCATAAGAAAATATAGGAAATTAATAAAAAAAGGATTTTTATGAAAAATAAAGAGATTCAAAATAATTTGACAGTAATATTTCTAAATTACTTGGAATTGACAAAATTTTCTAATTTATGTAGAGGTGTCATCCCATAAACGAGGCGAAAGATTGAAGGAAGTGGATAGAGCTACTCAATTACTGAAATGAGATGAAAGGGTTTATAATTAATCATTCATTTGGAAAATTAACCGGAAAATTAGTTGCCACATTAGAAAAGGGGCCTATAACCATTGAGGATCTTTCAGCACCGATAAAAATTGCGAAAAAAACGAGGAAACAATCGAGAGGTCCAGATGCACCTGCTCTATCTGAGATGAGTGCAGACGGGTTATACGAAAAACTTGATACAGATGAATCGCCAGCAATAATGATTGACGTTCGGACTCCTCAAGAATATCATGGTGGACATATTAAAGACACTAAATTAATGCCGTTAGGGGAATTAATGCATAATATTGATGCTTTAAACGATTATAAGGACGAGGAAATTGTTGTCTTATGCCATAGTGGGGCACGCTCGATGATGGCAGCCCAATTGCTGGTCAGAGCGGGATTTAAAGATGTTAGAAACTTAACAGGTGGCATGATCATATGGCACCGTAATGGTTATCCTGTGTTGCCACCTAAAAAAGAATACTAGAATTTACAAATTAAAAAAAAATATTTTTAATTATTATTTTACAAAATGCCAGGAAATAATTTATTTCGAGATTTTTTTTTGGAAATTTCTTCTGACATGGTATTCGTCGTTGAAATTTAATTCTTAATCTAAAATTAGTTAGACAACACGATATATTTTCTTTAAATTAAAAGTATAAAATTTAAAAATTAGCGTAATAAATATATATTCAAATCCCTATAAACTTAAAAAAGATGATAAAATGAAAGAAACACCCAAAAAATTATTTGCTGCTTATGTTGGCGAATCTCAAGCAAGAAATAGATATACATTCTTCTCATCAATAGCCAAAAAGGAAGGGTATGTATTAATATCGCTAATATTTCAAGAAACTGCTGATCAAGAACATGAACACGGTCTAAATTTTTATAAAATGCTCCAAGAATTCAAAAAGGAAGGGAATTTTGATGATTTCCTGGTAAATGAGATGTATCCTACGACTTATGGAAAAACATTAGAAAATTTAAAATCCGCAGTTAATGGCGAAACAATGGAGTATACGAAACTATATCCGGACTTAGCTGATACTGCTGCAAAAG
>Ga0209986_10002494_pt1 | contig 16800 bp, 14 predicted proteins | sample BlataG_FD_183168 | JGI IMG/M metagenome (GOLD analysis project Ga0209986, IMG submission 183168) | Deep subsurface microbial communities from Black Sea to uncover new lineages of life (NeLLi) - Black_00105 metaG (SPAdes) (version 2) | ecosystem: Environmental > Aquatic > Marine > Oceanic >...
ATATGCTGGTATGGCCAGCATTTTTGTTTCTTGCAAACCAACACCGGGCTGCATTGTGGTCAGTCCTTTCAGCCGGGTTTCTGAGTATATTGCCAACTTTAAAATATGGCTTGGGGATTTATGCTGCTTGGTTGAATGCGGTAACTTTAACGACATGGAAAGCCATGCCGCATTATGCGTCACTGTTCAATCTGAGCGAGCGTTTAGGGGTGCCGTGGCTGGGATTTCCGCTAGTTTTTTTGCTTTTAGCTTGGCTAGCCTGGTGGGTATGGAGAACACAACCATCGGCATTAAAAGCCAGTGCTCCAGCAATTGTGACGGCATACCTGGTTTCACTGCTTGCCTCTCCCCGTTTTGCCTTATTCTTGATTCCCATTTTCTTCGCTTGGCCAAAAGGCAACCACCTGAAGATATCCGCTGCCTTGCTTTTAATCCCCACCAGTTTGATAATCTGGCTTGGCTTTCAAACCAAATCTTACGCCATCGCCTCGGGTATGGTTTATCCACTCGCACTACTGCTTTTATTATGGCAAACACTCAAGAGCTCCCCGTCAATCGAAGAATATAAATTATAAAAACAGTCTTAAAGCATGTACAATACTTACAAGAATAGGCAAAGGGTTAAGCTGATAAGTAGAATTCATTGGTTTCATTTGTGGGCTGGCATAAGCCTTTTTACCATCCTCAGTCTGGTTATTTTCAATGTGCAGATTCTCTTTGCTCCTGAGTCGATCCAGGTTCAGTACATACCTAATGATGCTTTCTGGTAGCGAAGCTCTGGCTGGGAGTGCTCTGCAACTGAAAATCTAAGCACCGTTTGCTCAGGCTGCCTTCTAACAATACTCTGGCTATATACGAACAAGGGCTCGTGATTAATGCAATTATTAGACTATAATTTATGAGCGTTTATGCAATTAAAAACCACCTTCACGCCTTCGAACTCTGGGCTGTTAGTTTAAGAAAAAAATTATGATCCTATCCTACATCATACCAGTATCCACTTTTATAATTACGGGCTTGAACTCAGCGCTAATCAAAGAACATGCCTACCTCGATCCAGGATCCGGGAGTTTTATCCTGCAGCTGATCCTCGCAGCTCTATTAAGCAGCCTTTTTGTGTTTAAATCCTTTTGGGAAATAATTATCAATTTTCTTGCGGGGCAAATCCGATAACGAACATGAAGACGAGGGGGAATTCGGTTGGAAATATTTAACCCTCTTCGAAATATCCCCTTAATCAATAATAAGAGCTTCTCTTTGTGAATTATTCAACCCAATCGAATGGTTCGCAAGCCAATACCAGACCAATAATGTAGGAACTAACCAGATAAAGTATTCGTCGGTTAAAAACCTATGCAGAAGCAAGTATGCTAAATTGATCAGCGTATAAAATGTCCCAAACAAAATAATTTGCCTTCGGCCGGCATGTAATAAAACTATCCACGCAGGAATCAATCCTACCAACAGCAGCACCTGGTCATAAGTCCAAGCATATGGGGTAGTGAGAAAAGATGCGAAGAGCAGGATTGGCAATTGATTGCGCCATCGCCATGTTTTGCGGTGATGATACCAGTACCATCCTAACCATAAAAAACCGAAAATGATTGGGGTATACTGCAGCCAAAATTTTTCTAGACCAAAAAGCAGGCGAATAAATGCACCAAAAGTTGGAGTGAACCAGGCTATGGGAGGATATTCTTGCAATGCGTTGAAGTACTGGCCAACAAGATGGTGGTTGAATAGCAATCCAATAATGGTAGCACTTAGAAGTGTCAGGGATAAGCCAACTAAGACCTTATAACGGCGCATACTGACCACCCATATGAATAGTGAAATAAAGAACAAGTACAGTAATTGCGGTTTAAGGCAGGCTAGCGCAACACAAGCCCCAGCCAGGTAATCGTACTTCTTGTTTTCGATAAATCCAAGGAACCCGACTAATGCAAGTAGAATCCAATAGGTAACCTGACCTTGGGAAAGCATCAGGTACGTTGGGCCAAAGCTGAACACAACCATCCAGGCAAACCTGCGTAGATTTTTAGGACCCGCATACAATTTCCAAAGCTGGTCTGCACAAATAAGCAAAATGATGATGCTTATCAAAAGCCAAATTATTCGGCTGAACAAATATGGAAAACCAGCGAAAATCATTGCAAGAGGAAGTGACCAAGGTGGGCTGTAAAAAATGGTAATCACCTGAGGTTCTTCAACAGCCGAAACAATCGCGTTTTTTACCTGCTGAATTTGAATTGGATCATAAGGATTTGCTCCAATCAGATTCAACTTCCCGGCAGCCCATATTTGAGCAAAATCCTGCCCCATAATGTACTTCAGATCGACTAATAACTGGCTTCCAATTTGCCAAAGATAAAATAGGCTGACAATTAAAGCCAGCAAAAGAACCAGACGATATGCGATTCTTTTCTTAAAGAGGGATATCATAATATTTATAGTTAATAGAAGATTGCTAGATTGCCTAAGAACAGCATCACAGATAAGCACTTAACCCATTCGTTTCAGCGCGATTCTGTGGATAAGTGTAACAATACTAAATAACAGCCACAGCATTCGACTGATTCATTATTCAAATTGAGCAAAAAATGTAAACAATACAATTAATCACATCGATGCAAAAATTAATGTCAGAAATCCCGATTGTTTTCCTAATCTAGGGATTTCTTGCTAGAAATGTTGAGAGTGGTAACATCATCTGGTAAGATGATTGTAAACCAAAAGGGATTGAGTGGGCTTGATATACAATGAATTTGTATTTATCGTCGGGCTGATCATTGATTTACACAAGCATAAGTAATTCCCAAGACATTAGGAACCATATTAATCTGGGATTATGTAATAACTTATTTACGAATAATTATAGTACATTAGTGAATAATTGATGACTGCTTATTTGAATAGAACTTGGTTAGTCGTTGTTGGATTAGCGATCCTGGTCTTAATATTGCGTTTGCCCACATTAGAAGAGCCGTTTGATTTCGATAGTGGAGCAAACGCTTACCATGCCAGGTTGATTTTTCGGGGAGAACCTCTATACAGCACTCATCATACAGCCCACCATTTACCAGGTGTCTATTACACTTATGTACTGGCTTATATGCTTTTTGGAGAAAGCATTTGGTCGGTAAAATTTTTACTAATTCCTTGGACAATTTTAACGGCCTTCTCTATTTACAAAATTGGTTTCCGATTAAAAGATAATATCACTGGTATCCTAGCTGCTGTTTTTTATATAATACTTAATTCGCAGATATTACTTAAAGGGGATGCGGCGGGAAAGGAAGTTTTCGCTAACCTTCCTATCACAGCTTCTGTCCTCTTGGGGATAGAATTAATATTATGGCGGTCAAAAAGCTGGAAATTTGTATTTGTTGGTGCGCTTTGTGCTATTGCGTTTTTATATAAACCGGTTTTTTTATTTCCGCTTATTATAACTTTCCTCATGATCGTGGTTGATGCTTGGTTAAACTATCATATCAACCGTTCCAGTGAAACAGCATTTCTCCGGATTCTGTGGCTCGGGATAGGCTTTTTAATTATCTTACTTATTGTTGTGGGTATATTTGCGAGATTGGGCTTATTCTCTCGTTTTATGATGGTATTCACTTTAGGGCAAAATTATATTGATCAAATCACTACCAATACGAGTTATATTTCAATTCTAATTCTTCCAATCTATATATTGGTTTTCAATAATATAATCCTACTTTTACTGAGTATGGGGGGCTGCATTCGCATATTACGTCGAATAATTAAAAAATATCAAACCAACCAAGCATTTACAATTATTGGTTTAGGAATAATTAGCTGGTATATTTTATCGATTTTCACTGCAGGGATTACCCGAAAAGGCTGGAACCACTATAGTCTCATTATTATTCCGCCACTCACCATCTTGGCAGCCTGGGAAATTGGACAACTTCACCGGAAGTTCATTGCTCGCCGAAATGATCAGAAGCGATATTTATCATTAATACCGGTTTTTGTTTTACTGGCTGCTGTCATTTTTTTTAGCGGGCTATCAAACTATAAGTTTTATTACCATTACTCCCGTTATAAGTTGGGAATCGACACCTATGAAGAATTCCTGGTAAATGGCTCGTTTCTTGAGGGTACTGGTATGGTTGCAAGCCAAAGAATTGCAGATTATATCCGTGACAATACTACACCTGATGATCTTATCTATGTCTGGTCGGACAATGTTCAGATATATTATCTAGCCGACCGACGCGCCCCAATCGAGTTTATCTGGCCCATCAATGCCGAAGCAACGAGTTCCTATAAAAATATATTTACGCCCTCCACGAAGTATATAATTGTAGGAGATAGTACTCTGACCCCCAAACCTGGATGGTTGAATGAAGAATTAGGAATATCTTATTCGCTAGAAAAGGTAATCAAGGAACATAATATCTATCGGAGGATTGATCAATAACCAGTTATACTTCTTGATGAAAGAAAAGAATATAATGAGGAAAGATCGGAAGCTATCCAGTATTATCAATACTCTCGAAGGAATAAAAGGATTTAGGGCAGCACTTCAGAGATATGAGATGCAATTACACAAATCGGATTCTTGGACAAGTTATTGATGTATCGAGAAGAAGAATGTTCATGAGTCTACTGAAAAAACGAGGAGACAAAAGTTGTCCAAATTATACCCACCTCAAAACGGGAAAAATTTAATATAATAAGGACATCCTATATTGAAAAAGACAAAGCATGTTCCGAAAGAATGAACCGACCGACCAACCATACTTGATCAGTAATGTCAATGACCTTCCCGAAAAACATCGTAAGCGGCTGGAAAACTGCCTGTGCGAGGCAAGTTTCGCATGACTTGTATGTTGATTGGTTCAGCCGCCATGACTAACGTGCGGCATTTCCAAAGCTATCTGGCAGCTAAGCAAGAGCAAGAAAACGAGTGTAAAGAGACAAATAGAAGGGAAGATAGGAAAAAGGATCAAAAAAGTGGTCAAAAATGCGACCCGAAACTACATGGTGATTTCTTTTTCGCTATCTTTGTAGGCCGCTTAAATGATTATTTGCAGTTATTCTCTCTTTGGAGATTATGTTTCGGTTGTTAAAGTACTAGTTATTTCAGTAGACTCTTTAATACCAAATGCGGATTATGGGGTATGCACCATCACAATACCATCCGACTTTGTATTTCTCCCATTAATTTGGAAATGAAAGTTGGCTGATTGTTAATGGATGGTAACTAAGGATGCGCCCGCTAGAAATTGTTAGTGTCTTTGTCATGGACCACATTCTAGTATTAGTGTGTATTGAAAATCGATATATTTATTTTACATACTGAAATATTGTCGCTCCAGCCTCATCATAAATGAGACGATAATGGGGATCGTCTTTCAATGCAGATCTTAAAGCACCACATTTATCAATTGAAACATCAAAACTCTCAATGCAAGGTTTTGGAATATATAGATGTGTAATTAAGCTGCCGGTTGAAACAATCCATTTCTCTATACAGTCGGGTGCCAGTGAAGAGCATTCCTGCAATGCATTGTGTTGTTCAATACGCTGGGAAAAATTCCCCATCCATTCATAACCCTGGACAACTGAGACATTATGTCGACTCGCTAAAGAAGGAAGCCATTCAGAAGAGCGATCGAGATACCAAATGGTTGGAGAAATTACTAGAATCCTACTTGTTATTGGTGTATTCAGATCTATCCAACGCATAGCATCACGCTCGCTTTGTGGCAGTGGGTTCAATAATTGTGGAGGGGCAACATAAATGATTATTATGCTATAAAGCAATATAAAACCAATAATAAGAAGTCTCATGCTTTTATACCACCAACCGCTTTCTTGTTGTATAAACATAGTTCGTAATGCTTTATATCCACCAATTCCAGCTAAGATGGCTATTGGAATAACTGCAACTTGATCGGCGGCACGCGTATGTAGGAAAAAAATTACTACCACCCATAGTGGCAGAAAAAATTTTTTGTTAATTAATTCTATAATAAAACCAAATAGACAGGCAAACGCCCAAATGGGAATGAATAGCTCATTAGTGATTTTTAACAATAATAGACGAGATACACTGGCAACGAATGTGAACCCGTTATCTACTCCAGGCATAAGCATAGCAAGCCCATGTCTTGAGGTGACGGTAAACATCCAAGGGGCAGTAAATATCATAGTTCCTATTAGGAGAAACAAGGAATAATAAACGCTGGTCTTCGTCCTACTTATTACTAAGAAAAAAAGCGCAATACTGTAGATCAAAAAATAAGTGTTTGCAGGATGGCTCAATACCGTTAAACTACAAAATAAAGCTGCGATTGGAATCCTTTTAGGATCATTATCACTGTACATGCGGAAAACTTGATGTAATGCCAGGAGTGAAAAAAGCAGACCAAACGATCTAGTTAAACCCCCCCCCATGATTAGCCATCGAAAGGAATCAGGTATGAGAATAAACGCAAATAACGAGATCACCACTTCAGTTCTTTTTGATAAAAAGTCTTTGCTTAGAATGTAAAAAGCCGGAATAGTTAATGCTGTAATAGTTGCTGGTAAAAATAAAAGTAAGTCGAATAAACTTATTGGAATTACTTGTTCTAGAAATCCAGCAGCGTAGAAAGCTAACGGTGGATAGACATACGGTATTCCAGCATTATTATATGTAGTGTAAAAAGGTAAGGAGAAGTTATTATTCTGGAGGTCCTTGATCATAACGTAGAAAAGACCACCATCGTTTATTGGAAAGTCGGAAGTTATAACAAATGACAACCGTATCGCTGCTCCGAGAAAAAAAACTGATAGTATAAGATAATCTATTCGAACGAAGGGTTTACTTGAAAAACTATAATTCATTCTGTTAGGTTTTGAAATCGATTAAAATGACGGTCCATTTAATTATGGTCTTAAAAAAGTGTTACAAGCTGGGGTCCATGAATATTTATTAAGCTCAATTTATTAAATTAGAATAATCCAACTTATCTAAGAGTATCTTTAAATCAGTTAAAATCTTCAAACCGGAATGGGTATTAGCAAGATTATTATAGTCTAATCTGTCTTCGAACGAATATAACTCTCCTACATCATCATTAAATATTGCATACCAATTGGGAGTAAGAATCGATATTAGGTCACTTTTTGATATCGGATGTGAAGGTGGGTGATATGGATTATGAAATAATTCCGCGATGAAGAATTTTTTCTCTTTAGTTTTGAGAAATAAGGAAATACCTGGGATTTTGGAAGTAGTTGAAGCTCCGCTTAAATGGAGAACGGTTGATGCAAAATCCACTAAGCTCACCGGATGATGAATATGTTTTCCGGGATTAATTGCTTTTGGATAACGGATTAACAATGGGACGTGCAAGGATTCACGATAAAGTGAATTCGCGTGCCCATATAAACCATGTTCTCCGAAGGCTTCCCCATGGTCAGATGTAATAATGATGATTGTATTATCGAATAAACTTGCTTTTTTCAAGCTATCAAATAAATAACCCAATTGTGTGTCCAAATAATAGATTGTCGAGTCATATGCATCGATTTGCTCGATGGTTTCTTGTTGTGTGAGATTTCCCTCCCATCCTGATGCACCCACTTCTCCAAATTTTCCAGGATCTCCATTATGTGACGAGTCTCCATATTTGCCGAAAAACTGATCGGGTGCAAAGTATGGATCATGAGGATCAAAATAATTCAGCCAGACGAAAAATGGTCTCTTTGGGCTTCGCTCCAACCAATTTATAAACTCACGATTTACATCTTCCGCATTTTTTCGACCTAAAAAATACCAACGAAAATTCTTGTTCAGCCGAATTGATGTAGAGATTTCTCCGCCTAATCTTGTCCAACGAACTATGTTTTGATAACTCCAAAAAAGATCTCTATAATAACTAAAGCCTTGATTAAATCCATTAGTTCCTGCACAGGAAATTTCATTTGCTACAATTGCCGCAGTTGCGTATCCATTCTCAGAATAAGCCTCTGCTAAAGTGTAATACTTATCGTCCAGATGCTCGCCAGTTAACCGCTCCGCTCGGTGTTCATGAGTATACAGACCAGTGAAAATTGTGGCATGCGAAGGCAGGGTCCAGGAAGAAGTTGCGAAAGCGTTGTCAAACTGGATACCTTCTTTTGCAAACTGATCTAATTTTGGTGTTGGGCGATGGTAGCCATAGGTGCTCAAGTGATCGGCGCGCAGGGTATCCAAAGTGATCAAGATGACATTGGGAGCATCTGGTCGAGCTGTTGGGAGACTAGCGAGAAACGTATATTCATGGATTTTCTTGCCAGCGCTAACAAATACAAATAATATGCAAACAAGAGCCAGAAGAATAGGCGCTCGCGAGGATAGGAATCCGATCGTGCCCTGTCTACGTCTGGCTAAGAAAACATGAGCCTGCTTGGTCAATCCCAATGCCAAGACCCAGGCGGCAATTGAGATCATGGGTACGATCAGCAAAATTGTATTCACAAAACCGATGAAGAGAATTAAATCCAATATTGGTATAAATGTAGGAAGCTGGTTCCTCCGCAGGAGTATTCTATTCAGAATCAAAAAAAGACCGATGGCGAAAACCGTGAGGATGCCTGCCGTGGCTGCATAAACCAAAGGCACCGCCCATAAAATCTCATGCCCCATGGGTTTCGGACTGCCAAGCAGCATGCGAATCCATTTAACAATCCCTTCCAACAAACCGAAAACTATACCTAAAGCGACCGCCGCAGCAAAAGAATTGAATATTTGATATAACGAGGGAGGCAATTGGGAGTTAGGAAGAGGTTTTTGTTCAGTGTAAGATAACATGTTTTAATTATTACAAATTGAAAAAGCCCAGGCAGTTCCAAAAGCGGTTTGCTTGTAGCGCACCTTGATGTCGTGCCAGGCAAGGAAGTAGAAAAGCTCGCGGTAGCGCCAGAGATCGCCTAGCTCCAAAGAGAACAAACCCTGCGAAGGGCTGATAACAATTTCGGATTCCTTGAATTCTTTTGGCACCATTTCTGTTTCTATGGACATCAGCTATCCATTTGGGTTGGATACAATGTAGTCTCTTGTATTCTATCCATGGTTTCTATATCTAATCTTTTATCAATTTTACCCCAGAGTTGTTGTTTTTACTTTTGACCATCAGGGATGCAAGTCTAAATGGAATACAAGATGGTAATAACTATAATATAGACTTCAAAATTGCATTAACCGTCCTGTAAAGGGGGTTTTGGACATTCAGCTGGTGGCAATCAGGTTGCAATTGAAATAGCTCGTAAACATCCATCCGGGATGTATTAGATTTATTCATTCCTGTATTTAGATCTTATTTCTAGACCACAAGACATAAGTCTATGGGTGGATAACCGGCACCCCCAGGATACAGTTCAGCGCCAAGTAACTCAGCAGCAGTGGGACGCTGCATTAGAAACCGGTGATCGATTTATCTGGTCAATTATCTCCCAACCGGTACAGGTGTCCAGACAAAGCCCGTAAAGTAGGACGATCGGTTCCTCATCACAATCCCGAGACTACTGTGATCAGAAATAAACGAAGTATATCGCACCTATGATCAGGAAAGGCCCGTACGGAAAAACCATTCCGAGTCGATAGCGACGAGTGAGCAGCATGACCAACACATATATCAAACTGAATACTCCTGCCGCAATGATGGACAGGGTTAAGCTTTGAACGATCTCTGGAAAGCCAACCATTAAACCGATCACCGCGCCCAGCAATACATCACCGAACCCCATTGCAGCTTCATTTAGGTCCGTTTGTCTCCACCTGTGCATCACCCAAACAAACAGATACCCAAATAAATAGATAATCAACATAAAGGTTAACCCAGATAGTCCGCCGATCAGAGTTGGCAATAGACCGTTTCGCAGAGTGCCGCTGATCAAACCTAAAATCAGCCCTACAACGATGAGCGTATTTAGGATCAGGCGATGTTCCTGGTCGATGATCCAAACAATCCCTAAATAAATAAAAATAATCAATCCAATTCCAAAGCCCAAATTTGAAGGGGGAGATAACCAGATCCATACTGCGGCTGTGACGTATATGAATTCAACAAGCCAGGTTCTGGTAGACCGCCTATGACCACAATGCAGGCATCTTCTTGGCCAGAAAAAATAATTCCAAGGCGATTGAGGAGTCTGGCAGTGCAGACAGATTGGAGTAGCGAGCCGGCGCTTGATGGGCAGGATATCCGACAGGTAGTTAACCAGTATCCCGCAGGTCCAACCGAGCAAGGCAATGAAAAGTATTTGAAATCCGATAGTTGACATTAGTGATTAATTAACAAAACTTTGTGTCATTGCGAGTAAAACCACCCCGAAAAAACGGGGCTCAAATGGAAGATGACAAATCATGTCATTAGTAGAAGAGCATTTTATGCGACGAAGCATCTCCTTGTCTAACAGGGGATTGCCACGGTCGGCATCCGGCATCCGGCATCCAAATAACGGATGCTTAAGAACGGATGCTTAAGGCATCCAGAGAACGTTGACCAGTAAAGAACACTGGGCAACAAAGAGCGTTGCTTAACGCTTCGCAATGACAGATAAGAGGATTTCCTCATAATAACATTTTTCCTTTCATGAAGACAGAGCACTAGATCTCTAAGGTCTTGCGACCAAGGCGGTAATCAAGCGCTGGATATTTAATGGCTGTCCAGAAAGCAAGACCTGTGCTCGAAACATACGGGCGACCAAACGCAAGATTAAGAAAGTTGTCATAATTATCAGAGTTAAAGATAAAATGACCTGCCAGGGCGGGACATCTACGGTCGCCAGACGGGTCAACATTGTAACCGGAGCGGTGAGCGGGAAAAGGCTCAAGCCGGTAGCCAGGACGCCGTTGGGATAGCGGATGAAGACGGTAATTGTTAGCAAAGGAATCATCATTGGCAAGAGTAAAACAAAAGCAAGTTGGGAAGCTTCGCGCAGATTGGAAGCCAGGGCGCCAATGGAGGCCATTAAACTGGCATACAACGCGTATCCCAGGATGAAGAAAAAAAATGCCCAGACGAAAAAATGTGGTTGCAATTGGAATTCAAAGGGCATTTGTATGCTCCTGCCGCCCAGGCGCAGCAATGCATAGCCTGTTCCAATCCAAACAGCGGTCTGGATAAGCCCCACCACTCCCAATCCGAGGATTTTGCCGGATAATATTTGTTGGGGAGTAAGAGAGACCATCAGCACCTCCAGCATTCGGTTCTGCTTGTCTTTTGTGATACTACTAAGCAGTAAACTAGCAGACATCAGGATTGTAATATAGAAAAAAAATGTAACCCCAAAAGGTAGGAAGAAGGTAAGAGGATTATCCTGAGGGCGTTGGGGCGCTTCTTCAAGCAATAAGACTTGCAAATCGAGTGGAGATTTTAATTGGTTTGCCAGATGGGTGTCTCCCCCCAACAGATTTACTTGTAAAACCCACTGGATCAAGTTCGACCCCGTTTGAGTGGACAAGGGATTGAAGTCAGGTCGCACAATCACAATCTCACCCGTTTTAATATAATTTTCCGGGATCAGATAATAGAGGCGAATTTTGCCCCCCTCGAGCGCCTTTATAGCCGCCGTTTCATCGGGAAAAGCTTGCAGGGCGGTTGCTGGGACAGACTCAGGGATTGAGCGGATCAGACCGCTGTGGTCCACGTATCCTTCGGACCGGCTTTCAAGCTCTTGGGTATCAACGATTTCGGACGCTGCAAGTCGATCTACACCCGGTCGGAAGGCGTTGGATTTCAGCAGGACTGTTATACCAAAGATCAAGACTGCGAACAATGGTATTCCAAAAGCTGTATACTGGAATGACCGTCGTCCGAGCGTAGTTATAACTTCGTGTTTCAGCACAAGCAGGAATTTTCGCATTAGATTCCCGGTTCTATCCAGAGCGGTTAAATAATTCGCGCCAGGTTAGGTGACGTCCGTATTGCAGCATTCCCTGGCGGAACACGTTCCCAGCCAACCAGACTAAAATCAACACACAAGTGACCTGGATCAGCAGGCTGAGCAGAATCTGCCAGGTTGGGATCACAGCCAGGCTGGTACGCATTATTAAAGTAACCGGCGCAGTGAATGGCACAAAGGTCATGATGACGGCAAGCGAACCATTTGGATCGTTCAGTATCTGAAAGGCGAATAGATATGGAATGATGAATGGGATGGAGAATGGGCCGGTAATTTGCTGACCTTCAGTGGCTTCGGTAACAATTGCTCCTACCGCTGCAATGATGGCTGAAATCATTACAAAAGCCAGCAGCAAGGTAACAACCATCAAGGCTACCATTCCAATGGGAATATTAATATCCCTCATCGAGTTGTTGGATTCTCCCCAAATACTAATACCCAAGAGGATCAATCCAAACCAGACCAATAGCTGGGTGATTCCAATAGCAACAATCGCCGTTATTTTGCCAGCCATCATTTTAGATGGAGAAAGTGAGGTGATTATCACTTCCATGATGCGATTCTCTTTTTCTTCGGTCATGGCTTGCATCAAATACCCCGAAGTGCTTAGAATGGCCAAAATAAACACAAAAAAGGCAAGAAGCGGTGTGAACAGTTTGATCTTATCCTGTTCGCTGAACTGGCGGCTGCCATCGACTGTGCGAACGATCAATTGATTGCCTTGGTTGATCCTTTGAACGATTTCGGGTGGTTGACCTGCTAATAATTTGGCGCGAACCATGTTTTCAAATTGGCTATGAGCACCCATACCAGGCTGCTCGAGGGCTACAAACCTCACTTGACTCGATCGGATGTAATCTTCTTCCAGCACGTAAAAAGCCTGGATTTGTTTGGCGGTTAGAGCCGCATCGGCCTCGGCTTCCGAATCAAACTTTAAGATCTTGGGGGAAGATCCGGAAGTGCGAGCCATTAAGCCAGAATGATCTACGTAACCAATTGGTCCTTGGTCTTGTCCCAGACGAACTATTAATATGAGAACAAAAAGCGCAACAGTCATAAAGGCGGGCAAACTCAATAGAGTAAAGATAAAACGCCAGCGGAAAACATGGCGAGTGTATTCATGGACGACCACATGCCAGAATTTACTCATGAACTGCTTTGGTCTCCCTCGACAACACGAATAAAGATTTCATCCAGGGTAGGGATGGCAATCTCGAATTGCTCAAGTTTCACATTTTGTTTGACCAGGTGTCTCAGTACTTTTTGTGGGCTGACACCTTGGGCTAATTCCAGACGCGAAGCCGAGTTATGGGTTTCGGTAGAAATAACACCGGGGATCGTCCCCAACTTGCCTACTGTGCGCACCCAGACAGCATGACCGGAGAACTCATGGCGGATTTCATCCAGTCCGCCATAAAGAATCACCTGACCGAAATTCATAAGCATAATCCGGTCGCAAAGTTCCTCGACTTGGTTCAACTGGTGGGTTGACATTATGATGGTGGTACCCTGGTTGTGCAATTCCAGCAGCATGGTTTTTATCATCTTAGTATTGAGAGGGTCCAAGCTGATGAATGGTTCATCAACAATGATAAGCTCCGGTTGGTGCAGTATAGTAGCTATGACCTGAGCTTTTTGCTGCAAACCCTTGCTGAGTTCCTTGACTTTCCTTTTCCTGTAATCTGCCAGATCGAAACGCTCCAGATAATCAATCGTCCGAGCGCGCGCCTCTGCATGGGCGATCCCCTTCAGAGATGCCAGATAGATTAATCCGCGCTCTAGAGAGATGTCCTGATACAAGCCGCGCTCCTCAGGCATATATCCGATGCGATCTTTCTTGGCTTCGTCAATAAGACCCCCCAGCACAGTGATTTGACCTGCGTCGGGCTTCAAGATATCTAGAATCAACCGAATAAGAGTGGTTTTACCGGCGCCGTTCGGTCCGAGCAAGCCGAAGATTTCACCTTTTTCGACCGTGAATGATACATCATCCACGGCTCTGAGGGAACCGAAGAATTTGTGTACATTTGAAACTTGGACAGCAGGCATAATCAAAGCCTTTCTGAGGATAACATTTTGAGGATTATACCTAAGAATTGTGCCAATAAATTCATTTAGACTATCGCGGAGTTCATCCTGAACCTGGGAGTGACCTCTCAGTATGACATCAATGGAGATTATATATTATTTTTAAAAGGCTGAAGGGGGATTTTATATAATGTCAAACAGGGCGCGATCTACTATCAAACCTGCTGAAACAGGTTGCCTCACACGGCGCATAAATGCTTTAGCATGTTTGACGATCGATAGCCATCGAATTTATTCGATGGCTTGACGTTTTATTAAACCACTGGAAGGATGATAGAGTATAATCATCAGTCATGTTTTAATTATTATTGGCATCTTCGCTGTTGCAGCTAAGAACATGCGTCTGTTCCGAATGATTTTTCATCCGACAAAAAATAACTGATTAATACATAGATAATCTTAGAACTAGACCGGATCACAACCTTATAATGTTTATTCAAGGATGCCGTCCAGTCTAGTAGACAATTGACAAAGGAGCTCTGTGATGACTAAAAGAGTGGCAATTCTTACGGGTGGCGGGGATGTACCCGGATTGAATATGGGATTAAAAAGCCTGGTCTATCGTATTATCGATCTGGGATTCGAGCCTATCGGGGTGCGGAAAGGGTGGGATGGTCTGATCAATTACAACCCGCATGATCCATCCACATACAGCGATAACTTTATCGAATTGACCAAGAATATAGTGCGCCCCATTGACCGTACACCCGGCTCGTTCTTACATTCTTCTCGTATAGAACCGCGCCAGGTGCCCTCCGAGAAGGTGCCGGATTTTCTACGTGAGAAAAAAACCGCAACCCAGGACCTGAGCGGACATATCATGGATGTAGTGAAACGGCTCGAGTTCCGAGCGCTGATAGTAATCGGCGATGACGACATGCTCCACTACGCCGCTTACCTGAGCCAGCAGGGGGTGCCAATCATCGCCATACCGAAAACGATCCACAACAACATCCACGGCACTGATTACACATTAGGTTTCAGCACTGGTTTGGCGCGCGGGGTGTCATTCATCCACGAACTGCGCGCTTTAGCTGGCTCTCGAGAACAGATCGTCGTGATCGAGACCTTTGCTGCTGAATCCGGCTACAGCACGCTGCTGATGGCATTGTTAGGCGGGGTCGATCGTGTCGTCATCCCAGAAGTACCATATGATCCGGACAGGCTGGCTGGTCTAGCGATGCAGGACAAGCACCAAACACCGTCTAATTACGCGGTTTTGGTTGTTTGTGATGGATCAAAACTTCAAACTGAAGCAAGCGAGAAATATGCCAAATTCATAGCATCAAATAACCACGCCAGAAGCGGAATGGCGGCTGCGGGATTGATCAGCCACATTATTGGTGAAGAAGTGTTCTACCAACCGCTGACATACTTACTGCGTACAGGCTTTCCCGATGGTCAAGATTTGCTGGGTGCCACTAACTTCGCATTTCTAGCGGCTCGTCTCCTCGAGGAAGGCAAATTTGGTCGCATGACCGCCTTCGTGCAAGAAAAGATGTGGACAGACGTAGATCTAAATTTAGCCATTGAGGGTGTAAAAACCGTCAATGTGAATGCATGGTACGACAGGGAAAATTACAAACCCAAGCTGTCTTTGATCTGGTCGATGGAAAATAAATAAGCATTCACCCAAAGAAGGAGTCAGGCTTATGAATGCTGCAGATGCCGAAATAAAAGCGAACACAAATGGAAATAACCATATCGTTGAGATCATCGATGTGGTAAAGAGTTTTCCGGTAGGGGACGGGGAAGTCACCGTCCTGAAAGGATTATCACTGGACGTCGAAAATGGAGAGTTCATATCCATCGTCGGACCGTCCGGCAACGGAAAATCAACTCTGTTAAACATGATCACCGGCATAGACAAGCCCACAGATGGCGAAGTGATCGTGACCGGTCGAGAAATCCACAATTTAAGCGAGAATAAGTTGGCTGCCTGGCGCGGCGAACACGTGGGGATCGTCTTCCAATTTTTCCAGATGCTGCCTGCTTTGAGTCTCCTTCAAAACATCATGCTGCCAATGGATTTCGCAAATAAATACAGCCGCAGAGAGAAACGTGAGCGGGCGTTGCATTTGTTGGAAATTGTGGGTCTGGCTGATCAGGCCAACAAGCTGCCCAGTATGGTTTCTGGCGGACAACAGCAGCGCGCTGCAATCGCCCGCGCTCTGGCGAACGATCCAAACCTTATTGTGGCTGATGAGCCAACCGGAAATCTGGACACCCGCTCCGCAAACGACGTGTTCGATCTGTTCATAAAATTAGTCGATCAGGGTAAGACCATGATCATGGTCACCCACAATAAGGAATTATCCCGCAGGGTACCGCGTGTCGTTGAAATCATCGATGGAAAAATAGCCCGCGACGAATATGTCGGTGGCTCTGAGTGGACAGGTTATTAGTTAATTGCTAGATTACGGTAAACCGTTATGGGTGTTCTAAAATACAAAATCATACGTGATTTGTGGAATAACAAGGGTCGTACTCTGCAAGTAGTGCTCATTATCGGTATCGGTGCGGCTGCTATCGGCATGATTATGGGTACTCGCAATCTAGTTATCGCTGGCATGGAAGGTATGTGGCAACAGATAGATCCAGCGACGATTAATCTTTTTGTTGGTCCACCCGTTAATGACGACGAACTCGCCATTTTGAAGAGAGAGGAAGGCGTTGAAGATGTTGAGGGATTTAGCAGCGCAACCATCGAGTGGCGCCTTCACCCAGACGATGAATGGACGCAAGGTGGACTGAACGCACGCGTAGATTTCCTGGACCAAAGGATAAATAAATTAGAGCTGA
>Ga0209986_10002495_pt1 | contig 16793 bp, 21 predicted proteins | sample BlataG_FD_183168 | JGI IMG/M metagenome (GOLD analysis project Ga0209986, IMG submission 183168) | Deep subsurface microbial communities from Black Sea to uncover new lineages of life (NeLLi) - Black_00105 metaG (SPAdes) (version 2) | ecosystem: Environmental > Aquatic > Marine > Oceanic >...
ATACATTCTGATACTAAAAGAACAAATCTTCTGAAAGAATTCATAGATTTACTTGAAGACGGATACCCCGTTGAAACCTGGCTTTCCAAACTCAACTTTTCCAACCCCATAATGACGCCATAGGTTTGAAGATGCAATGGATATTGTAGAGTTACGAATAAACAAATTAAATGAGCTTGAATTCGAGAGCGAGAAGGATAGTGAAGCATTTTGATTAAACTTTCTTAAAGTTTGTGTGGCAATCTTTTTTGTCCGCATGATAAGGTGATGCACAATTGATGATAAAACGCCCATCTTTTTTATTTTATTGCCTGAGACAAAATACTTGACAGAAAACATGGCATCAATAACATTCCCGTATCGGGAGGAGCGCTCAAAATTTTTTGGATGGTCTCCGTTTAACCCAAAGTTTTAAATAGTATAAAAATTATGGTGAAAGTATGAGTGAAAAAATCTTAAAGGTTGTTCTCTCTGCGATTCCGACGATTTTACTCGTGATATGCGTTGTAGCAGGTTTCGCGACACATGGCTGGGACGTGCAAGCCGCCCTCTTCTCCGAAGACCCGCAGGAAATAGTTGAAAGGCTCTTACCTTCTGAGATTGGTGCAGAAGAAGGATTTATAGAAGTTACAGGCTTTAAGCCTTCTGAAGACGGAACGTTTACTATCGAAGCAGTGCTTCGTTCGCCGTTGAACGTGCCAGTAAAGATAAAAGAGCTTTCGGCTGAGCTCATCCTGTATGGCAGCCCCGTTACCATAAGCTTGCCGGGCGAGGTAGAGATTCCAGCAAAGGGCTCCGCGAGCTTGAAGTTGGAAGGCGCGCTTCCTGCGGTGCCGGCACAAACGCAAATGCCACCCACTTTGCCATCTGCGGAACAGTCAACGCCAACTAATATTCGCAACGTGAGGATGAAGTTAGACATTAGTGGGATAGAGCTGGAAATAGAAGAATCAGGACTGGGAGGCAACTGAAAAATGCAAAATGCGGATATCAAAATGCAAAATAATACAGGATGTATTTTCGGATTGAACTCAGAAGCGATTCTGGAGTGGGCGGGGTGGCGAAAGATAAACTGGCCCGGTGTCATTGCAGGTGTACTCGTGATTGCACTGCCCTTCCTGGGGCTATGGTGGCGATTCATGCTCGGCACGGAAGCAGTAACCATGTCACTCTCGCCGTTCGGAGTGGAGACAAGCATTTTCGGAGAAGCGATAAGTTCACCACTCTTCTGGTGGCTCTGCCTCGGTCTTAAGCTTGGCGTTGTGTATCTCGGCGTGCTTCTTTTGACGGGCTCGGTGCTATCTGTTTCGGAGCGGTATGCGGCGATTGCAGAGCTGTTTGTCCGTTTCAGTGCAAGGAAGCTGTTATGGCTTGTCGTAGCGTTTGTTGCTATGTTGCTCATCGTCATCGTGCTCGTGAATCAGTTACCTGAAACGTTCGGGCTTCCATTTCAGTTACAATTACCTTACCTCATCGGTAGAAGCTCAGTCAGTGCCGGGATGGATGGTATACGCCTTGCCACCGTAGTCTCCATGGAATTCACGAGGGCATTTGCAGTCGCAGTGCTTGCCGCTGCACTTGGAATCGTTGCATGGGTTTACCAGAAAAAGCTCTTGTAAAGGGGGGGCAACAACCTTTATCGAAGGGTGTGTTTTTATAGATAAAAGAAAATAAGTTAAGTGGAAAGTAAGAGAGGAGAAGTGATTATGTCAGCTAAAGTTTCTGTCCATGAAGAACAGATTGTTCAGGAAATCAAAGGTGTGCCTGAGGAATATTTGCCCAATCTGCTTCAGATTGTTCGCCTGTTCCGCGAGAGCGTAGCATTAAAGCCCGCGGAAGCAAGTTTCCGTAAAGGTTGGGAGGAAGCATTAGCAGGTGATACCATGCCTGTGTCCGAATTGTGGGAGGACATTGATGCCGAGTGAACCTGACAAACAGGTGCATATTGTGTATACACCGGAGTTCAAACGCAACCTGCGGGCACTTGCTAAGAAGTACAGGCATATAAGGTCCAATGTCCAGCCAGTGATTGACAAACTCGAAGCTGGCGAGGTGATGGGCGTTCAGGTGCCCAGAACACATTATACTATCTTCAAGGTACGAGTGCGAAACAGCGATATTCAGAAGGGTAAACGCTCAGGCTATCGCATGATCTATCATCTCAAAACACCGACAAACATCATCCTCGTGACTGTCTATTCCAAGCTTGACCAAGCGGATATATCAATAGTGGCGATTCGGCGCATTCTGAAAGAGTTTGACGAACTTTGTGTTTTATAATAGCATAAGCATAATAAAAATGTTTACACACATTTTATAAAAGGGCAATTAAATGAGAACCTGGAAATTTGCGGATAATGTAGATACGGACCAGATAATACCTGCGGAATATCTGACGACCGGGGACGCGAAGAAACTCGCAGCTCACGCTTTCGCTAAGGTGCAACCGGAATTTGCAAAAGAAGTGAAAGAAGGCGATATAATCGTGGCAGGCGAGAATTTCGGCTGCGGCAGTTCGAGGGAGCATGCACCGCGTGCTTTACTCGGTGCCGGTATAAGTTGCGTGATTGCAAAGAGTTTTGCACGAATCTTCTTCAGAAATTCCATAAATATCGGGCTGCATCTGCTCGAAGCTGACGTCTTCGACAGGATAGAAGAACGGGATGAAATAGAAATAAGTTTTGAAGCGGGCGTGATACGGAATAATACAAAAAAGGAGGAATACAAATTCAAACCGCTGCCGGAGTTCATGCAGAAGCTATTGGAAAGCGGGGGATTGATTCCTTATATTAAGAAGCAGAAATCTCATTACAGATAGGTTAATGCCTCCTTTGTAAGTGCATCACAATATCCACATTCGTTACAGACTTTTTTGCAGCTCTTCCATTTCTCTATGCCACCCGCAAGCTTTTCATTCTCTATGTAAAACATATACCTGAGCATCTGGGGGCAATCGAGGAGTTCGAGCAAGTTCCCTTTGAACGACCGCTTAGAATATATCCGCATGCAATCTATTATCCAGTTCACCGTCTTCGTCCTTCCGGAAAGCTTGAAGTCCTTTATTCCTATCGCTTCGTATTCTTTTAAATCCTCCGGTCTTATCCAAGCCGACCTTATTATCTGTGTGGGGTTTCGCAGACGGATGTTTATGCACTTATCAAAATAGAAGTCAGGAGCGAATAGAGGAGCGCGAGGTTGGTTTAAACTGCTGAGATGCGAGGCGAGGTTGTAATGTGAATACCTGAAAGGGCACCTGTACAGACAGCCTTCGTTCACTATCAGCCTTATATTACACTTAACCGCCTTTACCATCCCTTTTAATAAGTCGAAGTGCCGGTTTATGTTCGTGTCCACGGTTATCACATCGGCACCGAGGTCTTCAAAGAATTTGGCACGTTGTGGCGCATCAACATAAGATAAAACGGATACAACGGTCTCCATTGGGAACTCACGAAGAAGTTCCGCGAGGTATGGCTCTGCCACCGTAACCGCGTCAACACCCGCTTTGTTCAGCTCGCTGAAATACCAGTCAAACATCTTATAGCCCTCGAACGTCAGGTGATGACCGCCCGTGCATGGCGAATTCATCACAACGTTCATTTTTATGCCGTGTTGATGCGCATATTCGGTTTGCTCCCTTATCTCGTCAATAAGTGGCGCATGCAGCACGCCTCTTCCACTTCCCATCACCTCCGGAGAGCCACCCATAAAGACCTCTTCCACTTCGTTCAAGCCCTCTGCTTCTTTGACTTCTAATATCTCCTTCAAAGCTTCAAAATGTCCCGGATGCGGAATCATTAATCGCATTTTGCAACACTTTTACTAATATTGCTTTTATCATAAATAAATAAATGATTTTTCTGACTCTCTGTGTTCTCTGCGGGCTCCGCGGTAAACGAGTACAGTTTTTATTCCACGTCTAACAACCACGGCTCCTTCAATCCCGCAGGGCAATTCAACTTCATCGGGCATTCACCACAGTTTCTATTTTCCGTGATGCAACCCGCAAGCTTGGAATATGCAAAGCCAATCCTCGCTCCTTCATTTCCCTTTAACTCCCCCGCTATCTCGTTCACATGCTCAGACACATCTACCGGATAGTAACCGCCCCACCATACGTCATCAAGACCCGTTTTCAAAACCTCCTTCCCTATTTCCTCCATTCGCTCCTTCGTGGGTCCCGGATGGTAATATAAGATGTAGTTAGGTCTGAAAGGAATGATTCGGAATGGAACTGAAGTGTCAATTGAGGCAATGAACTCCGCAATGTCTTTTATCTCCTTATCGTTAATTCCCGGTATCACTACCGTCCTTATCGCCCTTATCTGCTCTCTCCCGCTTTTTATCAGATATTCCGCATTCCTCAACACCGGTTCCACTGGCGCTCCTGTTATTGCTCTATGCGTGTCGTCGTTAAACGCTTTTAGCTCATAAGTGACGTAAGAACAAAAGCTTAATATCTCTTTTAGTGTCGCTAAAGTTGCAAATCCGTTTGTGGCAAACCCTACTCCCAACCCCGGCATCTTTTTCCTCGCCTCTTCCGCTACCTTTTTTATATACGGTAGGTGAATGGTTGCCTCCCCGCCTGTGAAGCTAATCTTATCAACGCCCATCACCTTACCCTCTCGTGATTCAATCCGATAAATAGCTTCTGAAGCGAGTTCCGAAGGCTCAACATAGCCACGATAGAACCACCCACTGCCGGGATACTGTGAAAGCCGGTAGGCATTGCAATAGATACACTTGAAGCTGCATCCGAGCATCGTCACCGAATAGCTCTGAAGAACCTGCGCAAGGTTACAGTAAGCAATCTCCGGCATACCAACACCACAAACGCCTACCTCACCCTCTAACCGGTTAACGTCACATTTCCACTCGCATAGCTCGCAATTCTTGAACCGGCTTTCCCAGTCCTCGATTCCTTTCATTTCTTCCACGACTGCATTTTATTTTAATTTTAATGTAGGATAATAGGGGGATTCAGGTCTTGGTATTAGTTTCCCCTCTCTGGAGTCCACAAGAAGATCAAGCTCTTCCAGAATGATTTGCCCTAAAAGGGGTTCGCTGCCCGGGGGTCCTACGACACAACGTGTCTCCGTTGACCTTCCTTCTACACGCACCGTTAGCACACCAGCGGTATCTCGCTCTTCCTTTCGCTCATCTGCGTAAGTAACTATTATCTTTCCATAGCGTTTAAGCCCTAAGGCATCTACCAAATCTTCGGGTAAGACGAGCATTGTCGAACCTGTGTCACTTAACACTCTAATCCGAGCTGCCCTTACCATCTCTTCATCGCGGTATCCCTCTTCTGCCAGTACTCGGTCACCGTAGTTCTCCAACTCAAGTTCTACATACACATCGCCCATCTTAGCACCCTTTTATAAAATAGCCTTTGTTTATATAATAAGTTGATGCCAGAATAATGAAAAAATCGAAAAAGCCTTTCCCTCAAAAGATGATAGTAGAAAGATGGAGGAAATAGAGGACTTATGCGGATTGTAGTTCTCGGCGGTGGCTTTGCGGGGCTCGAGTTCGTGGAAAGCGCGAGACGCATCCTCCCCGGTGCGGAAATCACAATGATTGACAAGCGGGACAAGCTCCAGTACCTCCCATCAAACCCTGAAATTCTCAGCGGTAAGGTGACGCCGGACGAAATCTCCGGAGACCTGCGGAAATTCGCTGGGGAGCACAGTGCAAACTTCGTGCGGGAGGAGGTAACAGGTGTGGACTTCGCATCAAAGCTTGTGAAGACTACCGGGAGTGAAATACCTTTTGACTGCTGCGTTGTCACAATCGGCGCAGAGCAGAGCTACTTCGGAATACCCGGTGCAGAAGAGCATTCGCATTCCGTATATTCGCTCGAAGACACTATAAAGGCGAAGATGGCGCTCGACAGGCTGCCGAAAACAGTCGCGGTTGTCGGTGCCGGGTTAACTGGCGTTGAGGTCGCCGGCGAACTTCTCGATTTCTTCAAAGATAAAGGCGTGGATGGGAAGGTCTATCTGGTAGAGGCACTCCAGAATGTGCTTCCCGGATTCCGTGACAAGGTCTCGAATTACGTCCACGAACTCTTAAATAAGCGTGGCGTAGAACTCCTGCTAAACAAGATAGTGAAGGAGGTCAAGGAAGACGAGCTTTCCTTCGCTGATGGTAGTAAGCTCGACTTCGAGATGCTAATCTGGACTGCGGGTGTAAACCCCTGCACATTCTCAGAGAAGCTCGACCTACCAAAAGACCGCAGAAGCTGGATTGAAACAGAGACGTCGTTACTTGTCAAGGGTAAGAATGATGTCGCGGCAATCGGTGACGTCACCTCTGTCAGCTTCGACGAGGAAATCGCAGGCAAGAACGTCGAAGAGGCAGAACGACAAGCAAAGCATTTAGCGAAGAATTTGAGGATGCTTGATGCGGGGAAGCCGATGAAACCTTATAAGCCAATCAACACGATTAAATACCCAAGAGCTTTTATCTCGCTCGGCGAAGACCAGGGGGTGCTCCTCACGAAGCGTCTATTCCTCAAAGGCAAGTTCATATACCGCATGAAGAAGTGGGTCGAGAAGAAATATATGGTAAGGTTTGGATAAAAGATTACATTAAAGCTTTCACCGCAGCATCTACTATAACGTCCTCTACCATGGTAAGTGAAGGCTCATAGCACCTTTCTCTCATGCATATCTCATTTGCGGTTATCCCCGCTTTTATAGCGAGTGTAAGCTCATTTATACGCTCTGCAACCGTCTCCTCCGAGATTACCTGCGCGCCTATCAACTTCGCGGTATCTGCCTCAAAAATCAATTTTACGATTATCAGCTTCCTACCGGGAAAAAATCTTGCCCTCGTATATTTAATTGCATTTCCAACTTTTATTTTTATTCCGTATCTCCTTGCCGTCTCAGAGGTTACTCCTACGCTTCCCACTTGCAGACCAGAGATAGCGGCTACCGTAGGGCTTAAACAAGGTTCATAGAAAGAGCTGATACCAAGTATGTTATTAGCGACAACCCTTGCCTGTATTAATGCCGTGGATGCTAATTGACTCAGCCTTGGACGAGACGTGACTGCATCAAGCACCTCTACACAATCACCAAGTGCATATACGTTATTTAAATATGATTTCCCTTTCTTAACACGCAATGACCGATCTGTCACTATTCCCCTGCTCTCTCCTGTCGCTATGCCTGCTTTCATCGCAATGTCCACGTTTGGGCGCATTCCCGCCGAAATCAGCACTATATCAGCCGGAATTTCTTCGTCTTCCACTATAACAGATTCCACTTTTTGATCGCCTTTTATAGCACTTACCGGCTTTCCAAAAATAAAAGCGACATCTTTATGCAACCATTTTTGAACTATTGAGGTCATATCAGCGTCTAAGATGGTAGGGAGGAGATAAGGTAACATTTCCACGACCGTTGTATTTATACCTTTCTTTGAGAAAGCGACTGCCGTTTGCAGCCCTATTAGTCCGGCACCGATAATTAAAGCGTTGCTTGGGTTCGCATTCATCGCTGCTTCTATCCTCTCTCCATCTTCCCTTCCGGTTAACGTGTAAACGCCCTCAAGGTTCGTTCCTTCTATAGGTGGAATAAACGGTTTGCTCCCCGTTGCTATCACCAGGTAGTCATATTTTATATCCTCTCCCGTATCAACACTCACATAGCCATCTTCTAAATTGATGCCCGTAACTTCCGTCCCTGTTCTGAAGTCCACTCCTTTGTCTATGTAAAATTTGGGTTCAATCAGCTCGAGCTCCTTTATGCCATACATTCCTTGCAGCGCAAACGGTAATCCACAAGTTGAGAAGAAGCCCTCTTTCTCTTTCTTTATAAGTGTCATCTCCATCTCTTCAGCATCTTCTTTGCCCCTATGCAAAAGCTCTAAAACGTCTATCCCTGCAGCTCCTCCTCCTAATATCACTACCTCTTTTGCCATACCTCGTTTTCACTCCCCTATATGATACTTTTTCAAATGCTGCCTTATAATATATTAAATGAAAATGAAAGTTGAAGTGCAATTCTTCGCAGGATGTCGTGAAATCGTTGGAGAGAAGAAAAAGGAGTTGGAGGTGGAGGAAGGCATGAGGATAAAGGATATTATAGACCTTCTAATAAGCGAGTATCCGGAATTGAAGAAAGTGAAGTTAATAGCTTCGCGGAATCATAAATATGCCGCTCTAAATACGAAACTAAAAGAGAGGGATGTGGTTGCGGTTTTTCCACCGGTGAGTGGGGGATGAGAAAATGATTACGGAAGAGGATTTCTCGATGGATGAGCTCGTGAAGAAGCTGAAAAAGCCGGAGATGGGTGCTATCGTGACTTTTTTAGGCGTGGTGCGCGATGAAGGCATAAGAGGGATGGAAGTGGATGTGTACGACGAGATGGCGGATGAAGAGCTGGCGAAACTGGAGCGAGATGCCTTAGAGAAGTTTGAGGTCGAAGCGGTGGAAATAGTTCATCGAAAAGGTTCTTTAAAAGTGGGTGAGAACATCGTGGTCATTCTCGTGGGCGCGAAACATCGAAAAGAGGCTTTCATGGCTTGTGAATATTTAATAGACGAGTTGAAGGAGCGGGTGCCTATATGGAAGAAGGAGTTGGATGAAAAATCAGCGCAAAATTAACGTCACAATTACATGAATTTTTATTGTTGGAATGATATTAGCACTTCTATTGGCAAAGCGGTATGGGTACCCGCGGCAAGTGGCGAAGAAAGATGAAACACTCATTGACAGTAGGATTTAGTTTTGGCTTAACCTCTGGAATAATCACGACGCTTGGGCTAATGGTAGGTTTATATTCGGGCACGCATTCAAAACTTGTGGTCATTGGCGGGGTATTGACAATAGCAATAGCAGATGCATTCTCAGACGCATTGGGCATTCATGTTTCTGAAGAGTCCGAGAATAAGCACACTGCAAAGGAGATATGGGAATCAACAATCGCTACCTTTTTGTCCAAATTCGTTTTTGCATTGACGTTTATCGTTCCTGTTCTTTTGTTTCCACTCGCAACCGCGATTACCGTAAGCGTAGTTTGGGGTTTATCTCTGTTAGGTATTTTCAGCTTTTATATTGCTAAAGAGCAAGAAGTAGAACCCTGGAAAGTTGTTATAGAACACCTGGGTATTGCATTGGTAGTTATAGTTATAACGCATTATGCGGGTGGCTGGATTTCATCTACTTTCGGTTGTTAGCAGGGCTAAACTGCAATTTTTCCACGCTCTCCAGCATCTTTTCACCCAATTCCATCAGGTGATATATCAAGAAATTCCCGTCCTTCGTGCAATCCACCAGCCCGGCTTCTTTCAGCAACTTCAGATGGTAAGATAGCTTCGTGTATTCGCAGTTCATAAGCTCAACGAAGACGCATACACACAGGTCTTCTATACGCAATGCCTTTAGTATCCGTAATCTCATCGGGTCAGAAAGAGCTTTTAAAACCGCAACCGTATCACTGACGTCCTCACGCATCAACCACTTCACTTTTTCTAATGCCTCTGAGGATATCCTGTAAGAAGGTGGTATCTTACAAGGACTTCCCTGACTGCACGATGCTGAAAGTCTATTTTTTACACCTGCCGATTTCCTCACCTTCTCCGGTTCATCCATTCTCATTTTTAGCCCTTCTCAACTAAAGAACCCCCTCGTGCGTTTGCATAGCCATACAAGTGAAAGCATTATCGGCACTTCTGTCAGAACGCCAACGACAGTCGCAAGTGCCGCGCCGGAAGTTACGCCAAACAGGGTAGTGGCAACCGCTATCGCAACCTCAAAATGATTGCTACCAGCGATGATTGCCGTGGGTGCGGCATCCTCATACTTCAATTTTATGGATTTCGAGATGAGATACGTGATTGCAAACACTACGAGAATGTTTGCAACTATCCCAACCGTAATCATACCGATAATCGCTGGCAGTTCTACTATCTTCTCACCCTGATAGGTGAACAGCACCACTAACGTAATCAAAAGCGCTATTATTGATATCTTTCCCAAACGAGGGACAAGCTTCTCTTCAAACCAGTCCATACCTTTTCTTTTTATTGTTTGGTCCCTTGTAATCCACCCTGCTATCAGGGGTGTGCAGATGTATATCATCACTGCAAGGGCTATTGTCTTCCAGGGCACTGCTATGCCCGAGACGCCGATAAGAAACGTAGCCAGCGGAGCAAATAAGAAAACCATTGTCAGAGAGTTTATCGCAGTCATCACAAGCGTATGACCCATGTTCCCTTCTGCTAAGTAGCTCCACACCAGGACCATTGCAGTGCATGGAGCCACGCCTAAAAGAATCAATCCCGCTATATACTGTTGAACAAGAGGGATTTCACCCAATGGCGTTAGCGTTGATCCCTGCGGCAAAAACCGATAGAAAACCACGCCTAAAAATAGCCATGCGAAGAAAGCCATTGTGAATGGTTTTATCGCCCAGTTCATGAATAACGTAGTTGCTATCGGTTTTGGCGTCCTGATCGCCTTCTTCACTTCTCCAAAGCTAATTTGAACCATTATCGGGTATATCATGGCAAACAGGCAGATGGCAATGGGGATAGAGATATGAGCCACCTCCAATATTGCCAGAAGTTCCGAAAGCTGCGGGAAAACTCTGCCAAGGATGGTCCCTACAAGTATGCAGATTATAACCCACAAAGTGAGATATTTCTCCCATATTCCCAGTTTTCTTTCTTTTTTCTCCATTTTCAGCTTTCCCATCCTCATCCCACAACACCCCCGTATATCATTCCCATTACCGTTGAGATGATTATAACCAGAGCAATGTAGATGCCAGCCCTTCTCGCTCCGATTGTTCTCCATATCACCGCCATGTTTGGCAAGCTCAGGGAAGGTCCTGCGAGCAGAAGTGAGAGTGCAGGTCCCGAAGCCATCTGCCCGGTGGTGTAGCCAAAAAGATTTCCAACTATTGGAACTTCCAATAACGTCGGCATATACAATATCGCACCGATTATGGACGAAAGAAAGCAAGAGAAGAAGGAATTGCTTCCAAAATATGGTTTCATTATCGCCCCAACTGCAATTTGGGGGTCATGAGAGGGAGCATAAATCGCTGCAACACCGCCTACTATACCTATAACGAATACGCCTGCCAAAAGAATTGGGAATATCATTTTTGCGAGCCACCATGTCTCCGTCCCCCATTCTTTTACCTCTTCTCTCGAATAGTATAAAATCAGGATAATTGCAACCGCTATCGTCATGAAAGAGAGGGCGGTGAGTTTCGTGACCCATGAGATTAACCCTGACGCTCCAACGAGAAGTATCGCCACTAAAAGGCTAAAAAACAGCAAAGAGATATACCAGGGTCTTCCCACCTCGGGGGCATCAACCATGGCAGCCATTCTAACAACTTTCTTCTCCTCTACCTTTGCGCCTCGCTCAAATATCGCCGCCATGCTCAAGCCTATCACCACGGACATCAAAACAGCACACACAGCCCTCGCAATCCCTATGTTCAGACCGAGAACCCGTGCAGTAAGAACGATGGCTAACAGGTTTATCGCCGGTCCTGAGTATAAGAAAGCAATGGCGGGACCTATACCTGCACCCCTTTTGTAAATACCTGCGAACATCGGGAGTACCGTGCAACTGCAAACTGCGAGCACAGTTCCTGAGATAGAGGCAACGCTGTAAGATAGCCATTTCTTCGCTTCCGCACCAAAGTATTTTAGTATAGCCTCCTTAGATAAAAGAGCAGCAATTGCTCCGGCTATGAAGAAAGCAGGCACTAAACATGTCAAAACGTGGAGTGAGAGGTATTGCATCAGCATATCCACGCCCGCCTTCAGAATTTCGTTTACCCAGTTCATTATTTCAAATATATTTGAAATACTTATTTAAAGTTTTTTACATTTTTCATGCTCGGGGTATAATAAAGCGATTTTGACGTAATGTACTAAGGCTTTAAATAATGGGAGTTATAACAGATAAAGAAGCAAGTACCCGACAGATGAACATAAAAGAAGCATCCGGAATATTAGTTTTAGACCCGATTCACGGGGCAGAAGTTATCGCAGAAGAGCTAAAAGAACTTGGAAAAGAAGCGGAGATATTTAATCCATATCAAACGTTTAAAAAAAGTTTGACCAAAAACGCTGTGCATGCTTCGCAACAACCCTTTTTAAAAGGTTTGAATTACGATTTGGTTATCGCACCGGTTCACCTGAATCCGAACTTCGAGGTTGTAAAGCAAACATTAAAGAAGGGCATACCTGTTATGAGCCATCACGAAGCGGTAAAAGAGATTGCAGCCATAAAAAACCTTTTCGCAGATGCAAAAGTGGTAGAAGTAACAGGGACGGTTGGGAAAACCGCGGTCTGCGAGCTGATATGCCAGTTGTTAAAAGACAAATTTAAAGTTCTTTCGCATACCAGTTCCGCCACGAGATTCAAATCGGCTGAAGAAGAGATACGATTTCCCAGGCTGGGCGGCACACCTGCGAATGTGTTGAAAGTGATGAGCATAGCGAAGGAGAAGAATTTGAAGCCTGATATAGCGGTGTTTGAAATCTCGCTTGGTTTAACGGGTATAGGCGATGTAGGCGTGATAACGAGCCTGGAAGAAGATTACAGGATTGCAGGAGGCACAAAAGCAGCATCTGCGGTAAAGAAGGCGTCAATAAGAAACTACGAGGACAAAAGTATCGTTGTCCACCCGGGTTTATCGGGTGTAAACGTGGATGGGAATACTTATGGCGATAAAGATAAAAACCTGTGTGTAGAGGAAAACAAAGTTGTTTTTAACGGGCTACGAACCATAAATGACGATTTTATAAGTGGCGAACTCGCGTTCAAACCTTTTGATTCTTATATTGGCGCGGGATATTACGGGAAATCCCTGGAAGCTGCCTTTTGCACGGTTTTAAGCCTTGGCGTCCCGCCCGAAGAGGTCAATACTGAAGTTTCCACAGTGAAGGGCAGGATGAAAGTTGAGAAGATAAAAGGGCGGTTTTTAATTGACAATTCCAATTCGGGCACGAAATTGAAGTTCCTCGATGAGATAACCGAAGATGCGAGGCGAATTTCAGAAAAGATGATTCTGATTATCGGCGAGGAGTCAGGATACGTGTGTGAGGGTGTGAGTGTGGCGGAACTGAAAGAAGTAGTTAAGAATAGAGCACCGGAGTTCGTTGAGATAATAATTGTGGGTGAGGCGTTTAAGAAAGAAATCGAAGGAAAGAACGTGTTTTTTTCTGCGGGGCTGGATGCGGCTTTGGAAAAAGCGGTTAACGATTCTGAAGAAGGTTTTGTGATTATATCTAACGTGAAGACGTGGAGGTGAATTGCCTGATTATGCTTTATTATACAATCTTACTTACCAATGTATGAAACCGAGCGAGAAGTAATAGAAACATTAAAGAGGAACAAAATAGACGTTGTGTCCACGTTACCATGTGAGAAAATAAGTGCATTGTTGCGGTTTGTTACGAGAGAGCGAGCATTTTGCCACGTGGGTTTGAACCGGGAAGAAAATGGCGTTGGTCTATCCGCAGGCGTTTACCTCGCAGGCGGTAAGCCGGTGATGATCATCCAGAGCACGGGTTTAGGTAATTCTATAAATGCTATTATGTCGCTCTCTGTCACTTATAAACTGCCTTTGCCGATAATAGCGAGCTGGCGTGGTGTGTACAAGGAGAGTATAGAGGCGCAGGTTCCGCTTGGAAAAGCGATGCCCCGAATTTTAGATGCTCTGGGACTGAAATACACGATAATAGAGGACGCTTCACAGATAAGGTTGGTAGAAGAAGTCATTCAGGATGCCTTCAGCACCGAAAGACCGCATATTGCACTCATCTCGCCGAGAACGTGGGAAAGCAACGAAGTAATTAAAGAAAACACCGCCCTCCACAAAACTCGAAAATGGACGTTGAAGTATGAAAGAGAGATTAAGGAGCCGGAAATGAGAAGATACGATGCAATACGGATAATAGCAGAATATCTAAACGAAGAAGCCGTTATCTCGAACATAGGCGTGCCGAGCAAGGAACTTTATGCCGCTAAAGACCGCAATTTGAATTTTTATATGCTCGGAAGCCTGGGTCAAGCTTCTCCCATAGGATTGGGCGTCGCATTGAACACAAAACGAGAAACGATGGTGCTCGATGGCGATGGCAGTCTGCTGATGAGCAACGTTTTACCGGTAGTTGCGGAGAAGAAGCCGGAAAATCTTTCTATTGTTTGTCTCGATAACGGCACGTGGGGAAGCACCGGAGACCAACCTGCACCTTCTTACGGTGATATGGAACTGAAGGCAATAAGTGCCGGCGTGGAGACTACGATGAAGGTTCATACGGAAGAAGAGCTGCGGTCCGCCTTAGAGCGGCTATACGAGGAAGCAGGTCCGAGGTTTCTACACGTCATGGTAAAACAGGGTAATATTGAGGTAGAGAATATAAAATTGAGCGCAGAGCAAATAAAGAGAAGATTTACGGAGGCTATGCCTCAGCGCACCTGAATGCTCATTAAAGTTTTAAAGTGGAAAAATTAAGACAAAAAATCGAAAGCTTTTATACTGTGAAACTTGGATGGGATATTATGAAGTTTTGTGGGGCGTAGGTTGAGATGCAGGAAAAATCAAGACTTTTGGAATCTGAACAAATAAAAAAAATGATCATAATAACACAAAATCAAATATTTGAGGCTGGAAAAGGAGCCATTGATATTAGCAATGCTTCTAATAAAATAAAAGATGCAAGAGACAAATTTGAATAATTCTGTGCCTCTTTGGTCTCTTTTGAGTGCTGGAATCGGGTCAACGGCACAAATATTAGTAGGAACCGCCACGGACCTCAAGGAATCGGGAGTGGTTGATAGATATAACCGAGCATGGTATTATATCCTGCCACTTATTAGCATGTGTTTTGGATTTGCAGCGTATTTAATTGTCATATCTGGGTTATGGGCATTTGGAAGTCCGATATCTTTGTCGGTTGAACGTCCACAACTCATAATGCTAATTTGTTTCTTGGCTGGATATGCCACTGATTGGTTTAGAGAGAAATTGAAAAGCGTGGGCGACAAGATATAATCAGGCAGATACCACCTATAAAATCCACTCCAGTTAATATTCTCCTAACACCTTCTCAAAGGTTTTAGCCTTTTTTGATAGTCGGATTTATTGGAATATTTCTACCTCTCTTACCCACAATCCCATTCCTTGTACTTGCTGCCGCATGTTATTTTAGAGGCTCGGAAAGGATGCATAAATGGCTTATCAGCAGCAAATGGTTGGGAAATTATATCAAGAATTATCAGGAAGGAAAAGGGATTCCACCAAAGGCAAAGATCTTATCCATTTCGTTGTTATGGGTAACGATAGGATATTCGGCTGTTTTTCTTATCCACATTCTCATAGTTAGACTGATTTTTATTCTCATAGCTATTGGCGTGACTACACACATTCTTTCTATTAATTGTGGAGAGGGAGGAGGACGTAAATAGGAGGTCGAGGAAGTAAGGAATAGAAGGTCAAAGAAATTTGACTGGGTGGGACTGGCAATTTCCGGGACCAATGAGCGGTCCTCCTCCCCATTAATAGATATTAATCTCAAACCTTAAGAAACTTTCGGTCACGCCAAAAGAAACTTCCGATATTTGTAATTTTTTTGTCATTAGGCTCATTCAGAAAAAAGAGAGTGTTTTTTGCTTGCGAGTCTTCTTAACCCCCTTCTCCTCACTTTAAAATTGGGAATGCCCTTCAACGTGCTTATTTATCTCCAATAGGAAAATGCTTCTCATGGCGTTGTGATATCAAAAAATGTTTTAGAAATGATGGACAAACCCTTCGACTTAGCACACGATAGCACACAACAACAATATCTTTATATATGAGAAAAAATCGGAAAGGTTTTATATGCCCTATGATGACGGTATATTGAAACTTAAGTTACATGCCCTGTGCTTAATTACAGGCCTTGTACTTAAGTACGGGGTATAGTGACTGCCTAAAAATATGTGGTGTATATGATGACAAACAGATTCAAATTAGTTGATAGAGAAGAATATACTAATAATATTAAATTAGCAGAATATGCAACTCCTTATCCTAAAAAACCTGAAGATGAAAAAAGGGAGTTTCTTGAAAAACCCTGCGATTATAGAAATGCATTCATAAGAGATAGAGATCGTATTATCCATTGTGTTTCTTTTAGAAAAATGCTGGGTAAAACACAAGTTTTTATTTCTGAGAAAAACCCTATGCAACGTAATAGACTAACTCATACTATGGATGTATGGCAAATTTCTGTTTCTATTGCTAGGCTGTTGAAAGCAAATATACACCTTACAGAAGCCATAGCTTTTGGTCATGATATAGGGCATACACCATTCGGTCATGCAGGTGAAACTGCATTAAATTTATTAATGGAAGATAACGACTTGGAAGGTTTTTCTCATAATGAACAAAGTGTAAGAGTAGTTTCTTCATTAGAAAGTCCCCCAAATGTTGAATTCTTAGATGGTGATAGGAATATTAAATACGGCTTAAATTTGACGAGTTATACTATAGAAGGACTTTTTAAACATACAAGCAGATTTAATGAAGATTGTAAAAATAAAAAACTAATAACGGAATTCGGAAAGGACAATGGTTCGATTGAGGCGCAAATTGTAAATATTTCCGATGAAATAGCTCAATGTACACATGACTTACAGGATTTTTGTATGGCTAATGTAATACATGACTTTCGGCTATTTAGATTATACTAACGGATTAAACGATACAGGTTCAAAATTATACCAGCACCCACTTGTATCTTTTATCCTCATATGATTAACGACCTC
>Ga0209986_10002496_pt1 | contig 16788 bp, 20 predicted proteins | sample BlataG_FD_183168 | JGI IMG/M metagenome (GOLD analysis project Ga0209986, IMG submission 183168) | Deep subsurface microbial communities from Black Sea to uncover new lineages of life (NeLLi) - Black_00105 metaG (SPAdes) (version 2) | ecosystem: Environmental > Aquatic > Marine > Oceanic >...
TTCGAGAGACGAGAAAAGCCGAGCAGGTAGAACAACCTGAACAACCTGAACAACCTGGAGACGAACAAAAAGAATAATGGACGCCGAGGCTATAATCAAGCTCGTCTTTGGTATTCGAGGTAGTGGAAAAACCGTTAAGGTCCGTAATCTTGTTAAGGACGTGCGCCGGTTGTTGGTTGTTGACACGAAAGGTTATGACTATTATGACGGTGTGTCTTTTCATTCCTTAGCCGACCTAAAAAAATTCTGGCTGACGGTTTACTCCGGTGATTTCCGTTTGATTTACAAGCCACCTGGTGACGATGCTCAAACCATCGAGGACATAGCCGAGATTTGCTCTCTGTCTTTAGCCTGCGAAAATATGACCCTGGTAATCGAGGAGCTTAACATTATTTTTGACGACAAGAGACCCCCGACAGAATTTAACAAGATGGTTTTCTCCGGTCGGGAACCTGGCATTGAACTGATAGGCGTTGCACAGCGTCCGTTTGGTTTTGGCCGAAAATTTACCAGCCAGGCTAAGGAATTTTACGTCTTTTACAATCGAGAGCCAGGGGATGTTCGGTTCTTCAAACAAAGCCTGGGGACCGAAGCTGCGCTTGCAATTTGTACTCTTGAACAATATCAATATCTCAAGTGGGTTTACGCCGATGGAGTCCAAAAATACGAAATCTGCAAAGATGAATTTTTGTAAAATTTGCGGAAAATCCATAAGCGATATAGCGAAAACTTGCTCAAATGCTTGTCGGCAAAAGGCTTATCGTCAGCGAAAAACTCACAAAAAATTGTTACAAAGTGTAACACAACCCCATTGACAAAATCTGTAACACGCCCTTATTCTGATTCTCTAACGTATAATTTCATTTTTTGCAGAAAGGATTTTGCTATGAGCAAGCCACTAATCAATATCAATGTCCCCAAGGTCGGACGCATAACGACACAGGACGTTTTGCGATTTACGTTTCTGGCTTTGGGGGTTGCAGCTGTTTGGAATTACTCTGACCGGCTGCCTGTCGTGGGACCGACTTTGGGCAAAGCCAAAGCGTTTGTCCGTAAGGCTGTTGGTGCGAGAGTAGCTGTATAGGTTGGCTTGCATCAAAAAACCAGAGACTTTTTTTTGAGGTACATTATGAGAACGTTTATGGTAAAAGAAGCCGACCTTGCGGGCATAGCTGCTGGGGCACTATGCACAATGGAAATCGGTGCGAAGTTTAACCATCACGGCCTATGCTTGGAATTTACGGACGGCGGTGTGGTTATGACAGAAGCTCAAATCATTGCGGATATTGAATCAATATCCGTGTCCGTAAAAATCAAGGGCGGTGCAAACGTCCGTTTGCTCAAGGACATTCCGAGTCACGTCATTTTCGATATTCTCAATAAGTATCGAGAGACATCGAAAAGCGGTTACACTTACACCGGCGTTTTATACATCCCCTGGACCCGTCCGGACCTGGGAACCCTGGTGGACCCGAGCGCCCTGGTACTTGGAATGTTGGACATCGACAGTTTTCTTTTGCAGGTCAAGTGTGCTGCTGGTTTGACGCTCTGCGATAAGATTACCGTAGCTCCGGAAGTTGACAAGGGACCGGCCCGACCGCTGGGCGAACACATCCGATTCGAGCGGTGGGAACGGACCCACGCCGAAATCAGTATCGAGCACGTCACCGAGTTACCATTCGGCGAACCGAATACAGCAATGCTCGGCTATCATATACACGATACTGTCGGCGTTGTTGACGACGTCGAGGTCCGGTGTGATGGTCAGGTAATTCACGACCCGCTTACTGCCGAACAAAACAATTTACTTTTGCATCGAGCGGGCAGGACCCCGATTGCTAACTACTTCCACGTTGATTTCAATCGTCTGGGAAGTGCTTTAGCGGTCGGAGTTGCCAAATCATTCCGTCAAAAATTCAATTGGTCCACAGCTCCGGACGGATACGACGTTTATACCGAAATGATTTACAACCTGGGAGCTAAGAACTACGTCTAAGAGCTTGCGATGAAAGATAATGACCTTAAAACTATTTTTTGGTTGGCGGTTATTATTTACGTTGTTTTATGTCTCGGTGGCGGAGTTATTAGAAAAGAGGTATAAGCGATGGCCGTTGAAATCGAATATGAGAAAAGAAGTATTTGGCGAAACGTTTTCGACCCTGGAGCCTGGAAAAATCTTCTTTCCGGTGTCGGTGAGGTAGCGGGTGACGTAGCATCGACCTGGGAACAAATCGAAAAGGCAAAAGGGACTGTTGGCCTGGAAAAACCCCCGCCGTATGAGCCTGGACTAACCCTGGCCGATTTCAAATTTACCCCCAACGTGACATTGATTGCTATCGGTGTCGGTTTGCTTGGGCTTGCCTGGATGATGAGGAAAAAATGAGCGATGGCGAAATAGAGGTTTTTGAGGAATTGTCGGGCGTTGCCTTTGAGCCGACCGCAAAATTACCAGGGGGCCTGGGCGGTTTGCTCGGTAATGTCGGCAGTATGTTTGGTCCGCTTGGTTTGGCTGGGGCCGGATTCGATTTATCCAGCAGCGCAGAGAGCAGGGCAATATCGGGCGGTCCGTTCCGGTCCGGTGACGTGACATTCGGTCTTAAAACAAATACCCTGGTAATTGCCGGTGCTGTTATTTTGGGATTATATCTTCTTTTTGGGAGTAAAAAATAAATGGGCTTGTTTGGTGGTAGTAGCTCGAAATCATATTCCACAACCGTAATGCAGGACCAACGGGTTGTTGCTGAGGAAGCCGAGGTTCAGATTGGAGCTTATGCTGATGTTGCTATGCCAGGTGCTTTCAAAATTGGAGAACAGGCAAAAGTCGGTGACATCTTAATCCAGGAATATACTCCGGCGGTCCAGGCAAGCGTTGAAAAGGTTGTCGAAACCTTTGCGAAAACGAGCCAGGAAGTTACCGAGGTGCTCGGTGAAAAGTTGATTGAAACACAGCAGGGCGTTGCATCTATCCTGCCGAAAATGGCGGTGTGGGTTATTGCTGGCCTTGCTATTTATTTTGTAGCACAAAGGGTTTGGAAATGAGCTTGAAATTTGCTTTCCGAGAGATTGTACTTGCAGCCGGTGCGAAAAAACGTGTTCACGAAGTCGCATCGTTTTTTATGCTCGTTAGTAATACGGGCAGCAAGAAAATCAGGATTTCGATTGATGATTCTCCGTTGTCTGAAATGCCCATCGGTTACGAGTACAGCGAGAAAAAAGAGGACGAATTTTATACTCATATAGATTTTCAAAATCCCAACGCTGCCGAGGTCACGGTCGAATACATTATGTCAACCGGCGTTATCAGGACCTTTCCGACCATCATAGCACTTTTACAACTTTTGGAGCAAATGGCGGGCTTATCATCCGGTGAAATTTGGGATACTGAAAAAACAATCGGTGTAGCTGCATCAGTAGTTATGGCCTTGAACGCTGACCGGCACAGCTTAGCGGTCCAGGCAAAGTCAACGAACACCGGCATAATATATATCGGTTATGACAACACGGTGACAACAACGAAGTGGATAGCAGAACTGCAACCTGGTCAAGCGTATTCGACCGATGATTGGCTCGGAACGATTTATGCAATCGCCACGGCAGCTGACCAGTTGCTCGGTTACGGTGAACATTGATGATTATCATCAGCAATCCAATAAATTTGCAGGAAATTTTCAGGGACTTGTATCAGGTCAAGGCCGATAGTGCTGCTCCGGTGAATCATACAGGGGACCTTGTCGAGACAACGCTAAAATCCTATGAGATACCAGCTGGGACCCTGGGCATAAACGGCGTAGTCAGAATCAAGGCCACCGGAGTTAGTCGGAGCAACAACGGCGATAAGACCTACAAGCTAAAATTGGGCGGTACGGTAATCGCCACGTTGACGGTCGGTCCTGATGCTGCCGATTTGTCCTGGACCTTGTTTGCTGCCTGTCATAATCTCGGTGCTGTTGATAGTCAGGGCTGGTCGGCTTTTTGGATAGACGAATCAGCTATCGACATAAACAAAACGGCAACTGCAAGCGCTCTCAATACAGCAAACGCCCAGACCCTTGAAATCACCGGACAGCTTGCAAACATAGCTGATGAATGTGAGGTCAGGGATTGGACGATTGAAATAAAACCGACTTAACAGCGTTACTGATGTAGCATCGAGGATTTACCAGGTAAAATGAAAACCTTATTTTTGGGCTAAAAATGAGCACCGGCGAAAAATCGATTTTATATCGCTTTTCCCAGGTACGCTCGAATAGTAACGCAGACTTTTAGAGGTCACGATGTTACGAACAGAAATTGACAAAGACGAGCCGTTATATCCAGGCGATGTTATCGAGATGCACTTCAAGGCTTATGGTCCTAATTGGATTTATCTGCGAGCAGCTGAGTTGGCTTTAATCAAGTGGCGTTTGGAGCAGGCGAATCCTGATTATCAGTTGCTTAGCTGGCAGGCTCCAGGTGACAAACTCATTTTGACTTTTCGTATTCTCGAATCCAGGGAACCTACGCCGGAAATTCAGCAGGCGGGTATCGGCACAGCTGCGGTCATAGCTGTAATCGTAATCGGCGGGGGGCTGTTTGCCTGGCTATCTCTCGATAAGGTTTACAAGATTTCAAGTACACCAGCTGGTCAGGTTGCAATTGCAAGCACACCTTGGGTTGGTATGGTCTTCGTGGTCGTTTTGGGATATATAGCATATCGAGCCATTACTAAAGCTGGGGGTGTGTAATGATTAGCATCAGCGGTGCACCGCCGAACAGCCTTGCAGGTGGTCCTCCACCGCCACCATATTACGATAACTATTCCGGTCCTCACAATCCCGCCTGTTTTCTAACGATGGATGCTGCAAACGATTGGGGCGGTCAATCCTTCACCACAACTTTCAAATATAGTCTGAAAAGTGTTGACCTCTGGCTCAAAAAAGGTCCAGGGGCCAACGTTGGGAATGTCGATGTTGAGCTTTACGCCGTTGACGGCAGCGGTCATCCGACAGGTCCCCCGTTGAATTACGGAGTTATTCCCAACGCCGATATTGCGGAAAGCTGGACCTGGGTATCTTGTATTCTCGGAAACGGAAAGCTCACATATTATTTGCTTGATGCAGCTACTAAGTATTGTCCCGTTGTTCACGGCGTTGGTGTTTTAGGCAATCCGTTACTTTGGGGATGTGGCGGAGGTGGCGGAGGTGGCGGAGGTGGCGGAGACGGAAGCGACTATCCAAACGGAGACCAGGAATGGAGTACAGACGGTGGAACTATCTGGACTAAAGATACAACAAAAGACCAGCTGTTTCGATGTTTCGCTCCGGATTTTCTTGATAACTATTCCGGTTCTGTTTCACCATTTATAGCCCTGACTATAAACTCCGCAGCTAAATGGGCCGGTCAATCCTTTACCGCAATGAAATCCTATACCCTGAATCGTATTGATATATGGATGAAGAAAAATATAGGGGATTTTGTAGGTGACATTCTTTTCGGTCTTTATTCTGTTGACGAAGATGGGCATCCGGATATTGTCGCTGGAGCGTTATCGACCGGCACACTTCCGGACGCTGATGTGCCAACGGATTATGCCTGGGTTCCCTGTGATATGAGCGAGTACAACGTTGTTGTTGATACGAAATATTGCATCGTGGTTCACGGTTACTCGCTTGATGCAGGAAACCTTATTATTTGGTCGTATGATAATTACTCTGGTCTAAGTGACTATGCGGGCGGAGATATGGAATGGAGTACGGACAGTGGCGGGGCTTGGAGCACAACTACAACTTCTGACTTGCTTTTCCGGTGTTATAGTAGCGATTAAACAATCAATGCAAAGGAGCTAAAATGCAAAAAGTCTGGAAATGGTTGAATCACAATCGGTTTGTTATTATTGGTCCTGTTGTCGGGCTTATGCTCTGGGCCTACGCCCTGGGCTGTACGGCTCTAACTCAAAGCCCCCTGGATGTTAGCCGGATGGTCAATGCAAGTAAACTGGATATTGATTTTAAGACCTGGCAGGCGCAGCAGGAAATTATGGCAGCGAAATTTGAGGTAGCTGGCAAGGACCTTGTTCGGCAGGAAGAACAAAACGCAAAGCTCAAGGAGACGATATTGGGGCTTGCGTCCGGTGGCGTGCCGGATGTGCCAGGTCTGTTGAAATTGGTAATCGGTGGCGGGGGCCTGGGTGCAATCGTTGACAACATACGCAAGGGCGGTGTTATCGGTGGACTCAAACGTAACAATAAATCAGCTTGAAGAATTGATTGGTTTTGTTGGCTTTGGTCTGCTCAAACATCATTTACAAAATGTTAAGCTCAAGATTGACGCTGAAAAAAAGCTGGTCACGATAACCAAAAACGGGAAAATTTTCGTAATTGGCTTTGACGAAATCGAGCGATTATCGTCCGATATTTTATAATAGAGCAGCGTTGCAAAAGAATCAAAACAAGCAAAATAGGCGATTTTCAAGGATTTTTTACTTGCAAAGTTGACGTTGATATGGTAATTTTAGTCCTATAATCTGAATGAAACATAACATATATTCTCACAAGGACTTATATCAATCCTTGTTATGTTTCATTCAGCTATGTTATGTTTCAGGCGGGCGTGCTTACAAGTCCTTTGCACGCCCGCCACAGATTTTTTTCATTTATTTCGCTGGACAGGATAGTGCTCCGGTGGAGACCGACACGAGCGGTCCGGCGAGGCTCAAGGCAGGGCGGGGGCTTGCTCCATCAAGCCCCTGTTCTCCATAATCGGTATCGGCAATGACTGGATTTACAAAAAGGATGTTTGGTGGAACCGAGTCCGGAATGGAATCTTAGTCATTGCCGTTTTTTTTAGAAGGGAGTAATGAGATTATGGCAAGGAAACGCAAACGCAAAACCAAAAAGGTGAAATGGGGCAAAATCGGCGCTCCAGGCTCGGCCAAAAGACGTGCGTGGATGCGCCGGATGCGTGCTGCCCGCAAGAGCCGTAACGCTAAAACAGGGTAATATGGCTCCAAACGAAACAGAAATAGAGTTTAAGGCAAAACTTCAATCCGAACCCGACCTGCCTTAGCCAAGAAAGCGATAAACTCATTATGGCAAAACAGGAAACGACAACAGCACAAAAGAGAAATGCTTACAGGATTCGTATCAGAATCAGCCAGGCAGTTTTTAAGGAGCTTATCATCGAGCAGGGCGGGGACGTTTTGAAGGGTACTGTTCTTGGACGTTTTGACCGTCCGTTGTTAAGTGCTCTGGCTCACATAGCGACAACGGCGATAATGAAGGACTCAGGTTTGAACGTGGTATTGAAGGAAGCTAAATCGTGAACAAGAACAGAAGGGCTTTGTTTGTTACTTTGGTGATTGCAGTATTGGCTGTATCGTTTGGACTTTATGAAGGGGATGTCACGATGTCAAATTTTAATCAGGTTATTTTGATGGGGAATCTCACCAGGGACCCGCAGTTGTCTTATACCCCGAACCAAACGCCGGTTGTGGAGTTTGGCCTGGCTGTCAATCGCAAGTGGACGAAGCAGGATGGCTCGCAGGGTGAGGAAGTTGGTTTTTTTGAATGTCAATGTTACGGCAAACGTGCCGAGGTTATTGTCAAACACTTTACGAAAGGCAGCCCGATATTTGTCCAGGGCAGGCTCAAGCAAGAGTGCTGGGAAAAGGACGGCACAACGCACAGCCGGATTCGGATTATGGTCGAAAACTTTGAGTTTATCGGCAGAAAGGAAAACGGATGGGGAATAAAATGAGCGAAGCTGACTGGAATAAAACGGACCGTGTTTTGTATGGCATAATGTGTTCAGGGATAGCTCTCTGGGCAATAGCAGTGTTCATCGAGGCTTGCCGGTCCAGGCCGAAGGTTCAAATGATGGTCCTTAGTGCTAGGCAACTGGAGAAAACAGGTCCGGACGAATCCTCGAGCGCTGCAGAGTAATGCTGTAATGCCTTGATTCCTTTCAGGGGGGTCGGCTTGTTGCTGGCTCCCCGAAAGGATTTAGACGGAATGGAGTCCAGAAAATGATTGCACAAAAAGAGGTTAAAACAGGGAAAACCCCCCATAATGTGAAACGGGGGGTAAATTCACAAATCAAGAATGAAGTTGGCCTGCATTGGTTACGTATCTCTATTGCTCGGCAATACTTACCGAAAGTCAGAGGTTATCTCGATTTTTATTTCGGGGAATCGGCTCAGGATGCTTATGGTTTGTGGTCCTACGATAGCCGTTTCTACTGGCCTTGCGGTGCGTCTTTGAATTACGACAGCGCTGCAGCAAGGTCGGATTCGGTTCACAATGGGAAGTTTACCGTTGAGATACCAGGGCAGGCTTTGGACGGGATAGCCCAGACGGACCTGCACTTGTTTTTGTTGAGCTTGCGTCAATTCAGCCCGACTTGTACTCGATGCGATGTCTTTTTTGACGATTATCGCCGGACCATAACGCCGTCTGAGCTACACGATGTTGCTAAGATACACGATTATTCCGGATTTCGCAAGAGCCAGATTAAGCAGGGCTACGATAGCGGTCGTTTGATTCACGATGAAATTGATTTCGGCAAACGTGGTCCAAACGGTTCCGGTCAGTATCTCCGGACTTATGATAAGTTCCTTGAATCTAAAGGCAAAAAAAACTGTATTCGTTTCGAGGTTGAATTCACTAAAGAGCGTGCCCACAAGGTTTTCGATAAACTTAGCCAGGTGACATCGGTTGACGCATTTGCTACGTTATGCGGTTCCCTGGTCGGCGGTTCTATCAAGTTTGTTCATCGTAACGGCGATAAGAATATCAGCCGTCTCGATGTGTATAAATTTTGGCAGGAAATTCTGGACCTTTTAGGTTCTGTTGTTATCCGGATACCGACAAAAGAGACCGACATTGCGGGCAAGTATAAGTATATTTATCGTCAAGTGTCTCCCACGTTGGCCTTGCTGCGTGGGACGTTTGTCGATGATACTGACTTTTTTAACTGGCTTAACGATACTATCGGTGAAGGTGAATTGAGAATGAGCCAGGCTCAAATCAATCTTGCCAGGGCGAACAGAAGGAATATCCGTTACGATTATGGCAAAATCGTCAGTAACGAAGGCGAAATTTTGAGCGAGCTTTGATGTCACCTGCTCTCTAACGGACGAACTCAAGTGCCCGCTACCAATAGGACTTAAAAGATTTTTATCGTGTCCGTTTTTGTTTTGTTATGGGTGTTAACGTAATAAAAATAATGGATTTTTTGAAAGGTGGAACAATGAATTTACAATTTAACCCCGCACAGTTGTCACGTCCTCAGCGACAAAGTCTTATCGAGGTTCTCGGTGTTATGGAATCCGAGAATGACCAAGAAATTGAGGTAAGAGTTATCGAGTTTCCGTTGAAGTTTGCGGTCAAGCTCGATGATGATATTGAAATGCTGCTCGGCTGGGATGCCGAAAAGAAAAGTTATGCCGGTTTAACAACGCCGGACCCGATACCGGACCCGATACCGGAATCGCAATCACAGAGCTTTTTAATATGTTGTCTTGATATGGATGGCAAAGTCATAAGCTCTGGGCTGGGGCCGGACATCGACCCTATAGAACTTGCCAAGCTCAAATATGAATTGATGAGCACACATTTGAATATGCCTGATGAGAAAAAAATCATTTTCGCAAAAGAATATGCGAGACTTTGGAGTGAACACAAATGAAATGTCCAAATTGCAAACAGCCTTTTATCGAGGAACGTTCCCCGAAATTTCTTTGTTCGGTTTGTGGCTGGATGGAGAAAATCGACAAAGAATGGAAAAATTGTGAGGCCCCGCCCTCTGGGGAATCCCCGACCCCCCAGGAACCGGAACCGGAACCTGAACCGACACCGGAGCCGGACCCTGCTGCACACGAGCCGGACCCCGCTGCACACGAGCCGGACCCCGCTGCACACGAGCCGGACCCTGCTGCACACGAGCCAACGCCGGATAATGTCACCAAATCTTATTTCGGTGGCTTGATAACAGTTACGGAGGTGGACGAATGAAAGGATTAGAGCAGCTGCGAAGAAATAGCAAGCCGGTCCTGGTTAAGATGGCTAAAAAGTTGAAAATCAAGGTTGCTGTTGGTTGGAACAAAACAATGTTGGCAAGGAAGATTCTCGAAAAACAAAAACTGAATGAGCTTGATGAATCGCCGGTCCAGCCAGGTCCGGACCCTGGGGAATCCAAACGCAAGCCGGATTTTGAGACCCTTGCCACAGAATCGCCCGCAATCGCTCCAGAATCGCCACAGCCGGACGAACAAGGTCCAGGCGGGTACAGGGAAGGGGCTGGACGGACCCCAGGGCTTACAGACGAGAAAGCCAGGGTTCAGAGAATCGTAAAGAACAAAGTCCCAGACCCTACAATCAAATTTGCTTTTCAATGTCTTTTTGACGGTTGGGAATCGGCTGTGAAAGTTAAGGGGATTCGTTTGTCTGCGGATGAGGCCGATACTATATCCGTCCCGATAACGAACCTGAAAGAATACTATTTCCCGAACTTTGATTTTAGTCCAGCCTTGCAAATGTGGATTGGCCTGGCTATCGGTATCAAGTCTGTTGTTCAGAGCCGGATTGTTTTGATTCGAGAGACGAGAAAAGCCGAGCAGGTAGAACAACCTGAACAACCTGAACAACCTGGAGACGAACAAAAAGAATAATGGACGCCGAGGCTATAATCAAACTCGTCTTTGGTATTCGAGGTTGCGGGAAAACTGTCAAGGTCCGTAATCTTATCAAGGACGTGCGCCGGTTATTGATTGTTGACACTAAAGGTTATGACTATTATGACGGTGTGTCTTTTCATTCGTTAGCCGAGCTAAAAAAATTCTGGCTGACAGTTTACTCCGGTGACTTCCGTTTGATTTACAAACCCCCTGGCGATACCGCTCAGCGTATTGAGGATATAGCCCAGATTTGTACGCTCTGCAATGCCTGCGAAAATATGACCCTGGTAATCGAGGAGCTTAACCTTATCTTTGACGACAAGAGACCGCCGGTTGAATTCAACAAGATGATTTTCTCCGGTCGGGAGCCTGGCATTGAACTGATAGGTGTTGCTCAACGTCCTGCTCGGATTGGTGTAAATATTACCAGCCAGGCGAAGGAATTTTACGTCTTTTATAGTCGGGAACCTGGTGACGTGCGGTTCTTTAAGCAAAGCCTGGGGACCGAAGCTGCGCTTGCGATTTGTACTCTTGAGCAGTATCAGTATCTCAAGTGGGTTTATGCCGATGGAGTCCAGAAACACGAAATCTGCAAGGATGAAATATTGTAAAATTTGCGGAAAATCCATAAGCGATATAGCGAAAACTTGCTCAAATGCTTGTAGGCAAAAGGCTTATCGCAAGCGAAAAGCCCTCAAAAAATTATCGCAAAGTGTAACACAACCCCATTGACAAAATCTGTAACACGCCGTTATTCTGATTCTCTAACGTATAATTTCATTTTTTGCAGAAAGGATTTTGCTATGAGCAAGCCACTAATCAATATCAATGTCCCCAAGGTCGGACGCATAACGACACAGGACGTTTTGCGATTTACGTTTCTGGCTTTGGGGGTTGCAGCTGTTTGGAATTACTCTGACCGGCTGCCTGTCGTGGGACCGACTTTGGGCAAAGCCAAAGCGTTTGTCCGTAAGGCTGTTGGTGCGAGAGTAGCTGTATAGGTTGGCTTGCATCAAAAAACCAGAGACTTTTTTTTGAGGTACATTATGAGAACGTTTATGGTAAAAGAAGCCGACCTTGCGGGCATAGCTGCTGGGGCACTATGCACAATGGAAATCGGTGCGAAGTTTAACCATCACGGCCTATGCTTGGAATTTACGGACGGCGGTGTGGTTATGACAGAAGCTCAAATCATTGCGGATATTGAATCAATATCCGTGTCCGTAAAAATCAAGGGCGGTGCAAACGTCCGTTTGCTCAAGGACATTCCGAGTCACGTCATTTTCGATATTCTCAATAAGTATCGAGAGACATCGAAAAGCGGTTACACTTACACCGGCGTTTTATACATCCCCTGGACCCGTCCGGACCTGGGAACCCTGGTGGACCCGAGCGCCCTGGTACTTGGAATGTTGGACATCGACAGTTTTCTTTTGCAGGTCAAGTGTGCTGCTGGTTTGACGCTCTGCGATAAGATTACCGTAGCTCCGGAAGTTGACAAGGGACCGGCCCGACCGCTGGGCGAACACATCCGATTCGAGCGGTGGGAACGGACCCACGCCGAAATCAGTATCGAGCACGTCACCGAGTTACCATTCGGCGAACCGAATACAGCAATGCTCGGCTATCATATACACGATACTGTCGGCGTTGTTGACGACGTCGAGGTCCGGTGTGATGGTCAGGTAATTCACGACCCGCTTACTGCCGAACAAAACAATTTACTTTTGCATCGAGCGGGCAGGACCCCGATTGCTAACTACTTCCACGTTGATTTCAATCGTCTGGGAAGTGCTTTAGCGGTCGGAGTTGCCAAATCATTCCGTCAAAAATTCAATTGGTCCACAGCTCCGGACGGATACGACGTTTATACCGAAATGATTTACAACCTGGGAGCTAAGAACTACGTCTAAGAGCTTGCGATGAAAGATAATGACCTTAAAACTATTTTTTGGTTGGCGGTTATTATTTACGTTGTTTTATGTCTCGGTGGCGGAGTTATTAGAAAAGAGGTATAAGCGATGGCCGTTGAAATCGAATATGAGAAAAGAAGTATTTGGCGAAACGTTTTCGACCCTGGAGCCTGGAAAAATCTTCTTTCCGGTGTCGGTGAGGTAGCGGGTGACGTAGCATCGACCTGGGAACAAATCGAAAAGGCAAAAGGGACTGTTGGCCTGGAAAAACCCCCGCCGTATGAGCCTGGACTAACCCTGGCCGATTTCAAATTTACCCCCAACGTGACATTGATTGCTATCGGTGTCGGTTTGCTTGGGCTTGCCTGGATGATGAGGAAAAAATGAGCGATGGCGAAATAGAGGTTTTTGAGGAATTGTCGGGCGTTGCCTTTGAGCCGACCGCAAAATTACCAGGGGGCCTGGGCGGTTTGCTCGGTAATGTCGGCAGTATGTTTGGTCCGCTTGGTTTGGCTGGGGCCGGATTCGATTTATCCAGCAGCGCAGAGAGCAGGGCAATATCGGGCGGTCCGTTCCGGTCCGGTGACGTGACATTCGGTCTTAAAACAAATACCCTGGTAATTGCCGGTGCTGTTATTTTGGGATTATATCTTCTTTTTGGGAGTAAAAAATAAATGGGCTTGTTTGGTGGTAGTAGCTCGAAATCATATTCCACAACCGTAATGCAGGACCAACGGGTTGTTGCTGAGGAAGCCGAGGTTCAGATTGGAGCTTATGCTGATGTTGCTATGCCAGGTGCTTTCAAAATTGGAGAACAGGCAAAAGTCGGTGACATCTTAATCCAGGAATATACTCCGGCGGTCCAGGCAAGCGTTGAAAAGGTTGTCGAAACCTTTGCGAAAACGAGCCAGGAAGTTACCGAGGTGCTCGGTGAAAAGTTGATTGAAACACAGCAGGGCGTTGCATCTATCCTGCCGAAAATGGCGGTGTGGGTTATTGCTGGCCTTGCTATTTATTTTGTAGCACAAAGGGTTTGGAAATGAGCTTGAAATTTGCTTTCCGAGAGATTGTACTTGCAGCCGGTGCGAAAAAACGTGTTCACGAAGTCGCATCGTTTTTTATGCTCGTTAGTAATACGGGCAGCAAGAAAATCAGGATTTCGATTGATGATTCTCCGTTGTCTGAAATGCCCATCGGTTACGAGTACAGCGAGAAAAAAGAGGACGAATTTTATACTCATATAGATTTTCAAAATCCCAACGCTGCCGAGGTCACGGTCGAATACATTATGTCAACCGGCGTTATCAGGACCTTTCCGACCATCATAGCACTTTTACAACTTTTGGAGCAAATGGCGGGCTTATCATCCGGTGAAATTTGGGATACTGAAAAAACAATCGGTGTAGCTGCATCAGTAGTTATGGCCTTGAACGCTGACCGGCACAGCTTAGCGGTCCAGGCAAAGTCAACGAACACCGGCATAATATATATCGGTTATGACAACACGGTGACAACAACGAAGTGGATAGCAGAACTGCAACCTGGTCAAGCGTATTCGACCGATGATTGGCTCGGAACGATTTATGCAATCGCCACGGCAGCTGACCAGTTGCTCGGTTACGGTGAACATTGATGATTATCATCAGCAATCCAATAAATTTGCAGGAAATTTTCAGGGACTTGTATCAGGTCAAGGCCGATAGTGCTGCTCCGGTGAATCATACAGGGGACCTTGTCGAGACAACGCTAAAATCCTATGAGATACCAGCTGGGACCCTGGGCATAAACGGCGTAGTCAGAATCAAGGCCACCGGAGTTAGTCGGAGCAACAACGGCGATAAGACCTACAAGCTAAAATTGGGCGGTACGGTAATCGCCACGTTGACGGTCGGTCCTGATGCTGCCGATTTGTCCTGGACCTTGTTTGCTGCCTGTCATAATCTCGGTGCTGTTGATAGTCAGGGCTGGTCGGCTTTTTGGATAGACGAATCAGCTATCGACATAAACAAAACGGCAACTGCAAGCGCTCTCAATACAGCAAACGCCCAGACCCTTGAAATCACCGGACAGCTTGCAAACATAGCTGATGAATGTGAGGTCAGGGATTGGACGATTGAAATAAAACCGACTTAACAGCGTTACTGATGTAGCATCGAGGATTTACCAGGTAAAATGAAAACCTTATTTTTGGGCTAAAAATGAGCACCGGCGAAAAATCGATTTTATATCGCTTTTCCCAGGTACGCTCGAATAGTAACGCAGACTTTTAGAGGTCACGATGTTACGAACAGAAATTGACAAAGACGAGCCGTTATATCCAGGCGATGTTATCGAGATGCACTTCAAGGCTTATGGTCCTAATTGGATTTATCTGCGAGCAGCTGAGTTGGCTTTAATCAAGTGGCGTTTGGAGCAGGCGAATCCTGATTATCAGTTGCTTAGCTGGCAGGCTCCAGGTGACAAACTCATTTTGACTTTTCGTATTCTCGAATCCAGGGAACCTACGCCGGAAATTCAGCAGGCGGGTATCGGCACAGCTGCGGTCATAGCTGTAATCGTAATCGGCGGGGGGCTGTTTGCCTGGCTATCTCTCGATAAGGTTTACAAGATTTCAAGTACACCAGCTGGTCAGGTTGCAATTGCAAGCACACCTTGGGTTGGTATGGTCTTCGTGGTCGTTTTGGGATATATAGCATATCGAGCCATTACTAAAGCTGGGGGTGTGTAATGATTAGCATCAGCGGTGCACCGCCGAACAGCCTTGCAGGTGGTCCTCCACCGCCACCATATTACGATAACTATTCCGGTCCTCACAATCCCGCCTGTTTTCTAACGATGGATGCTGCAAACGATTGGGGCGGTCAATCCTTCACCACAACTTTCAAATATAGTCTGAAAAGTGTTGACCTCTGGCTCAAAAAAGGTCCAGGGGCCAACGTTGGGAATGTCGATGTTGAGCTTTACGCCGTTGACGGCAGCGGTCATCCGACAGGTCCCCCGTTGAATTACGGAGTTATTCCCAACGCCGATATTGCGGAAAGCTGGACCTGGGTATCTTGTATTCTCGGAAACGGAAAGCTCACATATTATTTGCTTGATGCAGCTACTAAGTATTGTCCCGTTGTTCACGGCGTTGGTGTTTTAGGCAATCCGTTACTTTGGGGATGTGGCGGAGGTGGCGGAGGTGGCGGAGGTGGCGGAGACGGAAGCGACTATCCAAACGGAGACCAGGAATGGAGTACAGACGGTGGAACTATCTGGACTAAAGATACAACAAAAGACCAGCTGTTTCGATGTTTCGCTCCGGATTTTCTTGATAACTATTCCGGTTCTGTTTCACCATTTATAGCCCTGACTATAAACTCCGCAGCTAAATGGGCCGGTCAATCCTTTACCGCAATGAAATCCTATACCCTGAATCGTATTGATATATGGATGAAGAAAAATATAGGGGATTTTGTAGGTGACATTCTTTTCGGTCTTTATTCTGTTGACGAAGATGGGCATCCGGATATTGTCGCTGGAGCGTTATCGACCGGCACACTTCCGGACGCTGATGTGCCAACGGATTATGCCTGGGTTCCCTGTGATATGAGCGAGTACAACGTTGTTGTTGATACGAAATATTGCATCGTGGTTCACGGTTACTCGCTTGATGCAGGAAACCTTATTATTTGGTCGTATGATAATTACTCTGGTCTAAGTGACTATGCGGGCGGAGATATGGAATGGAGTACGGACAGTGGCGGGGCTTGGAGCACAACTACAACTTCTGACTTGCTTTTCCGGTGTTATAGTAGCGATTAAACAATCAATGCAAAGGAGCTAAAATGCAAAAAGTCTGGAAATGGTTGAATCACAATCGGTTTGTTATTATTGGTCCTGTTGTCGGGCTTATGCTCTGGGCCTACGCCCTGGGCTGTACGGCTCTAACTCAAAGCCCCCTGGATGTTAGCCGGATGGTCAATGCAAGTAAACTGGATATTGATTTTAAGACCTGGCAGGCGCAGCAGGAAATTATGGCAGCGAAATTTGAGGTAGCTGGCAAGGACCTTGTTCGGCAGGAAGAACAAAACGCAAAGCTCAAGGAGACGATATTGGGGCTTGCGTCCGGTGGCGTGCCGGATGTGCCAGGTCTGTTGAAATTGGTAATCGGTGGCGGGGGCCTGGGTGCAATCGTTGACAACATACGCAAGGGCGGTGTTATCGGTGGACTCAAACGTA
>Ga0209986_10002497_pt1 | contig 16787 bp, 16 predicted proteins | sample BlataG_FD_183168 | JGI IMG/M metagenome (GOLD analysis project Ga0209986, IMG submission 183168) | Deep subsurface microbial communities from Black Sea to uncover new lineages of life (NeLLi) - Black_00105 metaG (SPAdes) (version 2) | ecosystem: Environmental > Aquatic > Marine > Oceanic >...
TAGCTTTTTCTCTCTGTCCTTCAGTTCCTTCAACCGGTCAGCGACTCTGCCCATACTAATGCCTCCTCACGAATCAAACTCTTTGCGAAGAAAGTTATTTTAAACGGAATTCGCAACTAAGGCAAATTCTCTATTCAAGGAATTTTCTAGTATAATCTCATCAAACATGTTTGAGGCGCTACTGGCTCTTTTCAAGTTTTTTGGGTAAAGCGTGGGTAATCGTCAAACTCTCATTATCCTTAGCTAGACGGGAAAGCGACATTGAGCTCAGACTTAAAAGCTTGACAGACTGGCCTAGAATGATATTAATGATATTATGGAGGGAAATTTGAAACCACAGCTAATTGCTATAGACGGCCCTGTGGCAGTCGGCAAAAGTAGTGTCGGCTCACTGCTAGCAAAAAGATTAGGCTATGTTTTCTTCGATACAGGGATGATGTATCGAGCGTTTACCTGGAAGGTACTCAAATTAGGTATCCCCATAGAGGACGAACAAAAGCTTTGTCACTTGGCCAATACCACTAAATTTAATTTTGTTCCCTTACAGGGATGGCATCTCTCGCCCATCATTGATGATGAAGATGTCTCTTCCAAGCTGCTTTGCCCTGAGGTAGAGGCACACGTTTCCCTGACATCGAAGATAGCGGGGGTACGCCAAACACTGATACTGGAACAGCGTAAACTAGCCCAGCGAGGAAAGGTAGTGATGGCAGGCAGAGACATTGGCACGGTAGTCTTACCTTGGGCGGAATTAAAGATTTTTCTCACCGCCTCCACCGAAGAGAGAGCCAGACGCCGCTACAAGGAGCTATCAAAACGAGGAGAGAATTCGAGCCCGGAAATCGTCCTCGCCGATTTAAAGAAGCGAGACGAGATGGATATCAATAGAACCATCTCGCCACTTAAACCGGCTGAAGATGCCATAATCATCAATACAGAAAACCTTAGTCTAGAGCAAGTTGTAGACAAAATATATACTCTGGCGGTAAATCTATGACCCTCTCTCAAAAGATTTTCTTAGCCACATGTAGACCTTTGCTCAATATTCTTTTCTCCTGGAAAGTTGAAGGAAGAGAAAACGTACCATTAACCGGTCCGCTGATTTTGGTAGCCAATCATGTTCATGTCCTCGACCCAATTTTTCTCGCATTTAGCTTTCCGCGATGGATTATTTTCGTGGCAAAAGAGGAACTCTTTCGTTCTCCCTTTTTGAGATTCTGGCTCCGCTGGGCTGGATCCGTTTCCATACGCCGTGAAGGCAGGGTTAGAGAGAAACAAAAGATACTTAAGAGTGCCAGAGATGCATTGGAAAGGGGACTAATCCTGGGAATGTTCCCGGAGGGCGGCAGAAGTCACGACGGCAAACTCAGGAAAAGCAAAACAGGCTCCGCAGTTATAGCCTCAAAGGCAAATGTCCCCCTTCTTCCTGTCGGCATCGTCGGCACAGACAAGATTAAAGGCGTAAGCTGGCTATGGAAACGCCCTCGCATAGTTGTCAACATTGGCAAGCCATTTAAGCTACCTCCGATCTCCGACAGGATGAGCAAGTCACAAATGCAATTATTGACCACACAACTGATGAGGGAAATCGCTGCTCTTTTGCCACCCGAATATCTAGGCGCCTATGAAAAACATGAAGATTGAGAAGGCTGAGAAACTGGGCCTATGCTTTGGCGTCAGACGAGCCATCAAGTTGTTGAAGGAGGCAGCTAGTAAATATGGGGAAATAGAGACATTAGGACCTGTAGCACACAATCGCCTGCTAGTGGAAGCATTGGCCAACCTAGGAGTAAAGCCCATAAATCATCTCGACCAAGCCCAGGGCAGAATCATGGCTATCACCACTCATGGTACAAGCCCAGCGGTATTATCTGAGATTAGAGCCCATCACATTCATATCATTGACACCACATGTCCCATAGTCCGCAAAGCCCAAAACGCAGCCAAGGAATTAGGCGAGGCTGGTTTTGATGTAATCATATTCGGAGACGCAGAACACTCTGAGGTCAAAGGACTACTAGGTTGGACAGGAGACAAAGGCATAGCTGCCCTCGACATGAAGCAAATATATAGCCTGAGAAGATCACCATCACGTCTGGGCATTATCTCCCAGACAACCCAAACCCAATCTGCCTTTATCGAATTTGTCAGACAGCTTATAGGGATAGTGGGGCCGCAGATTGAGGAAATGCGCCTCGTTAATACTTTATGTAAAGTAACACACGGTCAACAAGAAGCTGCCCTAAAATCAGCTCGCAAGAGTCAACTCATGATAGTGATAGGCGGAAGTAATAGTGCCAATGCCAGACACCTTGTTGAAATATGTTCTCCTCTGGTGGAAACTCATTTGGTAGAAACAGCAGAGGAAGTCGACACTGCTTGGCTCGCCAGTAAGCACCACATTGGCATTACCGCCGGAGCATCCACCCCAGATGAAGCTGTAGAAGAATTAATAGACAAGCTAAGGTCTTTCTAATCTTCAGCCAAGCCTGGCATCCAGCTTCCTGCCGCCAATAAGGTGAAGGTGAAGGTGAGGTACCACTTGCCCCCCTTCATGGCCACAATTTATAACTAAGCGATAACCTTTCTTGGCTATCCCTTCTTTCTCAGCCAAATTTTTAGCTATGAGTATAAGGCTCCCGGCAAGCTTTTGTTGTCCCTCAGTCAGTTCAGCCGCAGACGTAATATGGGTTTTAGGTATAATGAGCACGTGTATAGGTGCTTTAGGCAAGATGTCCCTGAATGCCAGAAAATCCTCATCTTGATAGACTATGTCGCTAGGTAGTTCACCAGCAACAATTCGGCAAAAAATACATTCCTCAGCCATAATCTAACTCCTCTAACATACTACACCTTCCTGCCGTAAATTCTCAATCTCCTCCCGCTTATAGCCTAGTTCTTGTAATACTCCATCAGTGTGTTCCCCAGGAAGTGGAGATAAACTTCTCACCTTGCCGGGTGTGCTTGAGAGCTTAGGAGCTATGCCAACTTGTTTGATCTTGCCCAAGGTAGGGTGTTCCACCTCTATTACCATTTGGCGATGAAGCACCTGCGGGTCACTAAAAACCTCGTCCGGTGTATAAACTTTGCCGGCAGGGACATCATTATGAATCAACAATTCAAACCACTCATCTCTTGTCTTAGTTAGGAAAATTTGCTTCAAGGAAGAGCGGATTTCATCCCATTTCTCATCTTCTGGCTTATAAAAGGTGTGTTTCAAGGCGAAGTGATAGGGGATATATTCTTCCTTGCCTAAAAATCGGCATAGGTTCTCCCAAAAATGTGGCTCGAGGCAGCCAATGGTAATATATTTACCGTCCTTGGTTTCGTACATTCCGTAATAAGGATAGGCACCATGAAGCCACGATTCACCCCTCTTCAACATTGACCCGTCAAAAAAGTAACCACAATTGAACCAGGTCATGAGTGATATTGCTCCATCCATGTAAGCCATGTCCACATATTGTCCTTTGCCCGTCTTGTTTCTAGCCACCAAAGCCACTGAAATACCCAAAGCTCCATATAATGCAGCCCCTGCAAAGTCAGCAACCAGATTTAAGGGGATAACTGGAGGCCTTTCACTGAACCCAATTAAGCCTAGGACACCAGCCATAGCTATATAGTTGATATCATGTCCGGGAAAGGCATGGTAAGGCCCGTCCTGGCCATAGCCACTAAGCGAGCAGTAAATGATCTTAGGATTTAGCTTACTTATAGTTTCGTAATCTATCCTCAAGCGTTTGGCTACTCCGGGTCTAAAACCCTCGACAATAACGTCTGCGCGCCGGGAAAGGTGGTAAAATATTTCTCGTCCCGCTTCCGACTTCAGGTTAACCACGATGCTTTCTTTATTGCGATCAAGAGCATAATAAGCTGCTGCCTTTCGGTTTTCTTCCCCTGCAAGCGCTCTCGATGAATCTCTAAATTCATTTACTCCTGGCGCCTCAATTTTAAGCACTTCAGCTCCCAAATCTCCCAGGAGCATGGTGCAAAATGCACCTGGAACCAACCTCGATAAGTCCAAAATTTTCACACCTTCCAAAGCTAACATGTCTCCTCCCAAATTGATTAATTTCCCATTATAAGCTATTTAGACAGTCTTTTGCATTTTTAACCTAAATATGTTAGATTAGAACAAATATATTTAACTTAAGGTGGGGGTTACCCACCTTTTTACTAAATGAAGGAAACTAAAGGGGAATGGGAAGATGAAAACAGAGCTTAAGGCTGCGATTACTCAGCTTTCGGCTGAGAGGAACTTGCCTAAAGAAGTAGTCTTGTCTGCTTTGGAATCAGCTCTGGCCTCAGCATATAAAAAAAGCATATCTGCTCTGGAACAAGATGTGCTAGTAAAAGTTGACCCGGAGAGCGGCGAAATCAACTTCTATATTCAAAAGGCTATAGTTGAGCCAGTTGCCAATCCAAATCGCGAAATCTCCATCAAAGAGGCCCGAAAACTGCGAGCCACAGCACAACTTGGTGATGTAATAAACATAGAATGCACACCCAAGAATATTGGTCGTATCGCGGTTCAAGCAGCAAAACAAGTCGTTCTGCAGCGATTGCGGGAGGCAGAACACCGTATTGTTTATGAAGAGTTCACCGATAGGGAAGGAAAGGTTGTTACTGGAACAATTCAATTCACCGAACCTAAACGAATTTATGTCAGACTGAATAGAATGGAGGCGATACTTCCTGTGAGTGAACAGGTTCCTAATGAACATTATTATAGAGGACAGCGACTCAAATTTTACCTTCTTGAGATGGTCCAGAGGGACAAAGAGCCTCAAATACTAGTCTCTCGCTCTCATCCCAGCCTGATACGTGGCCTCTTCGAGCTAGAAATCCCCGAAGTTCATAACGGGATTGTGGAATTAAAAACCCTAGCTCGCGAGGCTGGACATCGTACTAAAGTGGCAGTGGCAACTGTGCAAGAAAACGTTGACCCTGTGGGCTCTTGCCTTGGCCCTCGGGGCATAAGGCTCCAAAGTATCATTAATGAACTAAATGGCGAAAAAATAGATGTAATCCAATGGCATGCCGACCCTGGGGTATTTATCGCTAACGCTCTTAGCCCAGCTCAAGTAGCAAGCATTAAAACCGATGAGGAAAGAAACATAGCTACCGTGGTTGTCCCTGATAAGCAACTCTCTCTAGCTATAGGCAAAGAAGGCCAGAATGCCAGATTAGCAGCGAAACTCACAGGCTGGCGGATCGATATCAAGAGCGTCTCTGCTATTGAGGCGGAAAAGACTGTCATACCAGAGCCAGAAACAACAACCAAAGTCATTTCCCCGAAAATTAAGGAAAGGAAGCCACGTGAAGCAGAGCCAGCGGAGGACATTGGAGCGGAAGAGCCGGTTGAAATCCCAAGCATTTCAGAAGCTCCGTCTGTAAAGCCCGAAAAAAAACAGATTCGCTTTGCTGAAGATATCTTAGCGAAGGCATCAAAAGCAAAAATACCAGACAAGATAAAAAGCGAAATTAAAGGTAAAAGAAAGGGAAAGGTGATAAAGTATAAAAAGCAAGATGAACATCTTATAGATGATGAGAGCGAAGAATAAGCATCTACCTCAGCGTACTTGCATAGCTTGTCGACAGCTTAAAGAAAAGAAAGACTTGATTCGCTTAGTGAGTACGGAGAACGGCATTGCTGAGATAGATGTATTTGGAAAGAAGCCGGGCAGAGGTGCTTACTTATGCCCCAAGAAAACCTGTTGGGAGTTAGCACTGAGGAAAAATCGACTGGATTATGCTCTACGAACAAAACTTCATGATGACAATCGCCAAACCCTACGTGAGTACAGTCATAACCTGGAGGGAAGCTAAACTTGGATGATAACAAACCGGGATTGAAAAAAGGCATACCACAAGTTGAGCTTCCACCTTCCATAACTGTGAAGCAACTGGCTGACATATTAAAAGTGGAGCCTATAAAAGTAATTAAACAACTCATGCGCAAAGGCATCATGGCCAACGTTAACCAGACCATCGACTTTGACACCGCAAGCATAACAGCTGCAGACTTTGGCTATGCCGCTAAAGCAGCAAAAGAGCGTAGAGCTTCGCCTTCTCGAAAGGATAAAGGGAAAGGGAAAGGAAAACTGTCAGTTCGCCCTCCAGTAGTTACCGTCATGGGACATGTTGACCACGGCAAAACCACCCTTCTTGATGCCATCAGAAAGACTAATGTAACTGCTAGCGAGGCAGGAGCAATTACCCAACATATTGGTGCCTACCAGGCCTTAGTGGATGGACGCAAAATAACCTTTTTGGATACACCGGGACACGAGGCCTTCACTGTCATGAGAGCCCGAGGGGCACAAGCAACTGATATTGTAGTTCTGGTGGTTGCTGCTGATGACGGTGTTATGCCCCAAACTGTAGAAGCTATAGACCACGCCAGGGCTGCCAAGGTACCCATAGTAGTTGCAGTCAATAAGATTGATAAACCTGATGCTAATCCCGAGCGTGTAAAACAACAGCTTGCCGATTTGGGTCTGGTTATTGAGGAGTGGGGTGGCGATACTGTTTGTGTACCCATATCAGCCAAGCAAGGACAAGGAATATCGGATTTATTGGAAAACCTATTCTTAGTTGCTGACATATTAGAATTAAAAGCTGATCCTGATAGCGCCGCAGAAGGAGTAATCATTGAGGCTAAGCTGGACAAAACTAAAGGGCCTTTAGCTACCCTTCTTGTCCAGAAAGGCACCATTAAACGAGGAGATGTTGTGGTAGCCGGCAGTGCTTGGGGGAAAATAAAAGCCATATTTGATGACAAAGGAAAGCAAGTTCACAAAGCTGAACCGTCCACTCCAGTGGAAATCCTCGGTTTAAATGAGGTGGCAAAAGCAGGAGACCTTTTTACTGTGCTTTCCGATGAGCATGAAGCACGAAGCATTGTTGAAAAACAAAAATATCCTAGACCACGTCCCACTCTAAGTTTAAGTGCTCTTTCCAGCCAAATAAGTGGCGGGCAAATAAAAGAACTCAACATAGTTTTGAAGACAGATGTCGATGGCAGCATTGAACCCATAAAAACTTCTGTAGAAAGGTTGGGCACAGAGAAGACAAAAGCTAGAGTCATCCATGCTGCTAGCGGGAGCATCACCGAGAGTGATGTGCTTCTGGCCTCAGTCTCAAAAGGCATTATCATTGGTTTTAATACTCCTGCTTCACCTGGAACAACACAACTAGCTGATGTGGAAGCGGTGGGCATTCACCACTATGATGTAATCTACAAGCTAATAGAAGACGTAGACAGGACACTGAAGGGGATGCTTGAGCCAACTTACGCTGAAGTGCTCAGCGGGCGCGCTGAAGTAAGGGCTGTCTTCCCCCGCAGTAAGCTGGGAAAAATAGCCGGAGCTTATGTTATGGAAGGAAAGGTAGGGAGAGATGCCCAAGTTAAAATATTGCGCCAAAATAAAGTTATAGGTGAATCTCGGGTCTCCAGTCTAAAGCGTTTTAAAGAGGACGTCGCCGAAGTCTCCGCTGGCCTCGAATGTGGCCTGGGTATAGAAGGGACTGTCGATTTTCAAATTGGCGATATCTTTGAATTTTACCGAAGGGAAAGAATAGGTTAATCATACTTCGCAGATAGGAGATTTCAATGAGCAGGCGAAGTGAACGAACAAGTAAACTGATCCAGCGAGAAATCAGCGGACTGCTGGAGCGTGAGGTTAATGACCCTAGACTGAGCAAGTTTGTCTCAGTGACAGAAGTTACCCTTTCTCCCGATCTTAAGCATGCCAAGGTGTATGTTAGCACCCTGGGCACCGAAACAAATAAGGAAGATTTACTGGCAGGCTTTAATAATGCTTCAGGATTCTTGCGCAAAGAACTTGCAACTCACTTAAGATTAAAACAGATACCGCAGCTCAGCTTTCATTACGATGATTCTATTGAGCGCGGGGCGAGATTACTCAAATTGATCGGAGAGCTAAGCACTGATGAGGATGATAAAATTAGCTCCCGTAATAGTTTGCACATTAACAAAGGAGGTAATAATGGAACCAATAAACGTAGCCATAATAGGCGTCGGTAATTGTGCCTCATCTTTAGTGCAAGGAGTTCATTACTACAAGGATGCCAAAGAAGATGAATTTATCCCCGGCCTAATGCATGTTAACCTGGGAGGCTATCATATAGCTGACATCAACTTTGTAGCTGCATTTGATATTGATAAAAGCAAAGTGGGCAAGGATTTAGCTCAGGCTATTTTCACCAAGCCGAATAACACTATTAGATTCTGTGACGTGCCTAAGACAGGCATCCGAGTTGAGCGAGGTATGACTCACGATGGACTGGGCAAATATCTGTCTCAAATTATCACTAAGGCGCCAGGCCCGACCGCCAATATTGTAGATATACTCAAGAAGACCGAAACTGACGTGGTAGTTAATTATCTGCCTGTAGGAAGCGAGGAGGCAACTAAATGGTATGTAGAACAAGTACTAACTGCCGGCTGTGGCTTCATCAATTGCATGCCTGTCTTCGTTGCCCGTGAAAGCTACTGGCAAGGCAGGTTTGCTGAGCAGGGATTGCCTGTCATTGGTGATGATATTAAGTCCCAGGTAGGTGCTACAATTACTCACAGAATATTAACCAAACTCTTTCGTGACCGCGGTGTCAAACTAGAACGAACTTACCAGCTAAATTTTGGCGGCAATACCGATTTCTACAATATGCTGGAGCGCGAGAGATTGGAATCTAAGAAGATTTCCAAGACAAACGCTGTTACCTCACAGCTAGACTACGATATTGGTCCTGACAACATTCATGTTGGTCCCAGTGACTATGTGCCCTGGCTAGCTGACCGCAAATTTTGTTACCTGCAGATGGAAGGTCGTACCTTCGGCGACGTGCCTCTAAAGCTAGAACTGAAGCTGGAGGTATGGGATAGCCCAAACTCAGCCGGCGTAGTTATTGATGCCATAAGATGCTGCAAACTAGCCCGTGACCGCGGCTTAAGTGGGACCATAGTGGGTCCTTCAGCTTATTTTATGAAATCTCCGCCAATTCAGTATTCTGATGAGGAAGCCCGTATAAGAACCGAAGCATTTATCACAGGACAGGAGCAAGAAGAGCCCATTTCCTTGCCTGAGCTGCACTCAATCAAGGTCAAGGGATAAGTCACTTTCGTGACAGAAATACTAGCTTCAAACAACGTAGGCTAAGGGACCAAAGCGAAACTTTAAGTTTGCCACGAGCTAGAGGTAACAAGTTGCTCGAAGTTTCCCTCTCCACGATGTGGGCTAAAGGTAGATTTAGCCATATGGCGGGATTTGTCTCCAAAGCTAAAGAATTGGGCTTCACCCACATAGAAGCAAATACCTCAATTTCCCCACGAATGGTCAGTGAGCTTCTCAAGACTACAGTTCCTATTTCAAGCATTCATTCTCCCTGTCCAGCGGTATTGTCATCCCGAGGAATCCTCGTAAGTAGCCTCTCCTTAAGTTCTCTGGACGATAGTGAGCGAATAGAGGCTGTGCGCTTCACCAAGCAGACAATAGACCTCGCGGCAAATGTGAGCGCCCGGGCTGTTGTCCTTCATATGGGTGAAGTGCCAATTGACCTGAGTTTACAAGATAGGCTGTATAAGCTTCACGATGGAGGCTACGCTCAAACCAAAGAATATAGCCAGGCTAAAGAAGAGCTAGTTTACCAGCGCATTTCCCAAGCTCCTCCTTACCTTGATGCAGCGAGAAAGAGTCTTCAAGAGCTTAGTGAATATAGCCGGCAAAAGGGTATAATGCTGGGACTTGAGACCAGATTCCATCCTAACGAGATACCAAATATAGACGAAATGGCAGAGCTACTTGACGAAGTATCAGAAAATCTGGTTGGCTACTGGCATGACGTAGGGCACGCTGAAGTGCAACAGCAGCTTGGATTTAGCTTGCATGAAGAATGGTTCTCACGATTCAAAGACAGGATAGTCGGCATCCATTTACACGACATTCGTGGCATTTCCGATCATCAAGCCCCAGGAAAGGGAAATATGAATTGGGAAATGGTGGCCAAATATTTACCTCCGGGAATAGTAAAAGTTTGTGAAATCGGCGAGTGGAATGACGAAGAGCAAATGCGAGGAGTAGTCAGATTCCTTCAAAAGAAAGGGATAGTAAACTAGCTGGAAGAGCTGAATGAATTTAATAGATATTCGACGGAATTTAGCCTATCGTATTACCAATCCCATAGTAATGATTTTGAGTAAAAGCGGGATAACGCCCAATGCGCTTACCTTTGTCAACCTGGCTCTGAATGTAGTTGCGGCCTATGTTATCGCTACAGGGCACTTTCTTCTTGGCGGGGTTTTAGTCCTGGTTTCAGGCTTATTTGACCTCCTTGACGGAGCCTTAGCTCGCTTCACCAAGCAAACTACAAAGTTTGGCGCTATTCTGGATTCAACAGTTGACCGCATTTCTGAAGCAGCGATTCTCTTGGGTCTCTTGATTTGGTATTTAGGTCGCGGAGGCAGATTAGAAATTGTGCTTATTTTTGCCGTCTTAATTGGCTCTTTTCTGGTCAGCTATATAAGAGCTAGAGCAGAAGGGCTCGGTTGGCAATGTCAGGTTGGCTTGTTTACAAGAGCAGAACGGGTTATAGTATTAGCCATAGGTTTGTTGATAAATCAGATTTTTATTGCTTTATGTGTTCTGGTGGTCTTTGTCTTTATCACTGTAGCTCAAAGGTTAGTTTACCTATGGAAGCAAGGAAAAATTAAAGGTGATTAAGTGACCGTTATAGCTATTGTGGGAGGGCAGTGGGGTGATGAAGGTAAAGGGAAGATAATCGATCTCTTAGCTGAGAAAGCGAAGATAGTAGCTCGTTTCTCCGGGGGAGATAATGCTGGTCACACTGTAATCAACCCTTATGGCGAGTTTCGGCTGCATCTCGTCCCTTCGGGCATTTTTTACCCACATGTAACTTGCATTATCAGCAATGGTGTAGCTATTAACCCAGCAGTACTTCTTAAAGAAATAGATGACTTGCAAAACCACGGCATAGGTATAAGTCGCCTTTTTATTAGTGCTCGTGCTCACCTGATCATGCCCTACCACATCCTCCTCGACAGACTGGAGGAAGAAAGGCGCAGTAAAGGAGCATTGGGCACCACACTCAGAGGAATCGGCCCTGTCTTTGCTGATAAAGTAGCTCGCCTGGGAATTCGTGCTGGAGATTTGTTAGATAAGGATGTATTTCTGAGCCGCTTGAAGTCGGCTCTGGAGCTCAAAAATATTATCCTGACCAAAGTGTACCAAGCTTCGCCTCTATCACTGGAGGAGATCTATCAACAATATTGTCATTATGGAGAGCGGCTTGTCCCTTTCATCCGAGAAACTAGCTCCATAATTCACGAAGCGGCAACGAAAGGAGAGTTTGTTTTGTTAGAAGGTGCCCAGGGAGCTTTACTTGACCCTGACTTTGGCACCTATCCCTATGTGACCTCTTCTTCACCGCTGGCCGGGGCAAGCTGTATTGGAGCAGGCCTGGGCCCAAGAGGAATCGACCGTGTGGTGGGCATATTTAAAGCATATAACACTAGAGTCGGTGCCGGACCTATGCCCACAGAGCTCAAAGACGAAATTGGTGACTTAATTCGAGAAAAGGCTCGTGAGTATGGTGCTACCACAGGGAGACCACGAAGATGCGGCTGGTTTGATGCTGTGGCAGGTCGCTTCAGCGTTCAAATAAATGGCCTTAGTGATATAGCTCTAACTCACCTCGATATCTACGATGGTTTCCCCTCAATTAAAATATGCACCGCCTACAAATTTAAAGGCGAGGTCCTAACTTCTTTCCCCAGCGATGTCGCCATATTGGAAAAATGCCAACCTATCTACGAAGAATTGGATGGTTGGCAAGAATCAATAAGTGGAATTCGAAATTTTAAAAAGCTGCCGGTGGGAGCTCGCAATTATGTGTCCCGCCTTGAAGACCTCCTTTCTTGCCCCATCAGTCTCATTGCTGTAGGACCAGATAGGAGGCAAATAATATTGGTTAAACCGAGCATTCTGCTCTGATATGCTGGTCACTTAATAATAGCTGATGAATAAGCCAAGGAAAGCTTTCTAGAATCGAGACAGAGTGCTCAGTTCAGTTGGTAACCACCAGCCATTAGCCCCTAGGAATAGGCAAATCTATCTTATAGTTTCTTAGTGCCGCCTTTATAAGATCGGCTGACTTTTTATCAGGCTCAACTAGAGGCAAGCGAGGTTTACCCACTGGAAAACCTACGTAATTCAGAGCCCACTTGACAGGTATAGGATTGGAAACGATGAACAAGGCATTTACCAGAGGTAATAAGTATCGGTGGATCCTGGCCGCTTCTTGAGGTTTACCGTTAAGGAACTTCTCTATCATGTCCTTTATCTGGATTCCTATTAGATGAGATGCGACGCTAATCACACCGTAACCACCTAGAGCAAGTATGGGGAAGGTATCACTATCATTGCCGCTATAAACTAAGAAATCTTCCCTGGTTCCCTGAAGAATCTCAGCTATCTGCCCGAAATTGCTACTGGCTTCCTTCACGCCCACAATATTATCAATCTGGCTCAGCTTGATTAACGTATCGGCAGCGAGGTTGGTAACCGTACGCGATGGCACATTATAGATGATGCAAGGCAAGGTAGTACTCTGGGCAATGGCTTTAAAATGCTCCCACAAGCCTTGCTGGGTCGGCCGATTATAATAGGGAACTACTAAGAGACAAGCATCAATCCCAATTTTCTCCGCCTCCTTAGTCAACTCCTGGCTTTCTCTGGTGTCATTGTTGCCTGTGCCAGCAACTACCGCTCCGGTGTCGCCTATCGCTGATTTTATTTCAGTGAAAAGCTGTAGTTTTTCTTCCCGGCTCAGAGTAGGAGACTCGCCAGTGGTGCCCGAGACCACCACCCCATCACTACCTGAATCCAGCAAGGCTAATGCCAGCCTCCTAGCTTGTTGATAGTCAACCTCGCCCTGGGCATCAAAAGGCGTCACCATGGCTGTTAATAAGCGACCCAGCCTATTCTTACCCTGAAACTTTGAAGAGCTTCTGGGAACCCCCGGCCTATTCATTTAAACTGGCTAAACTCTCCTTAAGGCTTATCCAACCCCTCTCTATCCCTTCTTCAGCAATTTGTACAGTATTTAGCGCTGCTCCTTTACGCAGATTATCAGCCACTATCCACATAACAAGTCCGTTGGGATGCGAGATATCTTTTCTAATTCGGCCTACAAATACATTATCTGACCCACTAGCAGCCCAGGGTTGAGGGTAAAAACTGACGGTGGGGTCATCAAGTACCCTGACTCCAGGAGCTTGAGCCAAAATCTTCCTCGCTTCTTCAGTGGTGATGGGCGAACTGAATTCTACGTTAACTGCTTCACTGTGCCCAAAGTAAACAGGAACTCGGACGCAAGTAGCCGAAATAGCTACGCCTTCAGCATGCAGTATCTTCCGCGTTTCTTCCACCATTCTCTGTTCTTCTTTAGTATATCCATTATCCAAAAAGACACCGATTTCTGGCAGTACATTAAAAGCTATTTGATGAGAATAGACGTGAGGACAAATACGGCGCCCTTCCAAAACTAACCGCGCTTGATTTGTCACTTCTTTCAGAGCAGCACCGCCACTACTTGATACTGATTCGTAAGTGCTCACTACAATTCTCTTTATGGGATTGATCCTGTGCAAGGGATGAAGCGCTACCACCATTTGGATTGTGGAGCAACTCGCACTGGCGATTACCCCCTTATGCCATTCTATATCCCCAGGATTGACTTCTGGGACTACCAGAGGCACTGCAGGGTTCATCCTGAAAGCAGTACTATTATCAATGACCACTGCTCCAGCTTCGGCAGCCAAAGGCACTAACCTCCGACTGATGTCAGCACCAGTAGAGAAAAAGGCAATATCAACATCGCGAAACGCCTCTGTCTTCGCTTCCCTAACCTCAACTCTTTGATGATTAAAGAGGAGTTTTACCCCAGAAGAATACTCAGGGGATAGTAACTGGATGGAAGCTACGGGGAACTTATGTTGCTCAAGTACCTTAATAATTTCTTGCCCGACAATTCCGGTAGCGCCAACAATGGCTACATTGAATCTTTCCATGGCATTTCCTACAGCTTTAGCAAGGCATCCAACCCGTAAGTTAGCCCCTTGCGTTTTGTCACTTCTTTAATTGCCAAGATAACGCCAGGCAAGAAACACTCCCGACTTATAATATTGTGACGTAAGCTTAGAGTTTCACCAGCTCCGCTAAATACAACTTCCTGCCCAGCTATAAATCCCGGCAACCTCAAACTATGGATAGCTATGCCATCCACCTCTCCTCCCCTGGTATTGCTGAGTACTTCACGTGTAACTCTAGGATAAATGAATGGTCTACCATGCGTTTGCGCCATCGCTTTGGCTGTAGCGATTGCAGTCCCTGAAGGAGCATCAGCCTTTTTATCATGATGCATTTCGATAATTTCGGCGTGGTTGAAAAACTTAGCAGCAAATTTTGATAGATGTATCAAAAGTGCCGCCCCCAGAGAAAAATTAGGTGCCACTACCGCCCCTACTTTATGGGTCTGGCATAATTTTTCAATTTCTGCCAAATTCTCCTCAGAAAGGCCTGTGGTGCCTATAACCATGTTAACTTTTTGTTTAATAGCAATGCGAGCGGCTGCCATAGAAACCTCGGCATTAGTGAAATCTACCACCACGTCAGCATCGCAGCTCTTCAAAAGCGAGCCTAAATCGGAAGAAAGGAGTATCAATTCGGGAGCCTCAGTTAAAGGAAGATATTGTTGAGTGACTTCCTTTTCCACAGCACCCACTACCTTTAATCCGGGCTCGCAAACAACACCTTTGGTTATCTCTTGCCCCATCCTGCCTAAAGTGCCATTAATAACTACTCTTATAGGTTCTAAAGAAGAAGTCATGTTCCTTTCTCTCCCCCTCACCAGTAAAGCAATTTATCTACTACGATTGCCATGTTGTTCATCTCTGTCACGTGGGTGAACAAATTTCCTCCGACGGTCCTTGGGAGCCGAGGAATTACTGACTTTAGCACCAGGGAGATTGGAAAGCCCTTCTAATATTGCTTTGCGCGATAAATTTATCCTACCAGAATTGTCGATCCCGATGACCTTCACCATTACTTCATCACCCACTTTAACCACATCTTCGACTTGAGGTACATGGTAGTTAGCAAGCTCGCTAATATGGACAAGACCTTCCTTCCCCGGCAGGATTTCTACCATGGCACCAAAACTGAACAGCCTGGTTACTTTCCCAGTGTAAATCTCTCCCTGCGCCACTTCCCGAGTTAAGTCCTGAATTATTTTAATTGCTTTCTGGGCTGCCTCTTCGTTTGGAGAGCCAACGAGAACCTTCCCATCGTTCTTTATGTCTATAGTTGTCTTGGTTTCATCTATAATAGACCTTATAACCCTACCCCCAGGACCAATGACACTCCCAATTTTACTTTGATCAATCGTCATTTCATACATTCTGGGAGCATAGGGACTGAGTTCAGAGCGACTAGCACTGATAGTTAAACCCATTTTCTCCAGTATTTCCAACCTTGCCTCACGAGCCTGACTTAAAGCTTCAGCCAGGATGCCATAATTTATCCTTTGCAGCTTGATATCAAGCTGCAAAGCCGTGAGCCCACGAGCTGTGCCAGCAACTTTGAAATCCATATCACCATAGGCATCTTCCATACCCACAATATCAGTTAGAACAACATAGTTCCCATCCTTTCCAGTAACTAACCCCATGGCTATCCCAGCCACAGGCGCCTTTATAGGCACACCGGCATCCATCAAGGACAGAGTCGAAGCACAAGCACTAGCCATGGATGTGCTTCCGTAAGAACTAAGTACCTCGGAAACCAGACGTATCGTGTAAGGAAAATCATCCTCCGATGGCAGTACTGATGCAATAGCCCGTTCCACTAAAGCGCCATGCCCGATCTCGCGCCTCCCTGTTGTTCCTATTCGTTTCACTTCACCAGTAGAAAAGGGAGGGAAATTATAATGATGCATAAAGCGTTTAGTTTCCTCCAGCCCTAAGCCATCCAATAACTGCTCCCGCCTTGTAGACCCCAAAGTGGTAATAGTCAACACCTGTGTTTCCCCACGGGCAAATAATCCTGAGCCATGAGTGCGAGGAAGGATACCAACTTCACAGCTAATAGGACGAATTTCTTTGGTTTGGCGACCGTCCAAGTGCCGCCTCGTCTGCAATATTTTTCCCCTCATCGCAGCTTTAAGCTGGGCTTCAAAAGCAAAATTGATTTCATCCTCAGAAAAAGAATCAACTAAGTTATTCTTTATTTCTTCCTTGAGAGATGTCAAAGCCTTATCTCTTTGCAGTTTCCCTGGTTCCTCTAGAACTTGGCTTAATTTCTCACCAAGTATGGCAGCGATTTGAGATGAAAGCTCAGGAGCAAGTTCCTTAGATTTGATTTCTATCTTGGCTTTGCCATAAGTTCGCTGTAGCTCTTCCTGAAGCTTAATGACCTCCTGATTCGCCTCGTGTCCCAACCTAATTGCCTCGAGCAGTATTTCTTCGGAAACTTCCTTGGCACCTGCTTCCACCATTACAATGTTTTCTTTACTGCTAGCAACAATCAGGTCAAGCAAGCTATCGTCCATTTGGAGCAGGGTTGGATTCACCACTAAAGCATCATCTATATAGCCAATATGTATTGCTGATATAGGCCCAAAGAACGGGATATCCGATAATGTCAAGGCTGCTGAAGCGCCAATAAGGGCGCAAATATCTGGGTCATTTT
>Ga0209986_10002499_pt1 | contig 16776 bp, 16 predicted proteins | sample BlataG_FD_183168 | JGI IMG/M metagenome (GOLD analysis project Ga0209986, IMG submission 183168) | Deep subsurface microbial communities from Black Sea to uncover new lineages of life (NeLLi) - Black_00105 metaG (SPAdes) (version 2) | ecosystem: Environmental > Aquatic > Marine > Oceanic >...
AATTTCTTGAGTAGCTACGACCATCTTTTGCAGCGGGTTGATGATTCTTGTTGTGGAAAAATACAGAATAACCAACAGCAGAACGATACAGAGAGAAGCCATTACGGTAAAAGTCAGCATGACTTGCATAGTTGTATCAATGTAGGGCTTTTCAAGCATCCCAACGTAGAGGATGCCGATAATTTTGTTATCGATATTTTTTATAGGCTCATAGGCTGTAATGTACCAGTCGTTAACAACAAAGGCTCTGTAAATCCAGGCTTTTCCTTCTTTTAGCACAGCAGTATTGACTTCCTTAGAAACTCTTGTGCCGATGGCTCTGGTTCCTGTTTTATTTTTGACATTTGTGGATATCCGTAAATCATGCTGAAAAATCGTCGCCGTCCCAATTTCTCGACCCTTATACTTTTCTTCTTTGTATACAATTTCCTTCACGCGGTCGACAATCTCATAGTTTCGGTTGAGCAATATTCCTCCATAAAGTACACCTAGGAGGGTGTTGTTTTCGTCGATAATCGGATAAGCCGATTTTAGCATCATTCCGCTTGTCTCTTTATTTTCAGGACGCGCAGCAGCCTTGGGGGTTGGGATAAATTCTATATAGGCTTGTTCAGCCAGATCTTGTCCCTCTTTAAGGAGTTCTTCTTGAGAGATAATCTGAGGATAAGCTAAAATATCTCCTTTAAGGGACCTTCTGACTATTTCATCCTGAGATTGATTATCTCCTATTATTTCAGGGTTTCTAGTTCTCACCAACACTTTTCCTTTATGATCGGTAAGTGTTAAGATATCTAATCCATATTCTTCTCTTACTCGGCGGAGCGATTTTAAGAGTATACTTTGGTTGTTGTTTTTTATAGCCTCCTGAAGGCTTTCTCTTGTTGCAGTTAAGCCAACAATTTCTTTGATTTCCTTAAGCTTTTTATTGAATACCATCCAGGCAGAAGCAAGATCATGGTTGACCTTCACCTGGGCTTGAGAGATAAGAGTGTTTTTAATCAATCTGAAGCCAAGACTCAGAGAGATTAAACCTCCGATGATGATAATAATGAGAAAACTGAGTATAATCTTCGTTCGTAAAGAGAAATGAGGGAAATTCATTTTTATTTGTTGAAGAATGCTTCTTTTAAAATTAATTATACTCTAAAATTAGCAAGACATGCAACAAAAGTGAGACAAAAGTTTAGTCTGTTTACGACTTACCAATATTAGTTTGGAATTTTAATATAAGTCGCGGGCAATCAGCAATAAATGTAATTTTGGAGCATAAAGGGCTTATCCCTACAAATGGAAGAGGAGCCCTTAAAATAAACTGATTAACCGACTAACCGACTAACAGATCAACAAGATTATCTTTTCAGCTGTTTAACAAGTTCTCTATCTTTGTCGTAGATTTTTATCACTAGAGGCATGTCTCCTGGAAGGGCATGGGTTCCACAGGCATGACATGGGTCATAGGCCCTGAAGGCCATCTCTGTCATATTCAAGAGCCCTTCTGTAACTTTTCCGCCTTTGATCAAAGCCTTGGCTGCTTTTTCGATAGACATGTTGATAGCAGCAGCATTATTTACTGTGGCTACGATGAGGTTGGCTTCAGTTATGATTCCTTTTTCATCGGTTTTATAGTGGTGGAAGAGAGTACCTCTGGGTGCTTCTACTACACCTACGCCTTCTGTTGGAGTTTCTGTGGGGATGTTCCGGATGTTGGGATCTAATATATCTTTGTTTTCAAGAAGTTGAACCATTGACTCACTGGCTTGCAGAGCTTCGATCAATCGGGCCCAGTGGAAGGCCAATGTATGATGTGATGGCTTTCCGCCGAGAACTTCATACATCTTTTCGTAATGTTCTTGAGCCAGAGGAGTGGCCATTCCATCGGAAGCGTTGAGCCGAGCCAGAGGAGCGACCCTGTATACGCCACTGTCTTTTCCTTCAACAAACCCTTTCCAGCCAATATTTTTCAGGAATGGGAATTTAACATAAGTCCAGGGTTCTACATGTTCAGAGATATGATCAAGATAATCTCGAGCTTTGAATTTTGCGAACTCTTTCCCCTCGGGGTCTACGACACGAATATTTCCATCATAGAAATTGACCTTGTTTTTTTCGTCAACCAAGCCCATGTAGTAGGTTTTGATTTGATAAGCGTCTCCGACAACAATATCCACATACTCTTTGTTTTTAAGTACGATGTCATCAAAGATTTGAAGGGCAAACTGTGAAAATTCTACTGTAAACTTTGCTGATTCTAAGAATTGTACTCTATGCTCCTCGTCCAATGCTTTTGAGACGCCGCCAGGAAGTCCGCAGACAGGGTGAATTATTTTTCCGCCCAAATAATTGATAATTTCTCGGGCTTCTCTCCTTACACGGATGACTTTGCCTCCTATCTCCAGGCCTACTTTTCCAATAACACCCAGTATGTTTCTGTCACCAGCAGGGGCTTGAGGTCCGACGACAAAGTCCGGACCTCCCAGGAAGAAAAAATGAAGGGTATGATCTTCAAACTGGAAAGCGTTGTAGATGAGTTCTCTGATCATCCGGCCTGTGGGAGTTGGCTCGACGTGGAAAAGGTCATCTAAAGTTTTAGTCGAAGCCATGTGATGGGCAGTAGGGCAGACTCCGCAGATACGCGGAGTAATCCTAGGCATTTCCTCTGCAGGTCTTCCTACGGCAAACTGCTCAAATCCCCGTAATTCAGGGATCTGCAGAAAAGCTCTTTCCACATCCCCTTTGTCATCCAGAAAGATTTCAATCTTGCCATGTCCTTCCAAGCGAGTTATGGGATCTATAGTTATTCTTTTATTATTAGTCATTTTATATCCTCCATTCTTCTTCTTCTAAGGATTGAGGAAGGCAGACTGAAACGATAAAATGTTCCAGCTGGGTCAACAATTGTATCCACAATCTTTTCTATCTCTTTTTCATCGTCAGTATCTAGAATTGACGCAAGGGATGAAAGGAACTTTGCCCCCTGGTCAATGACCTGATCTGTTGGTCCGAAACATCCCCTGCAGGGCATGTTGGCTTCTATGCATCTTTCGCCGCAGCCTGTTCGGGTTGCAGGTCCCATACAGATGACTCCCTGAGCCAGAAAACATTTTTCAGGGTCAAGCTCTACTTCCCAGGGTCTTTTGATTTCCTTGATAGTTAGCTTTTCAGGCTTTGATTCATTCCTCTTGCAGTCATCACAAAGGGATTTATTTGGAGAAAGGACCGCTCCTTTTGGAGGAAGTTTTCCTTCCAGTATGGCTTGCAGCGCATTCATAATCAAATCTGGAGGAGGAGCACAGCCCGGAAGATAATAATCCACATCGATTACCTGGTCTAACGTGTATACCGTGTCATAAAAGCGTGGGAGTGTAAGTTCCTTGCCGTCAACTTCTGTCTTTTCTAAGGGAACAGTTCCATCAGGATTATCTGTGGAAGGTGTTGTAATGTAAGCCCGTCTGAAGATGGTTTCTTTGTTCCAGAAATTTCCCAACCCGGGAATTCCACCTAGATGAGAGCAGCTTCCAAAGGCCACGACGAGCCCTGATTTCTGTCTTAAAAGTTTTACCATCTCCTCCTGTTCTGAAAGCCGTACAGCACCGTTGATAAAGCTAACAGCAATTGAGCCATCTTTCATGGCTTCGACGTCTTTTTTCTTAAAGTCTAAAGCTACGGGCCAGAAAACGATATCCACTGCTTCGACAACCTTTAGAATGTCTTCGGCCAGATCGATAACAGCCTCTTCGCATCCTCCGCAGGATGCACACCAGTAAAAGGCAACTTTAGGCTTCTCTGTGCTCATCTTTGCCTCCGTTTAAGTTTAAAGGTCCTAATTTCTTGATTTGTTCTGTAAATTCATCACAGATTTGCTGGAATTTTACTCCCTCAGCAGCTGAAACCCATTCCAACCTGAACCTTTCTCGCTCAATGCCGAACTGTTCCAGCATTTTGGAAAGGAGTCTATGCCTTCTTAAGGCGTTATAATTGCCTTCTTGGTAATGACAGTCACCCGGGTGACATCCGGAAATAAGGACACCATCAGCTCCCTCTATGAATGCTTTAAGGACAAATTGAGGGTCCACCCGGCCGCTGCACATGACTCGAATAATACGTATATTCGGTGCGTAGGTCATTCGAGCTGTTCCTGCTAAGTCGGCACCAGTATAGGAGCACCAATTACACAAGAAACCAACTAATTTGGGTTCGAATGCTTCATTTGCCATAGTTAGTCTCCTCTTGATTGTTATTAATTCACTTTTTCATTTAGAGAATATAAACGTTGTATTATAATTAAATTAAATTTAGGATTCTACAATAAATTTTTACTCGATAAATATTCCTTCAATTTCCGCGAAGATTTGTGAGTCTCGGAAGTGTTTCTGTTGGGATGCACCTGAGGGGCAAGCCGAGACACAGGTCCCGCAACCCTTACAAAGGGCATCATTGATCTCAGAAATCCCTTTTTCTTTATTATAGGTTATGGCTGTGAAGGGGCAGAGTCCAATGCACAATTGGCATCCGGAACAGAGCTCTTCGTCTATTTCTGCAGTAATAGGTTCAAGTTCAAATGTTCCCTTATCGGCCAGAGCTAAAGCTTCGGAAGCTGCAGCACCCGCCTGTGCGACTGTATCTGGAATATCCTTTGGTGACTGGCATGTCCCGGCCAGAAATATTCCATCAGAAAATGTAGATACAGGAGCAAGCTTTGGGTGCCTCTCGAGAAAGAAAGTATCTTGGCTGCAGGAGATGTTAAAGATTTTTGCAATTTCGTTTTGATCCAATCCTGGTTCAAGACCTGTGGCCAGAATAACCATATCAACTGGAATTCTTCTGACTATTCCTAGCAAGGTGTCTTCGACATTGATGATGAGCTTGCCTTCTTCTTGCTCTGTAAGAGCAAGATCTGTCACCTCAGAGACGCGTCCTCTTATGAATCTTGTGCCTTCTTCTAAGAGACGATGGTAAAATTCTTCATATCCCTTTCCGAAGCATCTCATGTCAATATAAAAATCGTAAATTTCAGCGTTTGTTTTTTCATTGATAAGATGGGCGAATTTCAAAGAGTACATACAGCAGACCCTGGAGCAGTATTCATTATAATTTTTATCACGGGATCCGACACAGTGGACAAGGCCAACTGCTTTCGGCTCTTCTCCATTGGCCAAGAGAATTTTTCCCTCTGTGGGCCCTGAGGCATTGTTCAATCTTTCAAATTCCAAGCCTGTTATGACGTTATCGAATCTTCCATATCCGTAAGCAGGTATTCTCGTAGCGTCGAAGGGTATAAAGCCTGAGGCTAAAATTATAGAGCCCACTTCAACTTCAATTTCTTCATCTTCCATTTCATGGTTAATAGCTTCTTTCTCGCAAACCTTCTCGCAGAGTTTACACTCTCCGGTTTTAAAATGGATACATGCTTCTTCGTCGATGACGGGGACCATTGGGACAGCCTGGCGAATAGGAACTCGAATAGCAGTGGAGGGACCGAGATTCAATTCATCATGGATAACCTTTCTTCCATACAGGTCTTCAACTGTAATGGCTTCAGTAGGGCAGAAATAGGCACAGGCTGCACAGCCAATACAGGCTTCGGATGGCTCACCGAAAGGAGTGGATACTGTTCTGTTCTTTCCTCTTTCAATGAAACTTATGGCCTCTGCTCCTACTATTTGCTCGCATGTTCGTACACATAATCCGCAGAGGATACATTTTTCCTCTGGATCTTCTATTTCGAACCTTGTTTTTTCGATACCCAATTCTTTTGCGATTTCCTGGACTGGCTTTGCGGCAGGGGCTTGAGCCATGAGCAGCTCGACATTTAATCGCCGTGCTTTTGTTGCATTTTCCGAATCTGTATAAATGACCATTCCTTCTTGGACTTTTGTGTTACAGGATGTGACTAAGTCAGAGTTTTCTCCGGTTTTTTTCTCTACTACACATATTCGGCAAGCTGCATAAGGTTCCAGAAGAGGATGATAGCATAATGTAGGGATATCAATATCCAGCATCTTGGCAGCTTGGAGAATAGTTATTCCTTCATCTACTTCAATAGGTTTATCATTAATAGTTAGTTTAATTTTTTTATCATTATTCATTTTTTTCCTCCTTTGCTTTCCAAATCACATCTCAAGCATCGTTTGGCTTCTTTTATGGCGATGTCTTTGCTAAAACCAAGTTCTACTTCTTTGAATGTACCAATTCGTTTTTCCAAAGGTAAGGATGGGATTTTTGGTCTTTCTAATTCAGTTGCTTCCTCAGGAGTTAATTCCACAGGAGAAACCTCTAACCTGGGTTTAGTCGGCTTGTACTCCCTTACAAAACTTTCGCCTCTTAAATATTTATGCATGGATTCAGCAGCAATTTTTCCTGCTTGCATTGCTTCTAAAACATTAGCTGGTCCTGATACGACATCCCCTCCAGCGAATATTCCTTGAACATTAGTTGCCATGGTTTCGGGATCAACCTCTAAAGTTTTCCATTTGGAGATATTAAGTTTTGTATTTCCGTTGAGAAAAGCTAAGTCTGGCTGCTGACCAATGGCAGGAATAAGAGTGTCAATTTCCATCTCAAAATCACTTCCTTCAACAGGCACAGGTCTTCGTCTTCCTGATTTGTCGAAATCGCTGAGAGCCATTCTTGTACACTTTATTTTTGTTAGCTTTCCGTTTTCAGCATAAGCCTCTATCGGTAATGTTAAGAACTCAATTTTAATTCCTTCTTCAATAGTCTCATCTATTTCTTCCTCATTGGCTGGCATCTCGGGTCTTGTCCTTCTATAGAGAATGGTCACATCAGCTCCTAATCTCCAGGCGGTTCGGGCAGCGTCTATGGCAGTATTGCCTCCTCCGATAACCGCTACTTTTTTACCGATTTTTGCCTCTTTTTCCAGGTTATATTCCTTTAAGAATTCGATAGGATCTATTACTCCCTTTACATCTTCACCTAGAATACCTAATTTCAAATTTACAGGGGCACCCGTAGCGATAAATACAGCTTTGTATCCTTTGCTGAAGAGGTCATCTAAAGTAATATCTTTTCCGATAGAAGTATTGGTTTTGATCTCTACTCCAAGTTCTTTTATAGCATCAATTTCAGAATTAAGAATGTCTTTTGGCAGCCTGTATTCAGGAATGCCCCACGCTAACATTCCTCCTGGGACTCGCTCCGCTTCAAAAATTGTTACATCATAGCCTTGCTTTGCGAGTTCCCATCCGGCCATTAGACCTGCAGGTCCGGAGCCCACAATAGCTACCTTTTCGTATTTTTTTGGAACTCGTGTTACAGAAGGTCTCCCCCCATTTGTTCTTTCGTAATCTGAAACGAATCGCTTGAGATGCCTTATGGCAATAGGTTCTTCGATTTCCCCGGCTCTGCATCTTGTTTCGCAGGGGTGATGACATACTCGGCCGCATACACTGGGCAATGGATTGACCCAGCGGTTTACTTCCAGTGCTTCTTTGAATTTCCCTTGAGCGATCAAAGCCACATATGAACAGGCTTCTGTATCGATAGGACAGGTGTGATGACAAGGAGAAGAGACAATGTCATTACAGACACCTGCCGGGCATTTCTTATATATTATATGGGCTACATATTCATCTTTGAAATAGCGAAGGGTAGTCAGGACAGGATTGGGAGCTGTGTTGCCTAATCCGCACAAAGCCGTGGCTTTGATATTTATTGCCATATCTTCAAGCAGATCAAGATCCTCTAACTCTCCTCTTCCCTCTTTTATCTTAGTCAGGATTTCAAGCATTCGGGGAATTCCTTCTCGACAGGGGGTGCACTTTCCGCAGGATTCATCTTTGGTAAAAGCGAGAAAGTAGTGGGCCATATCGACCATACAGGTGTTCTCATCTGTAGCAACCATACCGCCTGAGCCCATCATGGATCCAGCCTTAATCAGCTGCTCGTAGTCTACAGGCAAATTTAAGAGTTCGGAAGGAATACATCCTCCAGAGGGACCTCCTATTTGCACGGATTTGAATTTGCGGTCCTTAAGGATTCCGCCGCAGATGTCGAAAATTATCTCACCTAAACTGATTCCCATGGGTACTTCTACTAGACCTGTATCTTTGACTTTGCCCACAACTGAAAAGACCTTAGTCCCTTTGCTCAATTCAGTTCCTATGGAAGAATACCAATTGGCTCCACGATTGATGATTGGGGATACATTGGCCCAAGTTTCGACGTTATTGATATTTGTAGGCTTTTTCCAGAGACCACTCTGGGCAGGGTAAGGGGGACGAGGCCTGGGTTCTCCCAGACGTCCCTCAACAGATGCCATTAAAGCCGTCTCTTCGCCACAGACAAAGGCTCCTGCTCCTCTGATCACCTTGACATCGAAATCGAATCCTGTTCCCAGAATATCTTTGCCTAACAATCCATACTCTCTAGCCTGGTCAATAGCTATGTACATTCTTTGAACAGCTAAGGGGTATTCGTTCCGGATATAAATAAATCCCTCTTTAGCTCCTATGGCTCTGGCTCCAATCAACATTCCTTCCAAAACTGAATGAGGGTCTGCCTCGATTATACTCCGGTCCATGAAAGCGCCAGGGTCACCTTCGTCGCCATTGCATATGATATATTTCGGTTCTCCCTCTGCATTTCGAACAAATTCCCATTTCAGTCCTGTAGGAAATCCTGCTCCACCTCTTCCTCGAAGTCCCGCCTCCTTTATTTCTTTAATTATTTCTTCTGGAGTCATTTTTGTCAGGGCTTTTGCTATTGAGGTATAGCCGTCTCGAGCAATATAATCGTCAATTTTTTCAGGATCAATCAAACCTCTATTTCTGAGTGCAATAAGAATTTGCTTTTTAAAGAAGCCTATGTCGCTTAATACTGGTACAGGACTTTTTTCGGCAGGAGGAGTATACATTAATTCCTTAACTGGTCTGCCTTTTAAAAAATGTTCTTCGACCAAGTGTGGAATTTTTTCTACTGTAAGAAGGTTGTAAAATATGTTATCGGGTTTTACTACAAGTAGAGGTCCTGCTTCACAAAAACCGTTGCATCCTGTAGTAACAACCAGTACTTCATCTTCCATTCCTTGCTTCTTTATTTCTTTCTCCAAGGCTTCCTTTATTTCAAAGGCGTGATTAGAGACACAAGCTGTCCCCCCACAGACCATTAAATGTAATCGATATAGTTTATCTTTCATTCTTGCCTCCTTTGTTTAGACAGCTCTTTCGCTTCCTACAGCGAGGGCATATGCCTGGACAACATTTCCGCCAACAATGTGTTTCTCAAAAATTTCTTTTATTTTTTCCTCTGTTAGCTCTATATACTTAACCGGAGCCTTGCCTGTAGATTCCACTGTGATCATGGGCTCCCGACTGCACAAACCAGCACATCCTGAAGTAGTGAGGAAAATGTCTTTAGTATCTCTTTCTTCTATTTCTTTCATCAGGCTGTCCAATATTTTTCGGGCGCCAGCAGCGATGCCACATGTTCCCATATGAACCGTTATCTTCGTTTTATATGGGCCGCCTTCTCTTAATGAAGTTGTTCTTGTTGCTTTTTCTTTAATTTTTACTAAATCTTCAATTTTTAATTTAGGCATTTTTTCTCCTTCTTCCTCTATTTTTTATATTGATCCAAGATAGGGACAACCGTTTTTTCAGATAACTTCCCTTGAACATCTTTTCCAACCATCATTACAGGAGCAAGGCCACAGCAACCAAGACAGCGCACTTCATCAATACTAAAATTAAGATCCTCAGATGTCTCACCTCTTTTGATTCCAAGCTCCCTCTCAATTTTTTCCATTATTCTTGCTCCTCCTCTCACATGACAGGCTGTTCCAAGACAAACGTTAATAGGATATTTTCCTTTGGGTGTAAGACTAAAGGCCTTGTAAAAAGTTGACACACTAAGAATTCGACTGAGAGGAACGTTGATTTCCTCAGAGAGCTTCATAAGCACATCTTTAGGCAGGTAGTTAAATTCTTCTTGGATGTCCTGAAGAATAGCGACAATAGCATTTGTATCACTTCCATATTTTTCAATAATTTCCGTTAATTTGCTTTCATTCATTTTCGCCTCCTTAGATTGTGTAAGCCTTCTTTTATATTTTTCTTGATCAACCTTATAACCTCTGGAGAGTTAATAGAGAGCCCGTTAAGTTGAGCCTTTATTTCTTTTGTGTCTAAAGAATACTCTGAGCGATTGGTTCTGTAACTGAAGATGATATCCACTTCTGGATGGCCTATGATAAGAGTCACCAGTGTTTGTGCCATATCTCCAAGAGGTTTTGTATCTATATGGCTCGATTGAAAGGTTGCCCTGACTTTAGTTCCCTTTGTAGGTTTTGATTCTATAGAGAAGCTGCCGTTTGCAAGCTTTGCGGCTTCGGCGAGCAGTGATAAACCTAATCCAAACCGCCGCGTTTTTTTAGTTGTAAAGAAAGGATCCAGAGCCCGTTCGATTGTTTTTTGATCCATTCCTTTTCCGTTGTCCACGATTTCTAAAGATAAAAGATCTTTTTCCTTGTTTTTTTTGATTGTAATTTCAATTCTTTTAGCCTGTGCATTGATTGAATTTTCGGCAATATCAAGAATATGTAAAGATAAATCTTCCATGTTTGATCCTAATGTATGATTTTCCTTCCTTCTTTATTCAAAAAGGCCTTTTTTATTTCTTCTGTTGTTCCCTCTTCAATATAGAACGTAGTGAAACTTTTGCCGATATCTCCTATGAAATGGGCATCTGAGGAACAGGTGATTGGATAATTAGGATCAAATTTATTAGTTGCTTCTTCATAGGAAATGAGAGGCGAAATTTCTAATGCATCAAGCTCTAAATGTTCCGGGATAAAGCCTAATTGGCCAATAAGGCTAAAACCTTCCCGGTCAATATGGGCAGCTATCGCAAGACCATTCAGGGAATGGATGGTTTGTACGACGTCTTCTACAGTGAGAGTTGAAGCCCCGATCAAAAGTTTTTTGTTGAAGCGAAGAACTTCACCTTTGTGATTTACAACAACCTGCATCCCGAAGGTGTCTTCGTCATTTTCTCCTGGAAGATTATCGTAGATGATTTCCTGAAGTCTAAGGGCAGGCTTGAGCTCATTGAAGAGAGCTAATATATGAACTTCCTCTTGAGATGTAATTTCCAGGCCCGGTAAGACACATATTTTATATTTATTGGCTGCTTTTATAAGGGCAGGAACATTTTCTGCCGAATTGTGATCACAGATCCCAATAATATCGATTTCCTTAATTTTTGCTTGCTCTGCAATTGCAAGAGGAGACATCTTGAGGTCAGCACAAGGGGAGAGACATGTATGAATGTGTAAGTCAGCTTTTAAAGCTCTTAGCATGATTTATTCTTGAGTACTAATAAGTTGATACAATTTTCCAGATATATTAAAAGCAGTTTCCTCAGTAGTGATAAGAGGCACATTTTCCTCTTCAGCTTTTTTGAGGGTTTCCTCTTCAGGCTTGCGGTTATTCACGATGATTATCCCTGCCAGGTCTTTCAATTTGGCCACTGCGATTATGTTTTGGTGAGTCTGTAAAGTAATCCAGAGGTTTCCCTCTTTACTATTGGCAATAACATCGCTTAAGAGATCGCTTGTATACCCGTAGCTTACTTTTGTGTCTAACTTATCCTGAGCTGTTAAAACTTGAAGCTTGAGTTTTTCGATAATTTCATTTAACTTCATTTTATTTTCATCCTTACTTTTTTCTTTTTTTTAATTCAGACTTTGTAGGATTTAAAGGAGCAGTTTTATTAAGCAGCTCACACAACTCTTGAGAAAGCTCTTTAAATCTTTGAGGAAGTTCGAAGATACAATCAGTAAGCTCTGATTTTCCTTTGACTACATCTTCAGCAAAAGTCAAGCAGGTTGGAGAGCCGCATGCTCCGCAATCAATTTTGGGCAGGGTTTCATAAATTTCTTCCTTTTCCTTTCGTTTCTTTATAGCCTTACCTAAATCTTCATCGAGAGGTTTGATGGGGCGGGGCTCTAATTTCCCTTCTAAGAAGAAATATTTCTGCTTGTAAAGTTTTCTTACCTCTCGTATATCTGGACAGGCTTTTATTTTTTCATACTCTAAAGTTTCAATCAGCTTTAGAATTTTATTGTAAGAAATATAAAGGTTTTCGACTGTCAGCGATCCTCCCACACATCCCTGGGGACAGGAATAGGCTTCGATGAAGTCAATATTTCTCAGCTTTCCGCGCTCAATATCATCAAAGACTTTTATGATTTCATTCAATCCTGAAACAGCTAGAGAATTTTTTAATCTCAACGTTCGACAGATTCCTCCCACCATAGCCCAGCCTATTCCAAGAATGCAGATGCTTTCCAGAGCTTTTTTATAGCTTGCTTTCTCGACACTTTCCATAGCAGAGAGAAGAGGCCCGTATATATCAGAGATGGAGATGGCTCCGTCGAGATGAGATTTGCCTTTTTCTGCAGGCTGTTTTATAGAAATCATTTTTACAGGACAGGGAGTGAGGTAGAATGCGCCAATCTCTTTTTCTTTAAGGCCATATTGTTTCGATTTTTTCTTCTTGATATCTCGACTTGCAATTTCTCTTGGCGTGTTTATGGGAATGATCTGGTCAATGAGATCAGGATATTTCACTTGAATTAATCGAACTACTGTCGGGCAGGCATTGGAGATGAGCGGCTTGGGGCCTTTGTGTTCTCTAAGATATTCCTGGATCGCAAAGCTTACTTCTCCGCACGTAAAGGCTAGGTCGAAGGCATCGTCAAAACCCAATTTTTTCAACCCGGCTAGTATTTTATCTGGCAAAATTTCCCTTCCGAATTGGGCATAAAGAGCAGGAGAAGGGATGGCTACGGTATGTCTGAATTTGGTAAGTTCTCCAAAGGGGTCTGTTAAAGGAATGATAGCCCCGTTTGGGCATGCTGTAATGCATTCTCCACAATCTATACACTTTTCTTCGATAATTACGGCTTTGCCATTTCTAATCCTGATGGCTTGGGTCGGACAAACGCGCATGCATCTCATTCTCCCATCACATTTTTCAGGGTCGATGCGGATCGAATGAAAGTATTGATTCATTTTTTTCCTGCCTGATTTAGGTAAATAGTTATATCTAATGCTGTCCCTTTGCCTGGGGTAGAGGAAATTTTAAACCTGTCGGCATTCTTTTTGATGTTAGGAAGCCCCAGTCCAGCTCCAAATCCCATCTCTCTCATTTCATCAGTTGCTGTTGAAAAACCTTCCTGCATGGCCACCTCGATATTTTCAATTCCTGGCCCTTCATCATAGACTCTAATGCTTATCTTTGTCGGTGTCAGATGAAGCGTAAGTTCAGCTTTTTTGGCGTACATCACAACATTCATTTCTGCCTCATAAGTGGCAATAGCTGTTCGTCTGATGATTGTGGAATCGATGCCGATTTCTTGAAGAATTTCCTTAATTTTGGTCGAGACTTCTCCGGCTTTTCCAAAATCACCGCCTGTAATTTCAAAGCGTTTAGATAATCCATTCTCAGTACTCATTATTATTTATTGTTCTGGATTTTGCTTACTCCAGGAAGACCGTGACTGAAGAGAAGACCGCAGGCTGTATACATCATATATTTTGTTGAGAAAATTGGGATTTCCTTCTCCCTGGCTAATTTTATTCCTTCCTTATCCGGCTTTTTGCCCCGGACATATACGATGGCCTTGGCGTCGATAATATTCGCAGTCCGGATCGACTGAGCGTTGGTTAACCCTGTCAGCAAGAGTATTCCCGGTTTGCCGAAGGCCAGGACGTCACTCATTAAGTCAGATCCACCTGCCCATTGGATTTCTTCTTCAAGTTTGTCAATTCCGTATATGACTTCGGCTTGGAGAAGTTTTTTGATTTCTTTTAAAGTCATTTTAGTGTTCTTTTTCGACTTTTTTTATAATAATATCACCTTTTTTAATGATCCTTTCCGAAGGAAAGATGGTTGTCGGGCAATTTTCCCAGCAGGCACCGCAGCCATTGCATTTGTCGATGTCTACAAAGCGGGTTTTTTTTCTGATTCTTGCCTTAAAATTCCCCACAAAACCTGAGATTTCTTCGACTTCACTCCAGGTAAGTAGTTCAATATTGGGATGTTTTCCGACTTCCGACATTTTGGGAGTAAGGATGCAGGCTGAACAGTCAAGCGTGGGAAATGTTTTATCAAGGAAAGACATATGTCCGCCGATGGAAGCCTGTTTTTCTACTAAATAAACTTTTTTACCTGAATTTGCATAGGTCAGGGCAGCATGTATACCGGCAATTCCTGCTCCTACTATAAGAACTTCTGGTCTGACTGGAACCTCTTTTTTAGTCAATGGATCATGAAGAGCAACCCTTCGAACCGCAGCAGATATCAAAGCTTTGGCCTTTTTCGTGGCCTTTTCCGGGTCTTTTGTAACCCAGGAAACATGTTCTCTAATGTTTGACATTTGGAAATAGAAGGGATTCAGGCCTCCTTCTGATGTTACACCTCTGAAGGTGGACTCATGCATAAGAGGAGAACATGAAGCAACGACTACTCTGTTAAGGTTATGTTCTTTAATGTTTTGTTTGATCAACTCCTGACCCGGATCAGAACACATGAATTTATACTCTTTGGCAACAACCACATTATCCAACTTTGAAGCAAAGTCCGTGACTTCATAAACATTAACTTTTGAAGCGATATTTGTTCCGCAGTGGCAGACGAAAACTCCGATTCTGGGTTGTCCGTTATTACTCATTTGTTCCTCCGTTTCCGAGTTTTTCCCACATGGGCTTTAAAGAAATCATGGACCGGGAGAAACCAAGATCTTCTTTGGGGATGTCAAAGGCCAGACCCATAAGCTGGCTAAAAAAGAGGATGGGAATTTTGACATCATTTTTATATTTTTTGACTATTTTGTCTTGAGTGATTTCCAGGTTAAATAGACAGAGGGGACAGATAGTCACTATGGCGTCAGCGCCTTTTCGTTTCGCTTCTTTTAGCAGGATATAATTCAGCATCAATCCAGCTTCTTCGATGTTGGCTGTTAGAGAACCGCCGCAGCAGCGGGTTTTTGCTGAATAATCCACCGGTTCGGCTCCTATAGCTTTCATGAGGTTGTCCAGCCTAACGGGATAATCGGGGTCATCAAAGTCTGTATACGGCCTGACCACTTGGCACCCATAATAGCAGGCGACCCTTAAACCTGTAAGCTTTCTCTTTACTTTTTTCTTTATTTCCTCCAGGCCAATTTCATCTGTGAATAGCCCTAATGGATGGTTAACTTTAACTGTTCCTTTATATTCACATCCAGCGCTTTCTAAGTCTTTCAATATTTTTTTTGCTTCTTCTGTTTTACTCATAAAAAATTGGTTGGATTTCTTTAAAGTGAGATAACATGCTGCACAAGGGGCGACAATATCTTTGCCTGCTTTTTCTGCGATAGATAGGATGCGGCCGTTGATGGCAAAAGCCTTGGTTTTGTCCACAGACAAAGAAGCTGTGGCACCGCAGCAGTTCCAGTCTTCCATTTCATTTAACTTTATTCCTATTTCTTTAAAAACAGGAAGAATGGATTCTTCGTAGTGCTTGGCATTGCTTTTTGCAGAACAGCCAGGATAATAAATATATTCGTTCATTTTGTTCCCTCCTTCACTGCTTTTAGTAGTTTCCGTAGTTGTTTTTTATTTTTTATGGATTCCTTTTTCAAGCTCATGCGTCCTGTTTTCATTAAGCTTAAGCCAAGAGGAGCCATTTTGATGAGTCCCAAAGGATTCCTGGTTTTGAGGAACAGATTCAGCATTAGCCATACCTCAGAACTTCGGCCGTTGTTGGTGAGAATTTTGTGCATTTCCTTGTCCATGACTGGAATGGAAAATCGAGAAGGATAAATTTTTTCCTTGATTGCTTTTCTTTTCAATGCATACATGACATCGGTTATTTTGATATTAGAAGGGCAGCGGACCTGGCAGCTATAGCAGGAAGCACAAAGCCAGGGAGTGAAACTTTTGAGCACTTCATCCTTAAAGCCACTTTTAATCATGGCGATTATTTTTCTTGGGGAATAGTCCATATAGACAGCCATAGGACAGGAACCGCTGCATGTGCCGCATTGAATGCATTGGCTAATCTCGTCGCATCCTGATTTTTCCTTGATTTCATCAAAAAAATTCTTATCTAATTCTTCCTCATATTTGATCTTTTCCTGGATTTCCATGAATCCTCCTTTATTGAGATTTTAATACATTTAAGGTGTAGAGGGGATGTTCAGTGAAGAAAAAAAGTCCATAAAACTCCTGCATCCAGTGTAAGCAATTTAAAAAATTACATTATTAGTATTAGTTGTAATTACAAGACAATTCTTCAGGTAGAATTTTAGTGACTTTAATAAACAATTCCTGCATCAATAGGAAAGTTTAGTGTAACTATAGGAAAAGTAGATATAGCCTTATAATTACGTTAAATTCTATTTAGAAATTTTTCACTTGTCAATAAAAAAGTGAAAAAAATTCCAAAATTGATTGTATGCTAACCCCCCACAATTCCGGAGCCAGCTTTTTTGATCGCAGCAAAGAAAGACCCTATTGCCATGTACTTGACTGATAAGTATACTGTGAGCGTAAATCTTGCTGGAATACCTGCTATTTTTTTTAACCTGTTGGATTAAGTCGAGCAGAATTACCTGTAGGAATCCAAGTGATCGGAAATTTTTTTCAAGAATCCAAATTATTTAAGCTTGCTTTTTTACTTGAAAAAAAAGTAAAATTTAAAAACAATTAAATCCAATAAAGAAGGAGGAAGAATGGATAGAAAAATCTTTTCTATTGGAGGAATTATTCTTCT
>Ga0209986_10002501_pt1 | contig 16763 bp, 16 predicted proteins | sample BlataG_FD_183168 | JGI IMG/M metagenome (GOLD analysis project Ga0209986, IMG submission 183168) | Deep subsurface microbial communities from Black Sea to uncover new lineages of life (NeLLi) - Black_00105 metaG (SPAdes) (version 2) | ecosystem: Environmental > Aquatic > Marine > Oceanic >...
TCACGGGGCTATTGATTATTATAAATTAGCTCAAGAGGTGATATCTTTTGAAAAAGAAGAGATTAGCGCGGGGATTCAGTAAAATCATAGATTATAAAGAAGAATTAATTAGGGATACATCAGGGGGAATTAATGAAAGGGTTGAAATTCAGAACAAAGAAGAAGATGAATTTTTAGGCCGGCCCATAAACCCTCCCCAGAAAGACGTAGATAAATTTGTAAATATTAAAGTGGTTGGTATTGGAGGAGGAGGGAATAATGCAATTCGGGAAATGACTCTGCAGGGGATGAGCAATCTTAATCTAATTGCTATAAATACGGATTTACAAGCCCTGTCCTTATCCCAAGCTGGACAAAAGATTCAAATTGGTAAATCTCTAACCAATGGTTTAGGAACCGGGGGCAATCCCGAATTAGGCAAGAAAGCAGCTGAAGAGGATAAAGATAAAATTTCTAAGGCTATGGAAAATGCAGATATAATTTTTATTACAGCCGGTATGGGAGGAGGAACAGGAAGTGGAGTTTCCTCAGTTGCGGCAAAAATAGCAAAACAGCATGGTATTTTAACCATAGGTGTAGTAACTAAACCCTTTGCTTTTGAAGGTAAAAAGAGAAAATTACAAGCAGAAGCCGGGATAGAAGAATTAAAAAAGGAAGTAGATGCTTTAATTACTATTTCTAATGACCGTTTATTAAGAATTATTTCTAAAGACACTTCTATGAAAAATGCCTTTGAAATGACTGATAAAGTATTATGCCAGTCTGTTCAGGCTATCGCGGACTTGATTACCATTCCCGGATTGATAAATTTAGATTTGGCTGATGTGAGAACCGTAGCAAAAGATGCTGGCTTATCCTTAGTAGGTATTGGAACAGGTAAAGGGAAAAAGAAAGCTGCCGCTGCAGCGAAAATGGCTATCTCCAGTCCCTTACTAGAAGTATCCATAAAAGGAGCAAAATCATTACTGATTAATGTTACCGGCGGCTTAGACATGAGTTTGTTTGAAGTAAACGAAATAGTTGATACCATATCTAAAGCAGTTGGGCAAGATACAAATATTGTTTTTGGAGCAATTATTAATGAGGAAATGCAGGACGAAATAAGAGTATCTGTTATTGCTACAAAGTGCGAAGAAAGTATTGAAGAAGAAGAAGAAGAGAAGGAAGAAATAAATAAAAAAGAATTATTTAAAGAAAATTATATAGAAAAAGATAATCTGAAGATAGAAGATAAATTTAAAATTAAAGATCAATTAATAGATGATAAGGACTTAGAAATCCCTGCTTTTTTAAGGAAAAAGATGAAAGGGAATATACCGAAGGATTCTTCAAAACCGAAAAAGACTTTATTTTAAAATCTAAAAGTTAACCAAAGGTGCCTGGCACCTTTGGTTAACTTTTATAGACTTACACTTGTCTAAAATAAATTTTGGTGCAATAATTCTTATGAAAAAGGCAAAAGGTCGGCAGCTTTCCTTCATTACTTATGAAGCTTCCAAGAAAATTAAAAAAGATGATCCTCTAAAGATTATTTTTGAATCCATAGACTGGAGCTTTATTTATCCTGTAATCAAGGATAAATACACAACCGGTAGAGAATTAGTTTATGACCCGGTGGCTCTATTTAAGGCCCAACTTTTAATCTGGTTGGGCGAAGTAAAATCAAACCGAAGATTGGCCGAGAGCTTACAATTTGACTCGCGATTTTGTGTGCTTTGTGGTTTTGATAATTTTCTTAAAACTCCCGCTCATTCTACATTTTCCTACTTCAGAAAAAGAATTGGAAAAGATATTTATTATAAAATCTTACACCGCATAATAGCCCAAACGGTAGTTGCCGTGACGATAAATAAAATAAATATAAGCAGCAATATAGTTCATATAATAATATATTCTAATAATGGCAAAAAGAAAAGTTGCAACTGTAGTGGAAGCAGGTGTAAGTATAATAAAAAACAGAAGCACTCCAAAGATGAAGCTAATGTAAAATTAATTACTAAAAACTTTGTAGCTCTAGGATTCAAAGCAAAAATGGTGATTGATGCAAGTACACAACTTCCAGTAGAGGTTACATTAATTCCAAAAGATTAGGATATATTCTCTTTTTTTCCCTCTCAAACTCATATACTCTTTATCTTAATCTTCCAAGTAAAAACTCACTCTATATGTATTATTGTTATTGTTTAGTTATAATCTATGTCATTCTTTAAAACATTTTAAGAAGGAATCGTGGAATTGAAGCTTATGTTTTACCCGGTGCCTCATATAAAAAAGTACTTGAAAGCTGATACGATGCCTCAAGTAGAAATGTACTCGAACCTACTTAGAGGTTTTGTACTTTTATCTAGATTTTCTCTTACCTCTTGCTTTAGAGCATTTAATTTAAGCAGCCTATTTTGTAATTTGGTTATCTTTCTTTTCAGCTCTGCTGGATTTAGCATAGCATATTGATTTTTTAATTTCACCTTTATTTCATCTTCAATATCAGGAGAAGCAAGAACTCTTCGGTAAGGGGTCTTCGCCTCATCATATCTTTTTATAACCTTACTTCCTGTCCTCTCCTTTTTGATCAGTTTTCTTACCGGTTGAAATAAGTTGGAATAGAGTCTAAGATAGCTATAAAGTTCATTTAAAATATTTAATTCCTTATCGGTATCATATCTGGCATAGCCTACCGCCCTTCTGATGACTGACCAGTTCTTCTGTTCTACAAAACAGGAATCATTCTTCCGATACGGTCTGCTGCGGGTAAAGGTGATCTGTTCTTTCTTACAATAACGCAGTAGATGGGCATTGATAAACTCACTCCCATTATCTGAATCTATCCCTAAAATAGAAAAGGGTAATCTCTCTTTTATGGTTTCTATTCCAGCAAAGACCCACACCTGGGCCTTATTCTTTACAGCTACCATCTCCACCCAACCGGTAGCAATATCGGTAAAGTTTAGACTCTGGGCAAAATCTCCCCTTACTGCTCCACCATCATGAGAGACTAGATCTACTTCAAAAAAGCCAGGTACCTTTTCATCCCAATCGGCAAAGGTTCTAATAGGAATACTCTTTTTTAGCAAGGTCCCTGGTCTGGTAGTAGATCTGCCTTTTATTCTATACCTCTTCCTGGTATCAGCTAAGAGTCTATCGATGGTAGCCGCACTTATCTTGAAAAGTTTCTCTCTTACCTTGGGATCTAGTATGATTTCTCCCCATTTTTCTAATACCGGGATGATCTCGGATAAGAAAGGAGCCAGTCTTTTAGAACAGATATAATCACAGATTTTCCAGAGCTCCTTTAAGGCGGTAAGGATTTCCCGATCATAGATCTTTTTCTTTTCCCTCTTGATTTTCCTCTTATCTCTTACCAATCTTACTCTTTTACCGGCTATATTCATATAACCCAATACCTTTTTTATCCTCAAAGCTCTGGCGGCATAGGAGCGATTATATCCGGTAAGCTGGACAAATTCATTTAAGAAGATAGTCTTTTCTTTTTTGGATGATCTTTGATATCTATCTCTTAATTCTCTGGTTACGGCCTTTTTCTGCCCCATAGTCAACATTCCCTTCTACCTCCTTTATACCTAAAGATAATTTTCTATCTTTAAATATAGAGGAGATTAGGTTATAATTAAAATAATTTGGAGTACTTTTTTATATGAGGCATCGATACTATTTGGAGTACTTTTTTGGTGAGGCAATTCGTTTTATTGACTTACTTAAAAATATATGATATCCTAAAACAAAGGTAATACATAATATGTATTAGACATAACTAATAATGATATTATAAAGGAAAATAAAATGAAATTTGGAGAAAAAAAGAACTTAAAAGAGAAAACAGTAGTACAAAAAATCATCGATGAAATTAGAAATTCTTTAATTAAAGAGGAATTGCTTCCTGGAGATAAGCTTCCTTCAGAAGAGCAATTATGTAAAAAATTTTCTATTAGTCGAATCTCAGTAAGGGAAGCAATAAAAATGTTATCGGCTTTAGGCGTAGTTACTATAAAAAGAGGAGATGGAACTTATATCTCCAAAGGAGTTAATCCTTCTGTATTTAATTCTCTAGTCTTTCAACTTATTCTCCAAGAGAAGAGCTCTGAAGAACTTGCAGAACTTCGTACAATGTTAGAAATTGGAATACTTGAAGTAGTGATGGATAAAAGGACAGCAGAAGATATAAAAAAAATAGAAGAATCTATTAAAAATTTTGAAGAGGAATATTCTCGGGGAATAATTGATAGAGAAAAATTAAGTAAGTGTGATTTGGATTTTCATTTAAAAGTTATAGAATCAACGCACAATTCCTTGATAATTGGAATAGCAGAGGCGATTTTTCAATTATATATTACTTCCTTCTTTAAGATTTTATACAAAAGAAGTTCAGTGGAGGAATCAATAAAGGTACATAAGATGATCTTTGAAGGAATAAAAAATAGAGATATTAAAAAAACAAGAAATGTAATATATAAAGCATCTAAAAGATGGCAGGAACTGTTATTAAATACTAAGGAAAAGTAAATTAGCAAAACGTTATATTAAAAAAGATTAAATAATTGTAAAAATATAAAAGCATAAATAGAAATACTGTAATATGTTTTAAAATTTATTATTTGTATGAAGATATTTTAATTAATGGGAGGTATTGTGATTGAAAAAATATACTATTCATGAAAATGAAGTTAAGGCAGTTTCCTTACCAGGAAGAAAACATAAAATGATTATCGGCCCAGATAAATTTGGTGGAAGTAAAAAGATGTGTTTTGGCGTTGCCGATTTTCCCGCTAACCAACATGCACCTGCTCATGTTCATCAAGAACAAGAAGAAATTCTCTACGTATTAACAGGAAAAGGAGAAATGTATTTTGATAATAATATAGAAAAGATAGAGATTGGTACTTGTGTTTTTGTTCCTCCAAAAGTGGAACACAGCATAAAAAATACTTCTAATGAAGTGTTGAAAGTTGCTTATGTATTTTCTCCTCCAGTGGAACAGGGATCATATGACAAAAACAATTTATTATGATCGTTTTTATCAAATATTACTTTAAAATGAATAAAGCCAATTTTTAAAACATTTATTATCAATGAAGAGATTTGGAAAATCCGATGATTTGATAGGCACTGTAATTTTTAGCCTTTTTTGATGCTTCAGGTATGGTTACTGGCCATATTTTGAAGTTGATGGGTGTTGGCCACCGTTTATTGGCAATTTTAACTTGTTAATATTTTCGCAAGTTTTTATAAAAAAGGGGAGTGGATAGTTTTTAAATTTAATGATATTAAATTGAAGGAGATAGTTTTGTATAAAAATTTATGAAAAACCCACCAGATGTTGAGGAAAAAGTTTAAAAAATTAGAAGAAAAAGATGTAAAAATAATATTTGTACGGACAAGAAATTTAGGTAAGTAACTCTAATATTTCCCCAATAGTTCTTTTTCCCAAATATATTTTTTGAGAAATAATGTTTTTTGTTTTTAAAAAGTAGATAAATTTACTTTAAATAATTAGATTAAAAATATATGTGAGGTAAATTAAATAGAGTAACATGCAATTAATAGATAATGAAAAAGTTATTACTTTAGAAAGAAAAGCAAAAGAAGTAAGAATTGAGATAATTAAGATGATCTATAAAGCTCAATCTGGTCATCCGGGGGGCTCATTATCTGCTGCAGATATAGTAACTGTCCTTTATTTTGACATTTTAAATATTGATGTTAGTCACCCACAATGGGAAAAAAGGGATCGATTTATTCTTTCTAAGGGACATGCCTGCCCGGTTTGGTATGTTTGTTTGGCAAAAAAAGGATTTTTCCCAATGCAAGAATTAAGTAAATTGAGAGTAATTGGAGGAATTCTGCAGGGTCATCCGGATATGAAAAAGGTTCCTGGATTGGATATGACAACTGGTTCATTAGGTCAGGGATTATCTGCTGGTGTAGGGATGGCTTTGGGTGCTAAAACTAAAGGATTAAAATTTAAAACTTATGTTATGTTAGGGGATGGCGAAATAGATGAAGGCCAAATATGGGAAGCGGCAATGTCCGCAAATAAGTTTAAATTAAATAATTTAATAGCTATTTTAGATTACAATAATTTACAATTAGACGGAAAATGTAGTGAAATAATGCCTTTAGAACCATTGGCAGATAAGTGGCGGAGTTTTTGTTGGGATGTAAAAGAGATTAATGGACACAATATGTATGAAATATTAGGTGTATTTTATGATTTAAAAAAATATCAAGAAAAACCAACAATTATTATTGCTCACACTGTAAAGGGTAAAGGGGTAAGTTATATGGAAAACCAAGTCGATTGGCATGGAAAAGCCCCAAATGAAAAGCAATTTAAACAGGCTATAAAAGAATTGGAGGCGAAATAAAAATGACAGAAGCCATTTCGACTCGAGAAGCCTTTGGTCAAACTTTAAAAGAGATGGGGGAAAAATATAAAGATTTGGTGGTATTCGAAGCTGATGTTTCAACATCAACCAAAACTTGTGAATTTGCCAAGGCGTACCCGGATAGATTTTTCAATATGGGAGTTGCCGAGCAAAATATGATGGTGGCTGCTGCGGGAATCTCCACTACAGGATTAGTTCCTTTTGTTAGTACATATGCAGTTTTTGCTTCTATGAAGGCTTGTGAACAAATAAGAACCTTTATTGCATACCCTGATTTAAATGTAAAAATTGCAGTTAGTCATGGGGGACTTACTCCGGGGACTGATGGAGTTACTCACCAGGCAACTGAAGACTTGTCGATTATGCGTAGTATACCTAATATGACTGTAGCGATGCCAGCAGATGCAGTTGCTACTAAAGTTTTAGTAGAAAAGGCTTATCAGATAAAGGGTCCGGTTTATTTACGTTTTACCCGGTGTCCTTTACCTATTATTTATCCCAAGGATAAAACAGATTTTACATTTGGTAAGGCAGTTACTCTCAAAAAAGGCAAGGAAATCACTTTAATAGCTATTGGCGATATGGTTTTTCATGCTTTAAAAGCAGCTGAAATATTAGAGAAGAAAGGTATTTCTACAGGAGTAATTGACATGCATACTATTAAACCCTTAGATGAGGAATGTTTAAGCCAAGTAGCCAGGGAAACTGAAGCGGTGGTTACCATTGAAGATAATAATATTTTGGGAGGATTAGGTGGAGCAGTATGTGAATATTACGCTGAACATTTTCAGCTTCCAGTAAAAAGAGTTGGTTTAAAAGATACTTTTGCTGAATCGGGAGAGTATATCGATCTGTTAAAGAAATATGGATTAAGTTCTGAAGATATTGTAAAAGCTGCGGAAAGTTTACTTTCAAAGGAAAATTGAGAATAAAAAATAAAAGTTTATTATTAGGTTTAAAAATCGAAAAAGTACAATAATAAATAGTTGAAAAGAGGGGATTAAAATTAGTAATTTGCTAAACAAAGTTGCGTTGGTAACTGGTGCAGCCAGAGGAATAGGAAAAGCCATTGCAAAAAAATTAGCAGAGAACGGTGCAAAAGTAATAATTAATGATGTAAATATTCAAGAAACAGAAATGACATGTAATGAATTAAAATCACTTGAATTAGCTATCAGTATCAATTGTTGTGATGTTGGCAATTTTAAGCAAGCTCAAAAAATGGTAAAAGATATTTTAGATTATTATGGTACGATAGATATATTAGTAAATAATGCAGGTATAGTTCAATCATCAACCGTAGAAGAAATGACCGAAAAGGAATGGGATGAGGTGATGAGAGTTAATTTAAAAGGGGTTTTTAATTGTTGTAAAGCAGTTATAAAACCCATGAAAAGACAAAAAAGAGGTAAAATTATTAATATATCTTCTTTAGCTGGCAAGAACGGAGGGATTAAAGCTGGAGCAGCTTATTCTGCTTCTAAAGCGGGTGTTATCTGTTTTACTAAAACTTTAGCCAGAGAATTAGCTACTTATGGAATAAATGTTAATAGTGTTGCACCAAGTATGGTGGAAACTGAATTAGCGATAAGCTTTACAAATCAGGAACAAAGGAATGAGTTATTAGCAGGTATTCCTTTAAAAAGATTTGCAAAAGCTGAAGAAATAGCAGATCTCGTTTTTTTCTTAAGCAGCAGTTCTTCTGATTATATAACCGGTGAGACTATTAATATAAATGGCGGCTCATATATGGATTAATTTTATGGAGGATTTTATGGAATTACAAAAAGAAATATTAATTGATATGTATAAAACAATGTATAAAATAAGAAAGTTCGAAGAAGCAGTAGTTGATTTATGTTCACAAGATTTAATGAGAGGCGCAGCTCATGTTTATTTAGGCGAGGAAGCAATAGCAACTGGAGCATGTCATACTCTTAAGAAAGATGATTATATAGTCAGTACTCATCGAGGACATGGGCATTGTATCGCAAAGGGTGGGAAAGTTCATAAAATGATGGCTGAAATTTTAGGCAAGTCAACAGGATATTGTAAAGGAAAAGGCGGTTCAATGCACATAGCTGACCTTGAATGCGGAATATTGGGGGCTAATGGAATTGTTGGTGCAGGAATTCCTATTGCTACAGGTGCAGGAATGACTTCCTGGATTAAGAAAGATAATAAAGTGACCCTATGTTTCTTTGGTGATGGAGCTAGTAATCAGGGAACCTTTCATGAATCATTAAATATGGCAGCTGTTTTTAAATTACCAGTAGTGTATATTTGTGAGAATAATCATTATGCTGTATTTACTTCTACAGATAAAGTATTATCTGTAGAAAATGTATCTGAACGAAGCAAGGCTTACGGTATCCCAGGATATACAATTGATGGTAATGACGTAATAGAAGTATTTAATACTGTAAGTGATGCAGTTAAAAGGGCAAGAAAAGGAGAGGGGCCTTCACTAATTGAATGTAAAACATATCGTTGGTTGGGGCATTTTGTAGGGGATCCAGAAAATTATAGATCTAAAGAAGAAGTGAAAAAATGGAAAACAGAAAAAGATCCTATAGAAATGTATAAGACAAAACTTATTAAAGAAGGAGTAGTTAAACTTGGGGAATTTAGTCGTATAGAAGATGATATTCAGAACGAAATCGAAGATGCAATAAATTTTGCTAGAAATAGTCCAGAACCGGAAGAGGAAGAATTATGGACAGACTTATATGCTAGATAGAATAAGATTGGGAGGAAAATAATTGTGATGAGAAAAATATCATTTAGCAAAGCAATAAATGAAGCTTTATTTGAAGAAATGTCTAGAGATGAAAGTGTTTATGTGTTGGGTGAAGATGTAGGTGAATTTGGAGGAGCTTTTGGAGTAACTAAAGGATTATATCAACACTTTGGTGCAAAAAGGGCTATCGATACACCATTATCGGAATCTGCAATAGCTGGTGCTGCAGTAGGCTCTGCAGTAACAGGAATGAGACCTATTGCTGAAATAATGTACATTGACTTTAGTACTATCGCTATGGATCAAATAGTTAATCAGGCCGCAAAGATGAGATATATGTTTGGAGGTAAAGTAAAATTACCTATAGTCTTCAGAATGCAAAGTGGTGCAGGAAGCGGTATGGCAGCACAACATTCACAAAGTCTTGAAGCTTGGTATAATCATATTCCTGGATTAAAAGTAGTAATGCCATCTATTCCATATGACGCAAAAGGTTTATTAAAGACAGCTATTCGTGATGATAACCCTATTATATTTATAGAACATAAACTTTTATATTCGGAAAAGGGAGAAGTACCCGAAGAAGAGTATTTAATACCTTTGGGCAAGGCAAGCATTAAAAGGGAAGGTAAAGATGTTACACTAATTTCTTATTCCAGGATGATTCATTTTGTATTATCTGCTGCAGAGGAATTGCAAAAACAAGGGGTCGATGCTGAAGTAATTGATTTAAGAACCATTAAACCCCTTGATGAAAATACAATTTTTCAGTCTGTTATTAAAACTGGGCGAGTAGTTATTGTCCATGAAGCTTGTAAAAATGGAGGCGTAGGTGGAGAAATTGTAGCTAGGATAGTAGATAGTGAAGCTTTTAATTATTTAGATGCACCTATAAAGCGGGTATGTGGTTTTGATGTTCCAATTCCTTATAATAAAAGATTGGAATCTTTAGCATTGCCCACTAAAGAGCGAATAATTGAAGCAGTGAATCAGATAGTAAAGTAAATAGATAAGAATTTAAAGAGGTGATTATATTTTGGCCAGAGAAGTAATTATGCCCAAATTAGGTGAAACAATGCAAGAAGGTACCATTGTAAAATGGTTAAAAAACGAAGGAGATAAAGTATCAAAAGGAGAACCCTTATTAGAAATAAGTACAGATAAAATTATTACTGAAATAATAGCACCGGCAAGTGGTGTTTTATTAAAGAAAGTTGCAAAAGAGGGTGATATAGTTCCTATAAAAGGAATTATTGGAATTATCGGAGATGTAGATGAAAAATTAGATATTTCCATAATAGATAAAAAGAAAAAGATTAAATTAGATTTAGGAATTTCCTTAAAAGAACCTTTTTTAATAGAAAATAACAAAGAAGAAGTTAGCCTTAGAAAGGAAGAAGAGATAAGTAAAATTAAAGCCTCTCCAGCTGCTAAAAAAATAGCTCAAGAAGAGGGAATAAATTTAGCGGATGTACCGGCAACTGGACCGATGGGACGATGTACTAGACAGGATGTTGTTTCTTGGATTGAAAAACTAGAAAGGGGTTTAATTTCTAAAGGAGAGAAATTTAAAGAAAGTTCCACAGAGTATAAAGAAAGTGAAAAATCAGTAAATACCAAGATAAAGAGAGCTGTAAAGCTAAGTGGTATAAAATTAGTTATGGCACAAAAAATGGTTAAAAGTATTTCCGAAAAACCCCATGTTACTTTGTTTAGAGAAGTAAATGTTAAATCATTACTTGAACTTAGAGAAAAAATTACTAAAAAGAAAAATGAAAAAAGTTCTATTTCTATAAATGTATTAATGTTAAAAATCTGTGCTGCCTCGTTAGAAAATTATCCGATATTTAATGCTCATATAAAAAATGGAGAAATATTAGAATTTGTGGATGTTAATCTGGGTATTGCAGTTGTTTCGAAAGAAGGGCTAATTGTTCCAGTTATAAAAAAGGTTACACCTAAAACGTTAAAACAATTAGATAATGAATTTAAAAACTTGGTCGCAAAAGCAAAGGAAAACAATTTAAAAGAAGAGGATTTGCAAAATGGTACTTTTACTCTGACTAATTTAGGAAACTATAAAATTGAAGCTTTTACCCCTATTATAAATCCTCCTGAAGTGGCAATTCTGGGGATTGGTAAGATTATTGATAAGCCGATAGTTGAGAACAATGAAATTAAAATTGCTCCTATGATGGCTTTAAGTCTTTCATTTGATCATCGGGCTGTTGATGGTGTTACAGCTGCAGAATTTCTAGATGATATTTGTCAATTTATTATAAAACCGGAAATACTTCTATTTTAAGCATGAAATAGTATTAAAAATAAGAGTTTACTTTAATTTAGCGGGAACTCCCCACTTGTAAGGGTGGAGGTAAGGCCAAGTTTCCAGCAAGGTGGAACAGACAAATGGTCTACTGGAGTAAGTAGTACGCGTGTTGTAAAAGCATGGGCATCTTAAAAAGGTAATTAATAAAGTATTTGAATATTAATTAAAAGAGGATAAGTGACTGAATTAAATAAGCTATATAATAATAAATAGTCATGTAAGATTGTTTAGGGGGGGTTCTAAAGTGGGTAGAGTTATATTCTTGATAAAATGTAAACCGGGACAAGAAGAAGAATATATCAGAAGGCATAAATTTTTAATGGATTGTCGACCTGATTCTATAAATAAGCCAGAAGCAACAAAAGAAGAAATAGAAATGTGCAAGAAAGTATGGAACCTTCATAAGCGTGCAGGAATAAAAAACTACAGCATATTCATGAAGGATAATACTCTATATGCATATATGGAATCAAATGATTATAAAAAAGCTTTGGACCAAGTAACCAGAAGTGAAATTGGACAAAAATGGCAGCAATTTATGAACGGAATTGTAGAGCAGGAAAATGGTGTCCCTGTTTTTGATATAATCGAATGCGAAGTTTTTCATATGGATTAACCAGTTAAAACTGAGCATTGTGAAGATAACAGAAGTTGAAGTGTTACAGTTTTCGATGACTACTTCATGGCTGATAGACATTGTTATTGTAAATCCAATGTCCCATTATTTTGAATTCAAAAATGAGAAATATTTCTAGATGAAAGACTGGAAGGGAAAACCCAGGTACCAATCTGGTAAAAAATATTTGAAAAGAGGTGAATAATATCAGTGAGTTATGAGGTTAATGTTTTAAGTGTAGGGAAAACTATGGTAACAGGTTCGGAGATTTTCTGGATGAAGAAGCTCGATGAATGGCTACCTTTGAATCTTAACATTGTTGTAATAAGAGGGAATAATAAGACAGTTCTGGTTAATACAGGGCTATCAAAAAATATGTTTTCTATTATAAACAAATTATGGGTTGAAGTATGGGTTGAAGAAATATTTAAAAGTAAAAATGCTAGATTAAATGTTTCTGAAGAAGAGCATATTGAAAACGTTCTGGTCATATTATTGGAATTGAGTATAATTTTTATATCGCTATTCCTTTAAAAAAATAACACAATATTACAATAGAGGGAGGTTTAGTCATGTATGAAATAACACCGATAAAAGTAGGGCAATGGATAGATGAATACTCAAAAATATTTTTTCTTGAGAATTTCGGGGAGGAATATTTAGTATATTCATATATTTGGTTAATAAAAGATGATAAACATAAAATTTTGGTTGATACTGGTTACGATCTGGAATTTGCCAAAAAATATATACCAAAGTGTGAACAAAAAAAGGGGGAGCATCCTGTTGAACAATTGAAGAAACAAAATGTCGATCCTATAGAAATTGATTATTTAATTATCACACATGCTCACTTTGACCATTTGTCTCCACAGATCGAAAATTATAAAAATGCCCAAATAGTAATTCAAAAGAGGGAGTTAGAATACGCTACGATTCCGCCCCATCCCTGGTTTAGGAGTTTTTACCATGTACCAACTATCCAAAAAATTATTGGAGATGATTTCGCTGATCGTTTGTGTTTAGTTTCAGGTGAAAAAGAGATTCTAGAGGGACTAAAAGTCTTCTGGACAGGCGGCCATACCCCCGGACACCAGGCTGTAGAAATCAAAACTCGGAGTGGTGTTGTTGTTTTGGCAGGGGATGCTATTTTCACCTTTAAAAACCTGGAAAATAACATTCTGGGAGGAATTAATACAAGTATTGAAGAGGCTTTATTAAGTGTGGAAGATATAAAGGCGAGGGCAGATATTATCTTGCCTGGACATGATGCCGAAATAATGGAAAGATTTCCAGATGGAATTAGATAGAAAGATTATATAGGCACATAAAATTATTTTGAGGTGACACTATGCGTTTAAAAGATAAAGTAGTTATAGTTACAGGTGGTTCAAGAGGGATTGGACGAGGCATTGCTGTTAGATTGGCCGAAGAAGGTGCCCGGGTTGTAATCAATTATACAAAAAATAAAAAAGCTGCTCAAGAGGTTAAATCAGAGATAGAAGATGCTGGCGGAAAAGCATTAATTTTAAAGGCAAATGTATCCAAAAAAGAAGAGGTAGATTCCTTAATACAAGAGACCGTTGACAATTTTAAGGAAATTAATATATTAGTTAATAATGCAGGCATTTGTCCTTTTAGTAATTTTTTAGATATCAGTGAGGACCAATGGCGTAAGGTAATCGATGTAAATTTGACCGGTGCATTTTTTTGTGCTCAAGGAGCTGCCCGGGAAATGGTTCGCCAGAAAAAAGGTGGTAGGATCATTAATGTAACCTCTGTCTCAGGATTAAAGGGTTCGCCAGAACAGGTTCATTACTGTTCCTCAAAAGGCGGTGAAAACACATTAACCAAGGCTATGGCTCATGCCCTAGCCCCTTACAATATAACCGTTAATGCTGTATTGCCTGGTACTATAGAGACAGATATTAATAGAAGTTATATGGCAGAAAATCCTGAAGTCAGAAAGGAAGTGATTAAAAAGACACCTTTAAGGAAACTTGGCCAACCTAAAGACATTGCCGAAGCTGTACTTTATTTTGCTCTTGATCAATCAGATTGGGTTACTGGCAGTTTATTAGTAGTTGATGGTGGTTTTATGGCCTGATTTTAATTTAAATAGTAGGTTTTAATGATGGGATCCTTTATATCTATATATAGTAAAGTTGAGATTAAACTCGGTTAAAACTGAAAATATTGCTTGATGGTGCTATGTTTGTTAACTTTACAATAAAAAATTTAGGGGAGGTGAAATTATAAAAACTTACAATAAAAAATTTAGGGGAGGTGAAATTATAAAAACTTATTAACAATTTCTTCAAGGATAATTTTGTTAACAACACTGATTAAGGTAATTGTTTGTTTAGTCGTAAAGTAGAAAGTATAAGATTTGTTTTGCCAATTTAGATGATTCCTTAATATTTGCCCAGGAGGTAAAACGAAGAATTGTAGAAAATTGCAAGAAATATACTTTGAGAAATAGATATAATTAGGCAATGTAAAATAAATATTATTATTTTAATATAAAGGAGAAAAAAATAAAATGAAAAGGATAAAATTTTTATTAGGGGTAATTTTAATTGTTATCTTGGTTTCGGCTATCGCGACATTTGCGGGAGCAAAAGAAAATGTTCGAATTGCTATGGTGGTTAAAATGATAGGGAATGCCTTTTTTGAGGCTTGTAGAGATGGAGGTTTAGAAGCAGCTGAAGAACTTGGTGGAATTGAACTTATTTTTCAAGGGCCCACCACGTCTACTGCTGAAGCTCAGATAGAAATTATTGACTCGCTTATTGCCCAGAAAGTAGATGCTATGGTTATTTCTTCAAATGATGTAGACGCCCTGGTCCCTATTTGTAAAAGGGCAATGAAGAGCGGGATTACAGTAATTTCCTTTGATTCAGGAATTGCACCAGAAGGACGAATACTTCACTTAGCTCCTTCCGGCAGTGAGTTTATTGGCAGAAGCCAGGTAAAAATGTTAGCTAATTTAATTGACTACAAGGGTGAAATTGCTATTTTGAGTGCTACTTCCACGGCTACTAATCAAAATGAATGGATTGAATGGATGAAAGAGGAGCTAAAAGAACCTGCTTATAAAGATATGAAACTGGTAGCTGTAGTATATGGTGATGATCTTTCTGATAAGAGTTACCGAGAAGCAATGGGGCTATTTAAATCTTACCCTGATTTAAGAGGAATTATTTCACCCACAACTGTTGGTATTGCTGCAACTGGAAAAGCATTAGAAGATGCAGGAAAATCAGGGAAAATTGAACTCACCGGTCTTGGCTTACCCTCTGAAATGAAGCAATATATTAAAAATGGTACCTGTAGACAAATGTCTCTCTGGAACCCCATTGATCTGGGATATTCCTCCACTTATATTGCTTATAAATTATTGCAAGGTGAATTCCAGGGCAAAGAGGGTGAAGTTATGAAAGTTGGCAGAATGGGAGAAATTAAGATTGGGTCTAACAATATTGCTGTAATGTCTGAACCTTATGTTTTCAACAAAGACAATATAGATAAATTTGCTGCAATTTACTAATGGTATACTATTTGAATTAGAAAAACTATAGGTAAAGCGGGGTTAATTATATCCCGCTTTACCTATAGGTATCCTAGGAAGAAAGAGGGATTTTAATTTAATGAATAATTGTATTCTTGAAATGAAGGGGATTAAAAAGTATTTCTATGGCGTTAAAGCACTTGATGGAGTAGATTTTAAAATAAGAAATGGTGAAGTGCATGCTCTTATTGGTGAAAATGGCGCTGGAAAGTCAACTCTGGTAAAGATTTTAGCCGGTGTACATCAACCTACCGCTGGTACTATTATTCTTAACGATAAACCTGTTCAATTTCCATCTCCCCAAGTCTCACAACAGGCCGGAATATCTGCTATACACCAGGAAGCTACAATGTTCTTAGAACTTTCTATTGTCGAAAATATCTTCATGGGTCATCATATTAAAAATAAATCCAATGGTCTGCTTTCGTGGAGAGAAATGAAGAATAAAACCCAGACACTTCTCGATAAACTTGAATTGGATATCCATCCTGATACTAAAGTAAAAAATTTAAGCGTTGCTCAAAGGCATATGGTCGAGGTTGCCAAAGCACTCTCACTGGATGCAAAAGTAGTAATTATGGATGAGCCAACCTCTGCTCTTACCCTTAAAGAAGTTGAATATCTCTATAAAATTATTAAAAAATTGAAATCAGAAGGCAAAGCCATTATCTTTATTTCTCATAAATTTGAAGAAGTCTTTGAAATTGCGAATTATTTTACAGTATTGAGAGATGGGAAGTATATCGGAGAAGGAAGAGTGGCTGATGTTAACATGGATAAAATTATTCAGATGGTAATCGGACGCAGTCTTGAACAAATGTATCCGAAGTTAGAGGCAGAGCAAGGTGATATTATCCTGAAGGTTGAAAATCTTACCAGGATAGGCGTATTTAAAAACATATCTTTTGACTTGCATAAAGGTGAGATACTGGGATTTTTTGGATTGGTGGGAGCTGGAAGGTCAGAAGTAATGCAGACGATTTTTGGAATTGATTCGAAGACCTCAGGGGATGTTTTTATTAATGGAGAAAAAGTTAATATTGCCAATCCTTCTGATGCAATGAATCATGGTCTTGCTTATCTACCTGAAGACCGACAGATACAAG
>Ga0209986_10002502_pt1 | contig 16761 bp, 20 predicted proteins | sample BlataG_FD_183168 | JGI IMG/M metagenome (GOLD analysis project Ga0209986, IMG submission 183168) | Deep subsurface microbial communities from Black Sea to uncover new lineages of life (NeLLi) - Black_00105 metaG (SPAdes) (version 2) | ecosystem: Environmental > Aquatic > Marine > Oceanic >...
CGTCTACCCATGCCCACTCGGAATAGTAATAATAGGTCCGCCCACTGATTTTCTTGGGTTCAAGTCGCTCCATGCCTCCTCCTTAATGCTCTACAACTACTTTAGGGCATAGGAACGAAATGTCAAGTCTTATTTTATAGGGTATTTGATGGATTTTCGCCTGGTATTTTTAGGGCATAGTCCGCCCGGGGCATAATCTTCTTTGCTTTCAGGTAGTTATGGGATATGATGGTTTATAACTAGGAAACTCGGGCTAGACCGTAGCCTTGTCTCTTACCTTTGTGACCTCTGTGAAATGAATCAAAAATGTACGGAATGTCCCTAGGATCTATACCAGTTCCCTCGTCTATTACTCTAACGATGATATCCTGATCAGTCGCTTCAGTCGTGATTGTAATAGTGCCTTTTTGTTTTGAGAACTTAAAGGCATTGTCCAAGAGATTGGTGAAGACTCTGCGCACACGGTCACAATCTGCCTCGATAATCGGCAAGGGCTCTTCATTTCTGATGATCTCAAGATATTTTTGTTGCTTCTTTTTTGCAATGTCGGCGCCTTTATTTAAGAGGCGCAGTACGAATCCGCCTATGATAACAAGAGATGACTTCATATCATGGGCAATCATGGAGATAATATTCGCCTTTTCACGTTCGAGAACCTTTAAATAGGAAATATCCTGAAAGGCTTCTAACCCGCCGATCAGTTTGCCATGATTATCAAACAATCCCGCAGTATTCATCCTGACTGGCATTGTCTCACCATACTTGTTTCTGATTGTGGTTTCGAGCCGCACAATAGGCTTTTGTCGATTGAGAACCGTTCTTAGGGGGCAATCGATGTTGCACATTCCGCCTTGAAGGATTTCGCCACAATAGCGTCCCATTGTCTCTTTTGCCGAATAGCCGGTCACTGCCTCGGCCCAGGGATTAAAGCCAGTGATTTTCAAACCAGAGCTGACCGCAACAATAGCCACCGGCAGGCTATCAATGACAAATTTATAGAAGATTAGGTCCTGAAGGTCTTTGTTATTCCCTCTGGCCGCGTCTGAACTTTGAATAACCGCCTTCATAAGCCCCACCTTCTTGCATTTGATTTGAGAACCGTCCTTCGATCATTTCAACAATCCTTGGTTTCGAAGATTCCTCAATAAGGGATACCAGACGTAAATAGGCCCGTGGCTGAGTATGCCTGAAAATACGGCTAAGAACCAGCCTGTGATTCCAGAGCCTTTGCCGACATACTTTGACATGGTCTTCGGATTAACAAAATAATTCATAAGTGCCATAAGAAGTATGATCACGATCAATGCCGGGAACATCTGAACTAGCATATGTCCGCTTGCTTTAAGAGGCTTCTGCACTTTTTCTGGCTGGAAAAGAAACAGGTACTACATGAGCATAAAGGACATAAAGCGCTCTATTGGCAGGTGAGTGAGGCTGTGGTTGTGTTGGTCGCTGGCGACTCGGAAGAGAGTCGCCAGCGATAGATTGCCTGTTTGTACTTTTTCTACAACCGAGGATCAACGTGGCCAGGACCTCCACACTCCGGTGTATAGCAGGTGACGTTTCTGAAATCAGACTTCTTGCCACATGAAGGGCAAACATCCGGCGGGCTTCCGGCTGTAATCAGAAATCCGCACTCAGGACATTTCCAGTAGGTCATGTTACATTGGGGGCAGATATCCCCAACGAATTTACCTGAAGCTGTGTAGCCACAGTGTGCACATTCCCATTTCTCTTGCTTCTCTGCCATGTTGTCCACCTCCTTTCCGGTTCAAGCAGCATACAGTGGCTCGTCACTCATCTTTTAGGCATATTTCAATTCGCAATTCCCAGAGCGAGCCTTATCTCCAGTTCACCTCAACACTCACATGCCCACCCCATCAATTTTAGTCCCGCACTCAGGGCATTTTCCATCTTGCAAGCGATTTCGTATCAGTGTCAAGCCGTAGCGCTCGATGAGAATGGTCCCACAGGCGTAGCAGTAAGTATTTTCACCCCCCTCGCCAGGCACGTTGCCCTCGTACACATAGCGCAAGCCCTCTTTGATGCCGATTTCACGGGCTCGGCGCAGCGTGGCCACCGGAGTTCGTGGTTTGTCCAGCAACTTATATGCCGGATAAAACTGGGTGACGTGCCACGGCACTTCCGGGCCAACGCTTTTCACGAAACGACCTATGTCACGCAACTCTTCCTGTCCATCATTTAAGCCAGGAATAATGAGTGTTGTTACTTCAACCCACACACCAAGCTCTTTCACCAGTCGGATTGTTTCAAGCACCGGCTTCAGACGCGCTCCGCAGATCTCTTTGTAAGATTTTTCCGTAAATGCCTTCAAGTCGATGTTAATGGCATCCAGATATGGCGCAAGCTGGCGTGCAGCCTCGGCGCTCATATATCCATTACTTACAAACACGTTTTTTATTCCTTCCTTTTGAGCCAGGACAGCGGTATCATAGGAAAATTCGTAAAAGATCGTTGGCTCGGTGTATGTGTAGGCAATTGTTTCACAGCCAGCGTCTTTTGCAGCCGTTACAACCTGTTCGGGTGTGCGCTTATGGCCAATGATTTTTCCCCTGTGTTCGTGGGGATACTGAGAGATATCAAAGTTCTGACAGTGCTTACAGTGAAAGTTGCAACCCACTGTCGCAATGGAAAAAGCCCTTGAGCCGGGCAGGAAATTGAACAAAGGCTTTTTCTCTATGGGATCGATATGCTCGGCAACGATCTTGCCATATACGAGACTGTAAAGCTTTCCGCCCCGGTTTTCCCTGACACCGCAAATACCCCTTTTGCCTTCTTTGATCTTGCACCGGTGCTTGCAAAGATTACAGCGGACCTCGCCTCCCGGAAGGGATACGTAGAACATTGCCTCTTTCATCTAGTCCTCCCTTATAATCGGAAAACAGCCCTTTGGCGCTATTTTTCCACCTCGAGGGAATTTCCCCACAACCCATGGATATTGCAGTAGGCCAGGGCGTGAAATGACTCAAAATCCCCGATCTGGTTAATTTGAAACCGGACGTTAGGATTGGTGTACACGGGAGCGCAGGCAGCACGACCCAGAGTAATCACCTGTTTGTTGTCCTTTCTTACTGCATAGAGTTCAATCCATGCAATGTGGTGTTCAACCGTGTTAGGGTGAAGCGTATCATGACCCACAACCACACGAACGATGTCTTTCCCTGATTTATATCCCTTGCCGATCTCGATGTCGGGGACATGTTTCTCTCTTCCTTCATCGTTGGCTGCCTTGATGATTTGTGCAAAATTCATTTTATCCCCCCTCTATAATTTTTGCAACAACTTGGTTGAACGCTTTTGTTACCTCTGAATCGGGATATTTTTCCATGTACGATTCCCCCGCGTCAGCACACCTTACCATTTTAGCGTCCAAGGGGATTCGACCCAAGAAAGGGATATTCATGGCCGTGGCCGTTCTGGAACCGCCTCCGCTACCGAACAAGTCTATCGCCTTCCCGCAGTGGGGACACACAAAACCGCTCATGTTTTCTATCAATCCGAGGACCTGCATCTTAACGGTTTTGCAAAAATTGATCGATTTCCTGACGTCATCCAAAGACATCTCCTGGGGCATGGTTACGATGATCGCCTTGGCATCCGGGATGGTTTGCGCAACGGTGAGTGGCTCATCTCCCGTTCCAGGCGGGGAATCAATGATGAGATAATCAAGCTTTCCCCACTGTACGCCGGAGATAAACTGCCGGATGACTTGCAGCTTCAAAGGCCCCCGCCATATCACGGCCTTATCCGGATCTCCGGCCATTGATCCAACGGAGACCACTTCCAGGTTCTCTGAATAAGGCTTGGGTCTTATTAGCCCGTCAACACTAGCCTCAAGAACCCCCTTGAGACCCAGTATTCGGGGAATGTCAGGGCCATGGAGATCTACATCCATAAGGCCCACTCTGGCCCCCTGCTTTGAAAGGGCCATGGCCAAATTAGCGGCAACGCTTGTCTTGCCAACACCCCCTTTGCCGCTCATGACCATGAATTTGTGTTTGATTAAGGACAGGGAGTCTTTGATGATCTGATCCTGTGCGGCCATGGCCGCCTGCCGTTCAGATAAAGGGCTGTCGCCTTTCTTTTTCTTGCTAATATGGACAGTCTTGGCCATGTGAACACCTCCTAATCATAAGCAGTTCGGCCCACAAGGTCGATGTCGTGTCTTTTAAAATCTCGGTGTGTTTGATTTCAGGTTTCATAAAAAGGTGGGCATTGGGTTCTTCCACATCGCAATCCAACAGTTGCACCTTTCCGCTCAATGACACAGCCAGATTGGTGGCGATGGGGGTCTTACCCGTGCCCCCCTTCGGGTGGCAATACAGATACCATAATACCTACCCCCGTGTCATGGTCGCCCCGCACTTGGGGCATTTTAGATCAAAACAAGGGGTTCCAATTTGGTGGGGTACTCGTTCACCACAGCTTGGGCAAACGCAGTCTCCACCAGGGCCTGCGGCAAAGCCGCCAGATCTGCCGCGGCCTCCGCCGCCTCGCCCCATGCCTCTACCTGTTCCAGGGCCTTCCCCTCTTGGGCCTGTTCCGTCTCCTCGTGGCATTTTACTTTCCTCCTTATTCAGTGTTTTTCGTATCGTACCCGTGACTTTTTCTGGATGAATAACCATCTGCAAACCATCCACCACCTTTTAGTTCAAAGGTACAGAGTGATATAACCTTTTCTGCTCTCTTATGACACTTTGGACACTCTATTTCCTTCGTATCCATTTTAACCAACTTTTCCGTTATCCTCCCGTTAGGGCACTTAAATTCATAAATGGGCACAATTATTCCTCCTTAAAACTCAGCAGAATCCATAAGTTCCGTTTGTTTTTCACCTCTACCTGTCTTGCTCTTTTTTGTTCTTTTTGCCTTTGATTGTCAAGAGGCTGCCTATTTCCTTCACGTTTTTTGACCAACCGGGACAGAGACTGTTCAATGGTCCCGGATGTGAACGGTCACGAAAAAATTCGACCTGTGCGGTTAAGAAACTATTCAAAATCGATCACGAAAATACGAAAGTACGAAAACACGAAACAAGACATGGAAATCAAGTTACTGGCATTTTTTGGCTCTTCAGGATAATTCGTGAAGGACTTTATCTTTGGTAACGACCGGATAAGCAAGCCTTGGACCCCATGTAGCACTGGGCTTTAGCACGGGCTATCCACAGGATCTCATTTTTTCGTGTTTTCGTACCTTCGTGTTTTCGTGATAATTCTTTTCTTTTTTTGTGTTGTGTAATCTGTCGTGTAACCGCACAGGTGGAAAAAATTAAGCAGGATTACCGAGTAATTGCAAAAAAAGCGCCCCAGATCCGGGGAATATGTGCTTTGAAATATGCCGGTACGCAGACCGGTTCGAGAAAATGCGAAGGAAAAGGGCAGGTCAGTCATTGGTTTGGGAGCGCCCTGGCCCCGCCCTAAGTTCCCCCTAACCATTCTAGTCCTGAGATTGTTTCTCCAGTTCCCCAATCCGTGTGTTAATTTCATCCAGTGCACTTCTCATGGAATCGGCCTCAGCCTTGAGCATACGGGCCTCCTGGGCGGGGTCCGTGGGATAAGGCGGGCCGTACACCGGTGCATAGGCTCCGCCCCAGCCAGGGTAATATCCTCCCCGGCCAAAGCCTCTGCCATAACCCCAGCCCAAGCCATACCCAGGACCAAAACCTCTTCGAAAACCCCATCCCCGGCCATAGCCGTAACCCCAACCATACCTGGGCCTGTATGCTGTCCCAGCAGGGTTACAGAATCCGCGAGCTCCTCCGGTCATCGGACCTTCTCCCTGTGGACCTGTGCCATCTAATCCTGGCATATCAAACACCTCCTTTCGTTCAAAACTCTTCTCCCTAACCGTGTTCCTACCGGCCTGCGTCCCTGGAAGGTACCTGAGAATATCCCTTGATTCGGAGTACGTTTCGCTCAACCTCTCGCTTACTTCGAATCTCACGACACTGTGCCAGATTCACCCATATATTCTTAACCGGTTCATAACCTTCATAACATCTGTGAAATCCTACAATGGCTTTGCCATAAACCATGGCCCTGTAAAGCCATGATCAAAACGGACCCTTCCAAAGAAGGCCACACGTTCCGTGTCATTCCTCACGCCTTTTGGCTCCCGATTTTTTCTCTAAATCCTTGATCCTGGATTCAATGACTTCAATTTGATTGTGTAAGCCCGATCCTTCAATTGATTCAACTCTTCCTCTCTGGGTAGAGAGGCGGCGCCGGGTCGATTCCGACTGTCAGGCTAAAGTCTCTACACGATTGATTTGACGCGGCTTCGCCGCTATCCCATGCATCTACTTTTTCCAAGTGCTCTTTCCATGCAGCAAGCGTTGCCGCGGCCTTCTAAATTTCTGGCGGAAAATGCATGAAAGAGAGCCTCAAGATCAGTAAAGATAAAATCATTTGCAGGCGTTCACAGGTTCAGAGTTCACCGCTCAGAGTTACCTTCCTTTTGTTGGCCTTGATTGTAGGCCAGTTCAGATTTTCGGTCAACCCTGAACCTCTGAATCCGGATATTTCTCCATATACGATTCTCCTGCGTCAGCACACTCCACCATTCCAGGGCCCAAGGGGATTCGACCCAAGAAAGGGATATTCAGTGACCCTCCACATTTAGCGTACCTACAGTCTGTAACTGACCACTTTTATACTGGATAATGGCGTCTATGACGCGGCCATTGGTGCCGGTTACAACCTTGATGCCTGCAGCATTCAAAACCTCGAAGGCGTTCGGGCCGCAATTGCCGGAGATCAATACATCGACCTTTTGATCCACGACCGTCTTTGCTGCCTGGATACCTGCACCTTGAGGTGAATCCAGGTTTTGATTGTTCTTTATAACGTCGTACTCGAGTGTTTTTGGGTCTACGATAATGAAGTATTCAGCCCTTCCAAAGCGGGGATCCATGTCGGAAATCAATTCATTTCCGGCAGATGTAACACCTATTTTCATTGCTGGCTATACCTCCTTTTGTTCATCGTTGGTACACGGACACAAATCAACATATCAGGGGATGGGAGTGTGACTTGGAAAAGGAGGGAACAGCAGCCACTGCAGTGAAACGCATTCCCCCATCCCCTGAACACTTCCCTTGCTTGTTCATAAACAGCAATTGATCTGATCACCTAAAACAAATTTCTTATCAAATGCACCGGCATGCCAATGACAAGTCGGTCCCTTCCAATTGCTCCATATTCACGCGAGTCAGGACAACCAAAAGACAAGCATATTCGGCCTGTCATATAAGCCCTCACTGCAACGCTTCCGCATACAGCCATCACACTGGAAGCCTCCAAATCAAGATCAGTTCCATAGACTTCCTGCCACCTGCGAACCAACCTCATGACGGTCTCGGGCTGAGCATAGGCTATCACTATGTCAGGAGACTTGTTTCTGCCTATCAATACAGCGGTAATTTTCCCGTTAAGACGTGGTGTATTGGCGATGACCTTCTGTGCAATGTCGGGTTTGATCCCTGTCGTCTCGGCCATTTTGCCTGCTATGTTGTCATCTTCCTTAGTCGTCCAGCCGAGGCTTCGGCGTGCGCCGGGACAGTTGACGAGATGTCGTGTCAAGACTATTGGCCTGGTTATTGACTCCTTTATTGCCTCACACAGGCGCATCGGCCTTTTGGCCAAATTCTCCTTCGGTGAACCGTCACGGTGGAATACGATCCCTGTCCAGCGACCGCCGATCCTTTCCTCAAGCAGCTTTACCTCATCCATTGAACAATCTCCTTTTGATGCCCACAGACCTGGTTAAGTGGTTGAGTAGTTAAGTGGTTAAGTGGTTAAGTGGATATTATTATTTGAATTCATATCGTTTGCCTAAAAATTGGACAGTTTGTATGTTTTCAGCTCTAATACGGTGATTTAACATGCTTATTTTCCAACTTAACTACTCAACCACTCAACTATTTGACGATGTCTGGTCTAAATAGATCGCCTCCTGTGGACACTGGGCGACGCATTCGCCACAGCCCATACACTTCATGGGATCAATCCGGGCAATCTCATCAATGGAGATAGCGCCGGTTGGGCAGATTTCCTGACACGCACCGCACGCAATACACTTGTCTCGGTCCACAACTGCGACGACCGGGGAAATGGCGCGACCTCGATCCAACTCGGTGATGCGCGCTCTTATGGCCAGGAGTTGATCCTCCATGGCCCTCGCCTGGGCCTTAAGTGTTGCGAGCTCTTTTTCCGCACTCACTTGCCCATGAATTTTTTGCGGTGTGCCGGGCGCCAGCGGGGAAGGACCTGGAGGGAGCGTGCCGGCCGTTCCCTTTTGCGATCGCTTCGCTACGGTTACACGACGACGCGTGCCGCGAGCCATGCCCCGCCGACCGCTGCCCATACCTCGTCCTCTTCCCATGCTCATACCACAACTGGTTCTCAACTTAGGGCTCTCTCAAAAATAACTTCACATTTTGATGCGCCGACCTGCCTGCCGGCAGGCAGGTCCATCCCGCCTGGCTGCGTTGCTCGTCGCTTAAATAGCTTGCTATTCGCCCGCCTCGCGTCTTGCCATGCGTGCGCCTCGACTCCTGAAAATGCAAATTTATTTCTTCGCGAACCCTTAAGGGCTTCGCCACACAGGCATTCCGCTGCTTCTATCTGCCGCTCGCTGACCACCACGGAAGCGACGGCGCCTCTTCCTGAGCTCTGTGGCACCGGCTGGACAACCTGGAAGAAGGAGTCGAGCGTCGGCCAGCCGAGCGGTCAAGAACGCATCCAGCACATCATCTATTCTGCCGGTCACAAAAGGTATGATTTCAATTCCAGATCTTGTCACGATGCCGGCCAAGGTCCGTGAAATCGCACCGCAGATGAGGACCTCTACATCAAAACGTGACAATATCACTGCGCGCAACATGGACGGGTACTCATCAAGAACGATTTCGCTTCGACTAACCTCCCTGCCACTGCGTACCTCCACCAAAAGCAGGGAGTGTGCAAAGTCAAAGACAGTAGAAACCTGGCCGGCCCACGCGGGGATTGCCACCTTCATGCTTGGCCTCTCTTTTTTCACCTTCAGCCTTGTTTTAACTTAAGCAACCCACGTGCCATTACAATAACAGCACGTCTGGGAGCCAAAAAATGTTTACAAACAGGAAGTTACCGGTCAGGCGTGGAGAAAGGCAACGGGCGATCAGTAGCAGTTCTGCTGCTTACATCGGCTTAAGAGGTAGCATAATTGCAACCGTTCCACAAGATGATAAAGGGGGAAATTAGGATTGTCTCCCGGACGGAGGCACTCGAAGACCCAAGGACTTGATCTTGCGGAACAGTGTGGTCTTGTGGATGCCAAGCTGGCTAGCTGTCTGCAAGCGGTTCCAGTTGTTACGCCGAAGAGCATTCATCAGGAAGGCCGCTTCCATGTGTTTGAGGGACATGAACTCTGTCTGTTTCGGGCAATTAATGCAGGCGGCGGAACATAGCGGCTCGGGGAGATGCCTTCGTTCAATCTCCCCCGAACGGCAGAGTACGAAGGCCCGCTCAATAATATTCTTCAACTCGCGCACATTACCCGGATAGTTGTAAGACATCAAGCAAGTCAGTGCTTCGTCAGTGATACCTACCACCTTCTTGTCTTGTATGCTGTTCAGGCTTGTAATGAAGTGGTCCACAAGAAGCGGAATGTCGTCCGTGCGCTCCCAGAGTGGCGGAAGCTCAATTCGCACTATATTGACTCGGTAGAAAAGGTCCTGCCGAAATCTGCCCTTCGCCACCAGATCTGACAGGTTCTTGTTCGTTGCGGCTATGACCCGCACATCTGCCTTGAGCGATTTGACTGAGCCTAAGGGATCGTAGACCCGCTCTTCCAGAAAGCGCAACAGACGGACCTGCAAGGCGGGTGAGATATCGCCGATCTCGTCAAGCAAAAGGGTTCCACCTTCAGCGATGGTAATACGGCCCGGTTTGTCCTTTCTTGCATCCGTAAAAGCCCCCGCCTTGTAACCAAAGAGCTCCGATTCTAAGAGCGTATCCGGAAGCGCCCCGCAGTTAATGGCCACGAAAGCTTTTCTTCTGCGAGGACTCAGGTTGTGAATGGCCCGGGCAACAAGTTCTTTGCCCGTGCCGCTTTCACCCTCGAGCAAAACGGTGCTCCCACTCTCAGCGATCTGGGGAAGCACATCGAAGATCTCACGCATGCGGTGGCTGCGACTGAGGATATCCTCAAAGCAATAGTCACGTTGGATTTCTTTTCGAAGCTGCTCTATCATCGTAAGATCACGAAAGGTCTCCACACCCCCGATGATCTCGTCCCGCCGATTCTTTAGCACAGCCGTGGAGATACCGATTGGACGACGATTACCGTCTCTGTCCAGAATGACTGCCGCCTTTCCCACAATCGGTTTTCCGGTGTTGATAGTCTCTCGGAGGGCACAGTTGCCTTCGCAGATGTTCGCTCTTAGTATGTCCTTACACGGTTGACCTATCGCCGTATGGCGGGGGATACCGGTAATCGTCTCAGCCGCGCGGTTGAAAGACGTGATACGCCAATTCCGATCCACCGTAAAGACACCTTCGGTGATTGAGTCAAGGATTATATCCCGTTCTTTGGTGGGCATACGATTTCATAAAAGCGTTCAAAGCGCTTCTTGTCTCCGCGGTGAAGGGTGTCCTGGAGGGCTGGCTCTTTTTCTTCAAAGGGGATAGAATAGTAATGTCGCAGGTGCGGAACAACATGGAACAGGGTAAGCCTGATAGATGGATTGTTTCCCGCCATGTAGATAATGTGATCTACAACTCTGAGAGAATTATCAGACCCGTCCACCGCCAGCATGATCTTCATGGAAGTGGTTTCTTCATCCACTACCCACACTGGAACTTCCAGGGCATATTCCATGACCTTGGCGGCCGTTGATCCCATGAAGAAGTCACGGCTCCGCATGATATCCTTGCGTCCCATAAGGATAGCATCGCAGAGCCCTTGCTCAGCCTGGATCAGGATATCCTTGGCCATGCCGACCTGTTTTAGGTGGGCAACTGTTTCAATGTGGCTTTCGGCCACACCCTCACGGCACATCAACTCCTTGTGATTATCCAGAACGCGCCTGGCTGCTTCGGCATTTAGCTGATTGAGCCTGTCAGCATCAGCTTTGACTTTGGGGTCTGTTTTTGCCTCTTCAGCCAGGACTTGAGGAATCATGGCTTGCACAAAAAACAGCGTGTACGTCATCTCCTTTACAACCGAAGACATCCTGGCAGCGTACTTGACGGCCTGCGCTGAATGAATTGAGTCATCCACAGCAACCAATATTTTCTTTCCCATGGTGAGCCTCCTTGTCAGAAAGGTTTTGCCAGCCTTTCTGACACAATTGTACTTTCAATCTATCTTTTTTTGAACCAAGAAATGATCTCGCTTTTCTAATCACCACGCCAACACAGCTGAGGTCCGCTTTCAATGGCATGAGTCTGTTACAACTCAGGCACAACTTGCCATACCATTAAACTTGGCATTGGTTGAGCAGGATGTCAACCGTATGCGTCAAGACTTGTGTTAGCCCCAAGACTCTCGAATGTTTCTTAATTATTGTACAACCCTTAATTCCTTGATACTCAACGTTCCAGCGGGAGAAGTAGATAAGAAATCAGATGAAATGGACAAGGATCAAAGCGGTTTCTTCAAAAAGGTGTATCGCAAAAAGGATGCCTCACCCTGTTTTTTTTCAGAGACGATAATAGTAGTCCAGCCCCAGGTGGGTAATCTGCTCTTCTCCCATGAGATAGCGCAAGGTGTTCTTCAGTTTCATCAATTGAATGAAGAGATCGTGTTCCGGATAGAGATCGGCACCGTATTGTGGACTCTTGAAATAGAAGGAGAGCCATTCCTGGATGCCGCTCATGTCGGCCCGCTGGGCCAAGTCTGCGAAAAGGACCAGATCCAGCACGAGTGGCGCTGCCAAGATGCTGTCACGACATAGGAAATCTACTTTGATCTGCATCGGATAACCCAGCCACCCGAAGATGTCAATGCAATCCCAGCCTTCTTTGTTGTCGCCCCTGGGTGGATAATAGCTGATTACGACTTTATGGTAGAAGTCCTTGTACAAATCCGGGTACACCTGCGGCTGCAGGATGGTGTCCAGAACGGAGAGTTTACTTTCCTCCTTGGTTTTGAAAGAGTCTTTGTCGTCAAGGACCATGCCGTCCCGGTTGCCGAGGATGTTTGTCGAGTACCAACCGGTAAGGCCGAGCATGCGCGCCTTCAATCCCGGCGCCAGGATGGTTTTCATCAGGGTTTGCCCTGTTTTGAAATCCTTGCCGGCGAGGGCGACGTGGCGCTGGTTTGCCAGTTCCACCATGGCAGGTACGTCCACGGTGAGATTGGGTGCGCCGTTTATGTAAGGGATTCCACTGGTCAGGGCCGCATAGGCATAGAGCATGCTGGGCGAGATGCCGAGGTCGCTGTTTTTCAAGCCCGCCTCGAAATTGCTCAGCGAGGCATGCACCTCTGAAGGTTTAAGATAGGCTTCCGTGCTGCCGCACCAGATCATGATGCAGCGTGATACCGCCTGCTCATGTATGAACGTTTCAATATCTGACTTAATGGCCTCAACGAGTTCCAAGTGAGAGGCCTGAGGCTTTGTGTTGGGACCAGTCAGATTCTTGACGAATGCCTGGTTGAAAACCGCCGGCCAGGGCTGCAACCCTTCCAGAAAAGGGTGCACTGCTTCAAGATGTTCGGGCTTAAGGACTCCGGCCTGAACAGCCGCTTTGTAGCAGTTGTCGGGTAGAACATCCCATCCGCCGAAGACCAGGTCATCCAGGCCGGCTAGCGGCACAAAATCTCTAATTTGAGGAGTGCGATGCTCAAACCGTTTGCCCAGGCGGATCGTTCCCATCTGCGTCAGGGAACCAATGGGGAGGGCCAAGCCCCGGCGCACTGCTTCCACTCCTGCCAAAAAAGTGGTGCTTACCGCACCTCCCATTCCCGGAATGAGCACACCCAGTTTCCCTTCCGCCTTCTCAATTTCTTCTCCACGTTTCATAGCTCTCCTGCTCCTTGCTGCATTGTGGTTTCTCCGGGGTTCAGAATTCGTCTTTTGGTCACGTGACTGGTGAACAGATTGTCGCCAAGCCGGGGATTATTGAGTGAGCACTCCGGACATGGAGCGCCTCATAGGGTGGTGACAATCGCCACAATGTTCCATTCGTTTTCGTCAGCACGGATTTCAAGGTTTAAGAACCCGGCACATATTAATGGCTTTCAGATTATTCCTTTCTAAGAAATACTCCACTTCTTTGGGGAAAAGGAAACGCACCATATGTTTATCCTGAAAATGCTGAATTACACGGTCGTCTTTGAAGGTAAAGCAGGTATAAGTAGTGTCAGAAACGTGCTTCATGGCGTCAATCTGAAGTGGTATAGTTACGGTGGCTTTTTTGGTGGATGGCTTGGGCCAGAAGTTCTTCCCGGGTTTGGTCCAGCACAAGAAGCGCTCCATAATTGTACGGAATGACTTCCTGGGTTTTTTCGAACAATGAGTTAAGCATTTCAATTTGAAAAGGTTTTGGGAAACGCTCTACTAGTAGGGTATGCGAATGCGCCGATTCTCGATGTTCTCGAGCAGGTCACGCACTGTGTAAAGAACCACGAACTTCTCTTCCAGTTCTTTGAGCATCTTCGTCGTTTTGTCTGCTGGCAGGGGATTGGTGCGTATGTAGACATTATAGCGATCCTCTTCAGCGGTTTCGCGTGTGGAAAGGATGCTCACAACGCGCGCACCGTGGGAGCGGATCACATCTGCCACTTCTCTAATGGCGCCTGGACGATCCTCCAGGCTGAAAGCAAGCTGCACGCCGCCAGTATAAACCCCCGTGATATTGATCAAGACCTTGAATATATCGGTCTGCGTGATAATGCCGATCAGGGAGTCCTTATCGTTGATGACCGGGAGTGATGAGATCTTGTTTTCCAGCATCAAAATCGCAGCGAATTCCACTGTCTCATCGGGTCTGGCAAACACAAGATTTCTGGTCATAAGATCCTTGATCTTTATGGTAGAAATGAGATAATTCAGTTCATAAACATCCAGGGATGTTGCCTTGGATGGTGAAGCGTCTCTCAGGTCTCTATCGGTAACTATGCCTACTAACTTGCCCTTCTTATCTACAACGGGCAAAGAGCGGATGTTGTTGTCCTTCATCATGATGGAAGCCTTCATCATGGCGGTGTCTTCAGTCACAGTAATGACGTCACTGGTCATCCAGCCTTGTACTAACATTGGCACCTCCCCCTGGTTTTGAGTGTGTCAATATCCGACCTTGTGCGCTAGACTCCTAGCGCACTTGGACACTCAGATCTCACAAACCTCAATGCTAAAGAAAATGTTTATCAGATCTTGCGTGAAGTGTCAATTGATAAGCATAGTTGCATTTTCACGTTCTGTGTGTCCAGGTGTGGAGAACACTTTCATGAAAAAGGGCAAGCTTTTGACATGAGAAATGTGTTATAATAATATGTTTTTAGTAGATGAGATCGTAAGTCTTCAATAACATGGTGTATGAATTGCCTTTTTTCCCCAGTCAGGAAGCGCGACGATTAACCATGGAGAGTCTAAGAGCTGGTTTTCAACATAGCGGAGTCTTTTCGGCAAAATGGAAACCGTAAAGGCGTAGAAGGATCATAGACATGCCATATCTTGTCATGTGCAAAGATTCAAAGGACTATAAGGTGTTTCGATTTTCCAGCGCTGTCACGATCGGAAGAGCAAGGAATAACAGTATTGTTCTGAATGATTTGGAAATCTCCCGTTATCATGCATACATTGAACAGGAACAAGGCAACTACATTCTTTTTGATCGAAGCAGAAATGGGACTTTAGTGGATAACAAAAAAATAGAGAAATGCCTTCTTTCCCATGGAATCGCTTTTCGGATTATTGATTATCTTTTTGCTTTTGTTGAAGATTCCAAAGCAGAAAATATTGATGAAAAAGGCCTTGGTGAGCAAGAGATTTCGGTCTGGGATAAGGATGATCAAGGTGTTGAAACGTTAGTCCCTTTGAGTAAGGAACCAGATGAAACGACGGCTTTGAAAAGCCGTTTGCTTGAAGAAGGCACAGTTGTTGAGGGCGAAAAGATGGTCGCCCTTTATAATGACGTCCTGGCCGTTGCCAGAATCAATGTTCCTGTTCTCATCATAGGAGAGGCAGGTAGCGGAAAGGAACATGTCGCTCATGCTCTCCATGATTTTTCCAAAGGAAGTGGTCGCTTTGTGCCTCTGAATTGTTCTTCTATTCCGGAAGGTATTTTTGAGAGTGAGTTGTTTGGGTCTGTTAAAGGCGCTTTTCACAATGCCGCCGATAAGCCCGGAAAGTTAGAACTGGCAAATGGCGGGACGATTTTTCTTGATGAGATCGGAGACATGAGCCTGTCGCTTCAGCCGAAGCTCCTTAGATTCATAGAGGACAAAATGGTCACGCGGCTGGGAGATACGAAGGTCAGAGAACTTGACGTCAGGGTAATAGCTGCCACGAATCAGGATTTGAGAATCATGATGGAAGAAAAAACCTTCCGGGCAGACTTCTATCACAGATTAGCTTGCATAAAGCTCAAAGTTCCCCCACTCAGAGAGAGAAAGGAAGATATTCAACCTTTGATCGATTTTTTTCTGTCCAGTTTTTCAGATAAATACGATTGGAAAACGCCACGCATTTCCGATAACGCAATGAAAATGCTGATGGAATATGACTGGCCAGTAAATATCCGGGAGCTGAGGAATCTTCTTCTGGGTGTTTCAGTGCATGTTCAAGGTAAGACCATCTATCCCAAGGATCTGGCGGCAGCGTCGGAAGAAATACAAAGGATTGAAAGACAACCCTCGAGATCTTTTCCCTCTGCAGAGGATATAGAAAAGAGGCATATCATAGATGCTTTGGAACGAACTGGTTGGAATAAGGCACAGGCTTCCAAGCTCCTTGGAATATCAAGAGATACCCTTTATAGAAAGGTTCGGAAGTACAAGATTTCATTGGAATTAAGTTAACCGTTCACGGGTGTGAACGCTTACATGTCCGGTTTTCAGACATCCCCTCTTTTGCCTGTGTTTCGCTATAAATTCAATAAGTTCCTCATATCATTCAAAAGATAGCGCCTGATTTTCAGACGTTATCTTCCTCTTCGTTTCAATAAATCCCGTCCCTTCCGTATTCGCAATTAGGATAATATGTTTTAATAATTACACATTCTTGTTTTCTATTCACGGTGGCACCGTCCTTGCTATAGCAAGAAGTACATAGATACCGTTCTATGCGCCTGATTCAGACCTTGCATGCTTTTGGAAAAGTTGAGCCAATTTGAAAAGGGGAGGACATGAAAAAGCTCTTAGTGGTTTTGTGTGCGGTGACCTTTGTCTTAGGGGTTGTGACAGTGGCGGGAGCTATGCCAATAACTTTTTCGGACACTACGCAATTCTTCGCCGACAATGTAGACCCTACGGGGGACTTAGTGAGTTACGGGGGAGAGTATGTAAATGAACTTGAGTATAGACGTGATTGGGTCACATGGACCCACCATTTTGGCTTTGATCCGGCCGCGGCAGAGGTCTTAAGTGGAACCGTGACCCTTTCGTTACGTGATGATGTAGACAGTCCCCATTGGCCTATAGCGCTCAGATAAATTGATACACTTTCGCTCAGGTAAATTGAGATGTTCGTTCACACAACAACGAAGAGAGAGCTTGGCCAGATCCCGCTACCCCGCCCCAATAGGTAAAATA
>Ga0209986_10002503_pt1 | contig 16756 bp, 14 predicted proteins | sample BlataG_FD_183168 | JGI IMG/M metagenome (GOLD analysis project Ga0209986, IMG submission 183168) | Deep subsurface microbial communities from Black Sea to uncover new lineages of life (NeLLi) - Black_00105 metaG (SPAdes) (version 2) | ecosystem: Environmental > Aquatic > Marine > Oceanic >...
TCCTTGGATAAAACGATGGTCTTTTTCGGCCTTCCTGTTCTCATGAGCGTCCTCCTCTTTTGGGATTATGCTCATGTTAACACAGGAAGATAATATTATCAAGTTATTTATGTTACAAGACACTAGCTATCACTCGCCTTAATTAGATTTAGGTTCAAGCTGAATATTGATTGTTTGAACTTCTTCTGTACAATCGATACATTTTCCTTGAGTCCAAATGTCAAGCTCACAATAACCATCAGCCATTGCTCCCATTCTGAAAAGAACATAACTTAATTCTAATGTCCCAACCTCAGAATACTCGATATAGTAATAGCCATTTTCATCAGTTTTTACCTCTGCTACAATATGAGGCGATATACGTGAATACCCTGCTCTAAAATCATATAACTGAGCAAAAGCATCTGCAATTGGAGAGTTGGTGATTGCATCTGTGATTACTCCTTCTATTCTAAGTGTGAATCTTGGAATAAACGGTTTTGGTCCTTTACTACATATCCACAAAAAAATCATTAAAAACAGGAGAGCCAATATTTTTTCAATTTTATGTTTTTTCATTCTCTTGCTAACTTACTGATAATCATTCTTGTTCTACTTCGTCTCTCCAATTGATTTCTTTTCTCGTCTCAACTTTCTTATAGGGAGAAGAGGACTCTAATGTCTTTGGCTTCCAAAGAGGCTATTCTTGTTTTGGAAAAGGGTGCATATTTTAAAGCTCATTTACGATGCTGTCTTATATGAGAAAAAGTCAAAAATAATATAATCAATATCGTGATTCCGATAAAATACCATCCTCCTTTATCCCCCTCATTCACAAGGCCGATTCCTATAGCAAGGAAAGTGAATACAGTAAATGAAAAGAACCCGAATATAATGAAGGCATGGATTATGGTTTGTTTATCTCCAGATGCAATTTTTTTATAAAATTCTGGGATCAGGTAATTAAACTTAAAACTTCCTCTTATTCCCTTTAATTTTATTTTTCCAATCTCTTTATGTAGTAATTTTTGCTTTTTAATGCCATTATCTTTTGTTTCATAATTATCTTCTTTATAAATGAAAGTTTTATTAAATTTTTCAAATTTCCACATATTTTTATTGAGAACTAGTCCCAGGATACCAAAAAATAATCCCAGAACAGCCAAAACAATGCACAAAATTATAGGAATTGCACCCACGGAAACCTCACTGAATTGGATAAATATTCAACTGGCAAATTTATAGGAATTTCTTTTTCGTGCTTGCCGCAGTTTGCTCTCATTTTTGTCCAATTTCAACCTGCTGACACTCACAATCACATGTATTATAGCTAAAAATTGTGGGCAATCAAAGAAAGATTACTGAAAAGAATGGAATCACAGAGAAAGTTATGAAAAAAAGCCTAAAGAATCATAAATAATTATGGAAATATTAAGAAAAAATATGTAAAATGGGTCAAATGTTTTTTTTAAATATAAGATGGCTTCTAAAGAGGCTGTTCTTGTTTTAAAAAAGGAGGTTTCCATGAAAAGACAATGTACTCTCATTCTCTGTATCTTTTTTCTGTTTACAGTCTTTTTCTATTCCTGCTCCACCTCATCAAAACCCTATAATGCACCTGAGCGGAAAGATCTTGGAGATAACAAATTCGAATATATCGATTCTCCTCTCTTTGAAGGACCTGATGCAGGGGCATTCAATCCAGAGTTGGACTCAGCAGAAGCGGCTGTGGCCAAATTCCTCTCCAGTGAAGCCCGTCAGGATGGCGCATGGAAGGAAGCACTCATTCCAGAATCCGAATGGTCAGATCGATTGAAAAGACAGCTCGAAACCTGGGATGAATGGAAAATATTGAAATGGCAGCTGAAAAGTATTCAGATTGAAGACAGCACGGCCTATCTTACTGTTTATTTCGAAATAGAATATGATGGAAAAACCGATGATGGAGAGGATGATTTTGAGTTAGTCCTCAAGAATGGAGTGTGGATGATAATAGCACCCCCCACTTGATATTCCTAATGTCAACTATTCCTAAGGCAGGGGATGGCTCATTTAGATTTATTTTATAAGATTTTTTTTATTACTCAGAGAAACAAAAAAAGAGTAAAAAGAAAAGAATATTTCTCATAAATATCCGGAATGAAATAGCTTTTTCTTTTACCTACTCCTCGGGCCAGTAAGTATACCAGATCTTACTGCCAGCTTTGAGGGTTCCACCTTTGACTCTGACAAATACATCAAGAGTTTGTTTCTTCTCTGGGTCCACAATCAAAGTTTTTGGAGAGAAAATCAATTTTCATCCCTACTTCTTTGTATAGTAGCTGAGAAAAGCTTACAGACTCGATACGCCTGGAATCCATTAGCAATGAGCCAGTCTCTCTTTTAAAGAGTGTAAACAAAAGATGATAAATATTTATAGAAATATTAAGAAAGAATATGTAAAATGGGTCAAATGTATTTTTTAACATATTCAGGATTTTTTTGAATATAAGATGGCTTCCAAAGAGGCTATTCTTGTTTTGGAAAAGGGCGCATATTTTAAAGGTCAATCCTTTGGTTACGATGGGGATGCTGAAGGCGAAATCGTCTTCAACACCTCTATGACCGGCTACCAGGAAATTCTAACTGATCCCTCCTACAAAGGTCAGATTGTCACCATGACTTATCCTCTCATAGGAAACTACGGCTGCAATTTTGAAGACACAGAATCATACAGGCCCTGGATAGAGGGGTTTGTTATTAAAGAACTGGCCGGTTATCCTTCAAGCTGGAGAAAAGAAGAAAGCCTGGCTGATTATTTAAAAAAACATAAGATTGTAGCTATTCAAGGAATAGATACTAGAAAATTAACCAGAATTATTCGTTCAGGAGGAGCCCAAAGAGCTTTGATTTCTACCTCGGATGACAACAACATTAAAACTTTGCTTTCTCGAGTAAGAAAGATTCCTTCTATTGTGGGCCGGGATCTGGTCAAAGAAGTCACCTCTCCCAAGGCCTATTGGTGGCGCAAGAACCCTTATGTCTGGCCAAAAGGTTATCCTGAGAAAAAAAGATTCAAATATTTTGTCATTGTTTATGATTTCGGTGTCAAAAGAAATATTTTAAGAAATCTCGTCAACCACAAGGTGGATGTCCTTGTCGTTCCTGCCAAAACTTCCTGGCAAGATATTCTAAGAAAAAAACCAAATGGAGTGCTTCTCTCCAACGGTCCAGGAGATCCTGCTCCCTTAGCTTATGCTATTGATAACATCAAAAACCTAATCGGCAAAATTCCTATCTTCGGAATCTGCCTTGGTCACCAGCTTCTTGCTTTAGCCCTCGGAGCTAAGACCTATAAACTCAAATTTGGCCATCATGGTGCCAATCACCCTGTTAAAAAATTAGAAACAGGCTGTATAGAAATCACCTCTCAGAACCACGGTTTTGCTGTAGGTATCGATTCACTCCAAGGAATTGCTAAATTAACACATATAAACCTGAACGATATGACTGCAGAAGGACTGATATTGCGGGAAAAATTCCTTTTTTCAGTACAGTATCACCCTGAAAGTTCCCCGGGTCCTCAAGATTCAAGGTATCTCTTCTGCGAATTTGTCAGAATGATGGACAATTTTAAAGGGAAATAAAATGCCTAGACGAAAAGATATTGAATCTATCTTGATTATCGGCTCTGGGCCTATAATCATCGGTCAGGCATGCGAGTTTGATTATTCAGGCACACAAGCCCTTAAAGCATTAAGGGAAGAAGGCTACAAAGTTATCCTTGCTAATTCAAACCCGGCCACTATAATGACTGATCCTGAATTTGCCGACCGAACTTATCTTGAACCTTTAACAGCTGAGTACCTGGAAAAAATAATTATGCAAGAAAGGCCAGATGCGCTTCTGGCAACTTTAGGAGGTCAGAAGGCATTGAATTTAACTCTGGAACTGGATGAGAAGGGAATCTTGAAAAAATACAACATCCAACTGATCGGAGTTAATACCAGCTCAATTAGAAAAGCTGAAGACAGAAATCTTTTCTGCAAAGCCATGGAAAAAATCGGTCTGGAAATTCCAGAGTCTGGTTATGCGTCCACCCTGAAAGAAGCAGTGGATATTGTGAAGAGGATAAACTTTCCAGTTGTGGTCCGCCCTTCATTCACTTTAGGGGGTACCGGAGGCAATATAATTAATAATTGGGAAGACTTCTATAAATTCGTTCCTTTAGGCCTTGCTATCAGCCCTGTATCTAAAATATTGATTGAAAAATCTATCATTGGCTGGAAAGAATTTGAATTAGAAGTGATGCGAGATAAAAAGGATAATGTGGTTGTCGTCTGTTCTATCGAGAATGTTGATCCCATGGGAGTCCATACAGGAGATTCAATCACGGTGGCACCTGCTCAAACCTTATCGGATAAAGAATACCAGATGATGAGGAATGCCTCTTTAGACATAATGAGAGAGATAGGAATTGAGACTGGAGGTTCTAATATTCAATTTGCTGTAAATCCTTCAGACGGACGGATGATGGTTATCGAGATGAATCCTCGAGTTTCCCGTTCCTCAGCTCTGGCATCAAAAGCAACAGGTTTTCCAATAGCTAAAATGGCAGCAAAGTTAGCAGTGGGTTATACCATGGACGAAATTATTAATGATATAACCAGAAAAACGCCTGCCTGTTTTGAGCCAGCTATTGATTATGTAGTAGTTAAAATTCCCCGTTTTGCCTTCGAAAAATTCCCTGAAGAAAAGGGTTCCTTAACTACCCAGATGAAGTCTGTGGGAGAAGTTATGGCTATTGGCAGGACCTTTAAAGAAGCCCTTCAGAAAGCTCTTCGATCTCTTGAAATAGACTGCTGGGGGTTTGAAGAAAGACAGAAAACAAGAGAGAGCAAATTTCTAAAAGAAAAACTCTGCCAGCCTTGTGCTGAACGACTATGGCTCATTGCTGATGCTTTAAGATCCAATCTTTCAATAGAAGAAATTCATAAGCTCACTCAAATTGACCCTTTTTTTCTGCAGAATATAAAAGAAATCATTGATTTTGAAGAAAAACTGAAATCTTCAGGAAAAGGTTTTTTAGACAGCAAAATGATATACAAGGCAAAAGAGCTGGGTTTTTCTGATGTGAGAATAGCTCAGCTCATAGGCTTGAAAGAAGAAGAAATCAGAACTATAAGGAAAAAAGAAAATATTCTGCCTGTGTGGAAGGTTGTTGACACCTGTGCAGGAGAGTTCGAATCAGAAACTCCCTATTTTTACTCCACTTATGAAGAAGAAGATGAGGCCTCAGAAATAAACCAGAAAAAAGTTATCATCCTGGGCTCAGGACCAAACCGCATTGGTCAGGGAATCGAGTTTGACTACTGTTGTGTCCACAGCGTTTTCGCCTTAAAGGAATTAGGCTACAAGGCCATTGTGATCAACTCAAATCCTGAAACCGTATCCACTGACTATGATATTTCTGACCGTCTTTACTTTGATCCTCTCACTTTAGAAGATGTCCTTTCTATCTATGAGAAAGAAAAACCAGAGGGAAATATCGTCCAATTTGGAGGACAGACTCCTTTAAAAATTGCTGTGGAACTCGAGAAAAACAAAGTAAAAATTCTTGGAACGAGTTCTCAGACAATCGATGAAACAGAAGACAGAGAAAAATTTGATAATTTTTTAAAAAGATTAAACCTGGGACGCCCAAGGAATGGCCTTGCTCGAAACTCAAATCAAGCCTTAAGAGAAGCAGAGATAATTGGTTATCCAGTGCTTGTTCGGCCTTCCTATGTCCTGGGCGGCCAGGGGATGAAAGTTATCCAAAATGAGGAAGAATTAGAAAAATATGTAAAATCTATCCAAGAATATTATTCAGACTATCCCATTCTCATCGATGAGTTTATCGAAAATGCAGTAGAACTGGATGTAGACCTTCTTAGTGATGGCCAGGATATCTATATAGGAGGCGTACTGGAACACATTCAGGAAGCAGGAATTCACTCTGGGGACGCCACTATGGTTATTCCTCCTTATTTTCTCCCTGACAGAGTGATTGAAGAGGTCAAGCGCCAAGTCAAGTTAATGGCTCTGGAGCTGCAAATCATAGGTTTAATGAATGTTCAGGTTGCTGTTAAAGGAACCAAAATCTATATCTTAGAAGTCAACCCCAGAGCTTCAAGAACAGTCCCTTTTATCTCCAAGGCTACCGGAGTTCTCTTGGCAAAAATTGCCACAAGACTCATTATGGGCGAAAAGCTCAAAGATATACACATCCATTCCCGGCCTTTCCATCTATATGCAGTTAAGGAAGCTGTGTTTTCCTTTGACAAGTTCCTTGAGGCTGATCCTCTCTTAGGACCTGAGATGCGCTCTACTGGAGAAGCTATCGGAATCGACAGACATTTCGCCCTGGCTTTCCTCAAAGCTGAAGAAGCAGCAGGATTCCGCCTTCCTCAGGAAGGGAAAATTTTTATTAGCGTTTCTGATGAAGATAAACTTAAGATAATTCCTCTTGTCGAGAAACTGGATCAGCTTGGGTTTAACCTTGTAGCTACCGAAGGAACAACTCAGTATCTTCGTCGGCATGGCTTTCAGGTCGACACTATCGGAAAAGTCTATAAAGGAAAAAAAAGTATTTTGGATGATATAAAAGAAAAAAAAGTGGGAATGATTTTTAACACACCATCTGGAACGCATGAGAGAAGCGATGCCGCAAAAATCAGGAAAGCTGCTTTCTCTTATTGCGTTCCTTGCTATACCACCATTCCTTCAGCCAGTGCAGCCATAAAAGCTATTGAAATGAGAAATAAAACCTCCCCTTCCCTTTTTTGTCTCCAGGACATCCATTCAGACTGAGTGCTCCCTTCCATTATACAGAAGCATTAACTGCCGTTACTTTGTCATTGCGGGCATAAAGGTCACAAAATGTTGTTGATCATATTTGTATTTTTAATTAAATAAGCATCATAGAGATGAATTTTAGTGTTTTTATTGAATGTATTCAACAATGATAGTAAAAAACACTCTCTATATAACTTATTTAAGAGTAGTATCTTCTTCATTAACAATTGGTTATATTTTGGATGCTTAAATGAAATATAAAGTAATAACAACAATTTGTGACCTTTATGCCCATTGCGAGCGACCAGCGGGAACGTGGCAATCTCACCACTTTTTTGCAGCGTCATAGGGAAACAAATTAGAGATTGCCACGTCGCTGCGCTCCTCGCAATGGGCATAATACCATTAAATTGTTGTTTTTTCCGCATATCATATCTAAACAGTTTCTATTTAAGCCCATGTTATTAAATAAATTAAAATGCGTAGATGAGTCCTTTAGACAGCCTTTTTATTTTCTTTTATTGACTCCATTCAATAAATGACTAAAATTATAGTTCCAACTTGTTTGGTTACAATAAATTATAAATTATAGCAACAACAATTTAATGGTATTATGCCCGCAATGACGTTAAAAGGTAGAAATTGTGGAGCCTGTTCCGGTAAAGCAAGGAATCTTACTCCTCGCAATCTCACTTTACTTAATGCGTTTGTAAAAAAGAACAAGGAGAAAAGCCTGGCAAAAGTCTCTCATCTCTTTTATATTATTTTCTTCAGGGAAATCTTGGAGCAAAAAAATAAAATGAAAGAAAAAATCAAAGCTCTACGCAGCTTAATGAAAGATTACAACATTCAAGCCTATATCATTCCTGCTATTGACCCCCACCAGAGCGAATATACACCTAAGTTCTGGCAGCGACTTAAATTTATAAGCAGCTTCAGCGGTTCTGCTGGAAATGTTGTCATCATCCAAAGAAAGGCAGGACTTTGGACAGACTCTCGCTATTTTTTACAGGCAGAACAACAATTAGACAGTAGCCTTTTCACCCTATTCAAGATGGGCCTGGCAGAGGTTCCAACCTGGCAGGATTGGATTTTAAATAAACTGAAGCGTGGAGAAACACTGGGTGTTGATCAAAAATTAATTTCCCATAAAGAATACCAGAACCTGAAGAATAAGCTAGCCACAAAAGGAATTGGTCTTAAAGGAATCAAAAACAACCTGGTGGACCTCATCTGGGATAAAAGGCCAGTGCCTTCTAAAGGGAAAATCGAAGTCCATGGAAAGAAATGCTCTGGTGAAACAACGATTCATAAACTCAAACGCTTGCGGGCTAAAATGGCGGAAAAAAATGCTGATGTTCATGTAATTACTCAATTGGATGCAATCGCCTGGCTGTTTAATATCCGAGGTTCTGACGTGCCGTTCAATCCTGTGGTTATTTCCTATGCAATTATCACTCCAAAGAAAGCGATGCTGTTTACTGATTTAGACAAAGTGAGCGGCAAAGCGAAACAGTTTCTAAAAGGCATTGTAGAATTTCGCAATTACGATAACTTTGAAAATGAGCTACAAAAGCTTGCCCGAAGCGGCAGCAGTGTCTGGCTGGACAAAACAACCGTCAGTTTGTGGATCGTAGATGTTTTAAAAGACGGTAAAAATTTGTTCTACGAGGATTGTCCAATTCCCCTGTTTAAAGCAAAAAAAAATAAAACAGAAATCGCTGGATTCAGGGCTTCCCATATTCGAGACGGGGTGGCTATGGTCAAATTTCTTTACTGGCTGGATAAACACCTTGGAAAAATCGATATCACGGAATTATCTGCTGCAAAAAAACTATCCAGCTTCCGCACTCAAAGAGATTTATTCAAAGGCTTAAGCTTTGAAACTATTTCTGCCTACAAGGAACACAGCGCTGTTGTCCACTATACTGTCACTCCTGAGATAAACAAAAAGCTGAAACCAGAAGGGATTTATCTTGTCGACTCTGGCGGCCATTATCTTGATGGGACAACCGATATCACCCGAACTATCGCCTTAGGCAAGTCAACAAAAGAACAGAGAGTTTGCTTCACCAGGGTATTAAAAGGTTTGATTGATCTCTCCAGGACTTCCTTTCCCCAGGGAACAGTCGGCAAACAGCTTGACACCATTGCCCGGGAACCGCTTTGGGAAATAGGCTTAAATTATGGCCATGGTACAGGACATGGGGTCGGCTCCTTTCTCAACGTCCACGAAGGCCCTCACCACATTTCCTATTACCGCTGTACTGGAGTAGCCTTAGAACCAGGCATGGTCACTTCCATAGAGCCGGGATATTATAAAGAGAACGAATATGGTATTCGGATAGAAAATATGGCTCTGGTGATAAAGGATGAAGATAAATCAAGGAAGGAATTGGTTTTTTATAAATTTGAAACTTTAACCCTGTGCCCCATTGATTTACACTTGGTAAAAAAAGATATTATGACCGAAACAGAAATTAAATGGCTAAATAACTATCATAAGAAGGTTCACAAGACCTTAGCGCCCCATCTGGACAAAGAAGAAACAAACTGGTTGAAAGAAGCAACAGAAAAAATATAATCATTAATTATTTGCACATTACTCTTTACAAATTACTGCCTACTACTTGGCTTTGTTCTATAGTGTCATTGCGAGCGACCAGCGGGAACGTGGCAATCTCACCTGTTTATTGTCCCCCCGCCAACAACTACATCTTTTTCGTAAAAAACCACTGCCTGGCCAGGAGCAACAGCTCTCTGGGGTTTGTCAAATTCCACCAGAATTTGACCGGAATCCAAGGGACTAAGGAGGGCCTTTGCTTCCCTGTGTTTGTATCTGATTTTGGCTTTCACCACCAGGGGTTTTGATATTTTCTCCATAAAAATTAAATTAACTTGGGAAGCTAAAAGTTTCTTCTTATAAAGATGGTCATTGCTGCCGACGATAATCGTGTTCTTATCACTCTGGATGGAAAGGACATAAAGCGGGTGTGGCCCAGCAATCCCTATTCCCCGGCGCTGGCCGATAGTAAATAGAGCGATTCCCTGGTGTTGGCCCAACACCTGCCTTTTAACATCTACAATGGGTCCAGGCCGAAAAGCATCCGGAATTCTCTTTCGAAGAAATTCAGCATAATCATTATCTTGAACAAAACAAATCTCCTGACTTTCAGGCCTTTGAGCCACAGGCAATGATAATCTTTGAGCTTCTTCTCTCACCTTTTCTTTGGTGAAATCCCCTATGGGCATGAGAGTCTGCGAAAGCTGCTCTCGGGTTAAAGCATAGAGAAAATAAGACTGATCCTTTTCTCTATCTTTTCCTTTTTTAAGAAGATACTGGTCTGATCGGGAATCATATTCTACTCTGGCATAATGGCCTGTAGCTATATAGTCAGCCTGGAGTTTTTTGGCTTTCTTTATCAGGAGGTCGAATTTTATGTATTGATTACAACGAATACAGGGATTTGGTGTCCGACCCCGTCTGTATTCCTCACAGAAATTTGTTATAACTTTCTTCTTAAAATCTTCTCTTAAATCAACCACATAAAGGGGAATGTCTAAAGTCAGAGCAATCCGACGAGCATCTTCAACTGCTCCCTGACCCCAGTAATTTTTTACCATCTTTTCTCTGCAGTACTTTTCAGGTAAGGAGAAAAGGTTTATTGTTATTCCAATAACTTCATAACCTCTTTCCTTGAGAAGAACAGCGGCAACTGATGAATCCACTCCACCGCTCATGGCAACAACAACTTTTTTCTTTTTCATTTTTTATATTTATAGGGTCAGACTTTCATAACTTTTATAATTTTTAATAATGATATATTATCAGCTTTTAAAAATAAATAAATTATAAAAGTTACTAAGGATTAACCAGACTAACGCTTTTCCTTAATTACTGTCATATCTTTAGAACCATCGCCTTGAAAAGATCCTTTACCAAGAATCGGACATTTTTGCTTTACCGTGACACAGAAGTTGTATCTCGTTGACATGCAATTGTTTCGATGATATAAACTATCCTTTTGATTCCTATAAAAGTTAAAAGCAAGTTAACACAATTCATTAATTTCATAAGAGGAGAAAGATAGAACTTATGGACAAAAAAATATATTACAAAGATATTACTGAAGGAATAGGCAACACGCCTCTTATTAAGCTGAATAGAATCACCAAAGGTCTTAAAGCTGATATTTTTGCCAAGCTCGAATTTCTCAATCCCATGGGAAGTGTTAAAGATAGAATCGCCAAGTATATGATTGAAAAAGCCGAAAAACAAGGAAGAATAAAGACCGGGGATACAATTGTAGACAACTCCTCTGGCAATACAGCACTGGGACTGGCCATGGTTTGCGCCATTAAAGGATACAAGTTAAAGATTATTGCCAGGGACAGCCTCAGTTTAGAAAAAATTAAGTTTTTAAAAGCTCTCAATGTCGAGCTTGTTTTTATTGACCACACCCTTCCTCCTGAATCTCCAAACAGCTACAACAATATTGCTCCAAAGATTGCCCAGGAAACGCCCAATGGTTATTATTTTGACCAGCATAACAACCGGGAAAATAACGAAGCCCATTATTACACGACCGGACCTGAAATATGGGAGCAGATGGAAGGGAAAATCGATTATTTCGTGACCGGCGTAGGAACAGGTGGAACAATCTGCGGAGCAGCAAAATTCCTTAAAGAGAAAGACCCTGAAATAAAGGTCATAGGAGTTGACCCAGTAGGTTCAATTTTTTATGACTATTTTCATTCAAAAAAATTAGTTAAACCTTCCCCTTACATCCTCGAAGGCCTGGGTGATGAGTTCCTCATAGGCTGTGTTGATTTCAGTGTGATTGACGATATTTATCAGATTACAGACAAAGAAGCGTTCTTGATGACCAGAGAGTTAGCGGATAGAGAATCCATTCTGGCTGGAGGTTCGAGCGGGGCTACAATCTGGGCAGTTTTGAAACTCGCCCGGGAAATTGACTGTCCAGCCCGTATCGTCACCATCTTTGCTGACTCAGGCAATCGTTACCTGAGCACCATATACAATGATGATTGGTTGAGGGAAAAAGGATTTCTATAAAAGGAACAGGCAGCGGTCTGGAATAAACGAGGGCTAATCTAAGAAAAAGACACAACTTATCAATGAACTTTGTTTGCATGAGGTTATTATTTATGTTAGAATTTTTTCGACTAAATTTGAAAAGGTGATAAAATGTCAGGCCATTCAAAATGGCACTCTATCAAATACAAAAAAGCTGCTCAGGATGCCAAAAAGGGAAAAATATTTACCAAAATCATCCGCGAATTAAGTGTGGCTGCTCGAACAGGTGGGCCAGATCCCGAAGCCAACGCCCGCCTTAGAAAAGCGGTTGTTGATGCAAAGGCAGTAAACATGCCGGCTGATAACATCAAAAGAGCAATCATGAAAGGCGCAGGTCAATTAGAAGGAATAAGCTATGAAGAAGTCGTCTATGAAGGCTACGGACCAGGAGGTGTTGCTATTTACGTAGAGGTTCTATCAGATAATAAAAACAGGACAGTCTCTGAACTCCGGCATGTCTTTTCCAGAAATGGAGGTAACATCGGTGAATCTGGCTGTGTAGCTTGGATGTTCAAAAGAAAAGGATACATAGTTGTCGAAAAAACAAAGGCTTCAGAAGATAATATTTTAGATATTATACTAAACGCTGGGGCTGAAGATTTACAGGAAGACGGAAGCAACTATGAAATTTTTACTCCTCCCGAAGACTTTGAAAAAGTTGTCGAAGCCTTGAAGAGTAATAATGTAGAAATTGCTGTTTCTAACATGGGACAAATTCCCCAGAATTATGTGAAACTCGAGGGAAAACAAGCCCAGCAGCTCCTGCGACTGATGGAAGAACTGGAAGATCATGATGATGTTCAGCATGTCTGGTCTAACTTTGACATAGCTGAAGAGGAAATTGCCAGCTATTCATCCTGAAAGATGAATTAGATGAGGGTTCTTGGAATTGATCCCAGCATCCGATCCACTGGATTTGGCATCATCGAATTCTCTCAAAACGCTTATACTGTCCTCAGTTACGGCGTTATAAAGCCCTCTCGGAGTCTTCTCTTCCATCACAAAATAAATGAAATTAAAAACCAGGTAGAAAAGCTTATAACTGACTTTTCTGCGGATGAGGTGGCTATCGAAAATCTTTTTTATGCTCAAAACATAAAAACGGCTATAACTCTGGGTCAAGCAAGAGGAGCTATTTTGGTGGCTATTGCTTCCCACAACTGTTCTCTTTATGAATATTCTGCTTTGGAAATAAAAAAAGCAGTTACTGGCTATGGTCAGGCCGATAAGGACCAGGTCAAAACCATGATAAAAACCCTGCTCAAAATCGATGATGAAGGAATAGAAACAGACGCTTCTGACGCTCTGGCTGCTGCTTACTGCCATTTAAACTCAAGAATTTTTTTAGAAAGGATAAAACAAACTGGAGCAAAAAATTAATGATTGCTTATCTTAAGGGAAACCTGATTCAAAAATCGCCTAATCAAATCACCCTCGATATAGGAGGAGTTGGTTATTGTGTTTTGATTCCTCTTTCTACCTATTTTAAACTTGGAAACCTTAACCAGCAGGCAGAGCTTTTCATTTACACTCATCTCACTGATAATTCCCTTTCTCTCTATGGATTTTCCACCGAAGATGAGAGGGAAATATTTATGAAATTAATCAGCATCTCGGGCATAGGCCCCAAGCTTGCCCTAAATATCCTCTCTGGAATAGGCCCTTCTGAGCTTGAAGAAGCTATAAAGAGTAATGATGTGGGCCGGATTTCCCTTATCCCTGGAATAGGGAAAAAAACAGCCCTGCGCATTGCCCTCGAACTTCAGGAAAAAATCGAGAAAAAAGAAAAACTCCTTGCTGCTAAGGCTTCACCAGAAAGAGAAGATTTAATATCAGCTTTAATGAATCTTGGCTTTAAAAGAAAGGAATTGGAAATAATTGTCGATGAAACTATAAAAGATATATCTATTGAGGCAGGTTTTGAAAAGCTTCTTCGCCAAAGCTTGAAGAAACTGGCAAAGATTTAGTAAAAAGAAATAAAAATGGAAAAGAAAATGCCTACTATCCTTTCCCCAGTAAGAACCAAAGAAGACCTATTATTTGAAGACAGTCTCCGCCCCAGAACCTTTGATGAATTTATCGGACAGGAAAACATCAAGGAAAATCTAAGAATTTTCATTAAAGCGGCCAGAAAAAGAGATGAGCACCTCGATCATGTCCTTCTCTACGGTCCTCCCGGGTTGGGAAAAACCAGCCTTGCCTATCTTCTCGCTAAAGAAATGGGAGTGGGAATCAAACCCACCTCTGGTCCTGTTATCGAACGTGCTGGAGACCTTTCAGCAATCCTTTCTAACTTGCAGGCAAAAGAAATTCTTTTTATCGATGAAATCCACCGCCTCCACCCTTCTGTTGAGGAAATCCTCTATTCAGCTATGGAAGATTTTAGTATAGATATAATTATTGGCCAGGGACCAAGCGCTAGAAGCCATAAGCTACAGTTGAAAAAATTCACCTTAATCGGCGCAACTACCCGAGCCGGTCGGATAACTGCTCCCCTGAGAGGAAGATTCGGCATTATTTACCGTCTGGATTACTACCAGGAAAAAAATTTAGCAGAAATCATCAAAAGATCAGCCTCAATTCTAAAGGTTTCTGTAGATAATGAAGGAGCTGAACAGATTGCCCTTCGCTCCAGGGGAACGCCCAGGGTCGCCAACAGATTATTGAGGAGAGTAAGAGACTATGCAGAGGTGAAGGCTGACGGAAAAATTACGAAAAACGGAGCAAAAATGGCTCTTGATATGATGGAAGTCGATTCCCTCGGCCTGGATGAAGTCGACAGGAAAATACTCCTGACCATAATTGAAAACTTTAACGGGGGGCCTGTTGGAATCAACACTATTGCTACTGCCATCGATGAAGAGAAAGATACCATAGAATCCATCTACGAGCCCTTCCTGATGCGCATCGGTTTTTTGGAGAGAACAACTCGCGGTCGTAAAGTCGCTGACAAAGCTTACAAACACTTGGGATTTTCACCACCATCCTCTCCCCAGAAAAAGCTGTTTAGAGAGGAAATTAAATAGAATAAAGAGTAAGTAGTAAGCAATAGAAGATGCTGACAGCGGATTTTGATTATGACCTTCCGTCTAATCTCATTGCTCAAACTCCTCTTCCTGAGAGAGATTTATCACGGATGATGATTCTTGACCGTAAGAGCGGTGAAATTATTCATTCCCGATTTAAAGAAATCCCCCGTTATCTCAACAAAGGAGATGTACTAGTCCTCAACAACACCAAAGTTTTTCCTGCAAAAGTCTGGGGAAGAAAAGATAAAGATGAGGTAGAATTTCTTTTTCTCAAGGAGAGAGAAAAGGGATTATGGGAGGTTCTCTGCCGGCCGTCCAGGAAAGTCAGAGTTGGCGACAGAATTTCTTTTGCACCTGGCTTTGAAGGCAAGGTCATCGGGATTGAGTCTGAAGGAAAACGTGTGATTCAGTTTTCTTCGATTAATATTCTTTCCAAGCTAAAAACAATTGGTTATCCCCCACTTCCCCCTTATATCAAGCGCACTAAAAAAAATATAAGTCTTAAAACTCTGGACCTGGAAAGATACCAGACTGTTTTTGCCCAGAAAGATGGGGCAATAGCTGCTCCCACTGCTGGTCTCCATTTTACTACTCGGATTTTGGAAGAGATTAAAAAAAGAGGAGTTATATTCAATCAAATTTCTCTTGATGTTGGCCTGGGAACTTTCAAGCCTGTCCGCACTGAAATAGTTGAAAACCATAAAATGCTTGATGAAAATTATTCAATCAGCCCTTCTGCTGCCCGATCAATAAATAAATCCAAAAAAGAATCAAGGCCTGTAGTAGCAGTAGGCTCAACAGTGGTCAGGGCTTTAGAAAGTGCTTACAATAAAGGAGAAGTCCAGGCAGGGAAATGTTCCACTTTTCTTTTTATTTACCCCGGTTATGAGTTTAAGGTGGTTGACCGTTTTTTAACCAATTTCCATCTTCCCAAATCAACTCTATTAATGATGGTCGCAGCTTTTGCCAGCCTGGAGCTGATAAAAAAGGCTTACCAGGAGGCCATCCATCAAGAATACAGGTTTTTCTCTTACGGCGACTGCATGCTTATTATTTAATGGGGATAAAATACTCAATTATTTGAAACTCAGCGAAAAAGTTTTTAACTTTTTAATCTTATTTAAATTAATATTGCTAATTAAGTATTGTGTCCCCTTTTATAAAAATGTAGACCTGACCCTTATTTTCTGATATAAACAGAAAAGAGAAAATCAGAAACAATTAGCGATGAAAGACGACAAGAAAGAGAAGAAGAAAAAGAACCAGGAAGCGGAAGATAAATTAGCCGATATTCTCTATCCAAGCACTAAGGCGAAAGTCTTTAAAATAACTTTAGTCTTCGGCCATAAACTTTCCCCAAACTATAAGAAAGCTGTGGCCCTTGCCAAAAAAAATCCCACCTACAAAGAAGAAGGAAGCAGCGAATGGAGTCGTCACTCAGCTACCTATACACCTGAAGAAGTAGAAGACCTTTTCCAGCTTTTTAACCTCGTTCATGACTGGGAAGACACAAAAGTTCTTGTCAACCACAAAGAAATTCCTTATGGTCATCAGTTATGGCTTCCCCTGATGTGGTTCTACAGGATAAAATAGCCTTCAAACCTCCTCAAGCCTTACTGTAAAATGCCTCAGATAAGACACAGCCAAATAACTTTACTATTTAAGGCATAAAACTCTTTATTAAAGGTTACAAACAGGCACAATACTTGTCACAGCAACGTGATAATTTCCGGTTTTAGCAAAGTAAAAATTTCCGGTTTTTAGAAAATGGTATAAGGTTTTCCTTCAGACTTAAATGGAGGAGAACCCAGATGAAAGAGGAATATATCACGTT
>Ga0209986_10002504_pt1 | contig 16752 bp, 17 predicted proteins | sample BlataG_FD_183168 | JGI IMG/M metagenome (GOLD analysis project Ga0209986, IMG submission 183168) | Deep subsurface microbial communities from Black Sea to uncover new lineages of life (NeLLi) - Black_00105 metaG (SPAdes) (version 2) | ecosystem: Environmental > Aquatic > Marine > Oceanic >...
CCCAATCCATCTACCCTTTATTAACACAGTAAAAACTACTACGACATGCTTCACATCCCCAAATCAGCAGATGACAACCAAATCAAACGCGCCTATAGAAAATTAGCCCTCAAAATGCACCCAGATAAAGTCCAGGGCTCAGAAGAAGAGAAAAAGGAAGCAGCAGCTAAATTCGCAGAAATCTCCCATGCATATGAAGTTCTAAGTGATTCAGAGAAGAGAAAAGTTTACGATCGATTCGGTGAAGAAGGGCTGAAACAAATGGGCCAAAATGGCGGTGGAGGAGGAGGTGGTGGTGGTGGTTTCGATCCCTTTTCACAATTCTTTGGAGGAGGCTTCCCCTTTGGATGGGGCGGAGGAGGAGATGGAGAGGAGCAGACCCCTAGAGGACACGATGTGGTGGTAGAAATAGAAGTACCTTTGAAAGATCTCTACCTTGGAGCACACATTCCAGTGACTCGAGATAAAAACGTCATAAAACCAGCTTCTGGCACTAGAAAATGCAACTGCAAACAAAAGGTAGTCACGCAGCAAGTTGGGCCTGGGATGTATCAGCAGTACACCACCAGGGTATGTGAAGACTGCCCTAATCTGAAATACGAGCGTGTGGCTGATCAACTAACAGTAAATATAGATCCAGGTATGCCAGATGGCCACCAAATATCATTCTTCGAGGAAGGAGAGCCACTGATAGATGGGGAGCCAGGGGATCTCATCATGGTCGTTGTCACCCAGCCTCACTTTGTGTTTCATAGAGAGAAGGATGACCTGCATATGGAATACACCATATCATTATTAGATGCATTGGTTGGATTTGAGAAGGAATTTGTGCACTTGGATGAACATAAAGTGAAGCTTCAGTCAAGTGGGGTGACTCGACCTGGGCAGGTGGAGAAGATTGAGGGAGAAGGGATGCCCAGGTTTGAGAGACCTGGGAAGGGGGATTTATATGTCAAATATATGATTGCATTCCCTAAGAGTGTGAGTGAGGCGGAGAAGCAGCAGCTGCATTTGATGTTTGGGAAGGCAGAGTGGCAGCATGATGAATTATGAGTACAGAGAAGGGTGTACAAGAAGGAACAAAAGAAGGAAGGAAAGAAATATTCACTGTGTTGTAATTAGAGGTAAATAGGAGAAAGTTGTCGATTATTAATAAAAGTATATTTGTGCTGTTACAAAACAACAAATGGTTGATCGCAAAGTTAAATTTGATGTTGGGGATCACACAGTAGGAAGATAAAATCCTCTTCTCACTGCAGATAAAAACATACATACATGGAGGGGGAAAAAAACGGGGATCAAGATAGAGAGATTTGTAGATGGCATCACAAAGTCATAGCTGGTAGCTAACTTATGGGTTGACCAACTCCAAAGCCTGGTTGTAAAGATCGCTGTGGCCTTCCCAGATAGATGCAATTTCAACTGGCTCTGGTGGGCTGAGCACAGTGTCAATGACGTGAATGACAGTTGGGCATGCAGCCTGAGCATCTGGAGCAGCAATAAAGGCCTCATTGACGTACCAGTTCTCGGTGACAGCCTCCGCTGGGATCTGTCCGAGCACAGCCTTCAGTCCATTAGTCTTGGTCATATCGACAATCTTCTCGTAGTCAACAACGACCTGATAAGCACCCTTGATCTTTCCTTGTTCTGGGAAGAGGAGAGTTTCGTAGTAGTTACCATCCAAAAGTTTGGCAGTGGTGAGGGACTTGCCTGGGATGACGTGATAGCGGAGGACACGGTTGACGAGCTCGGTGTCAGCCAAGAGTGTGGCGGCATCAACACCAGCTTCTTCAAGGAGGTCAGCGAAAGCTTCGTTGGTTGGAGCAAAAACGGTGGCAATCAGACCGGGGCTTTTCAAGATGTCACCTAGGTTGGAAGCATCAATAGCAGCAGTGAGGGTAGAGAGACCGGCTGAAGCAGCTACGTCATAAGCAGACATGCAGCCAGCAGGGACGGTTGGGGCGAGGGGGACTGGCTTGTCGAAGCCCATGAGAGCACCGGCAACTTGCTCGGTCTTGGCGCGGAGAGAGGACTTGAAGGCATCAGTGTTGGCACGAAGAGCAGATTTGAAAGCGGCAGATTTCTCCATACCCTCAATGGCAGTAGCACGAGCAGCAGACTTGAAGGCAGCAGACTTCTCGGCAGCATCCTCAACGGCAGCGCGAGCGGCAGACTTGAAAGCAGCAGACTTGTCAGCGGCAACACCAGCAGCAGCTTCCAGGGCAGATACGGTGGCATCAACAACGTCGTCAGTCTTAGCGCGCGCAGCGGACTTAAGAGCAGCAGCACCAGTGACTACATCACCAATGACTTCATCGGTCTTGGCGCGGACAGCGGACTTGAAGGCGGCAGACTCTTCGACAATGTGTCCCCCCATTTTGCGATCGGCGGACTTGTAGAGACCCTCAGCAGCAACTGTATTAAGAATTGGATAGGAAGGAAGGGGTGTCAGTTGAGTTGTTCAGACAAATAAAAAGGAGAGAAGAGAGGAGGGGAGGAATGCAGTTGTGTGAGGAGGGAAAGTGAGCAACCAAGGTTATGTGTCACATGGTGTTGCCACTTGATCTGAATCAACCCACCAAGGGCCCCCCCCACCCCCCAAAGTGCCCAAACTAATGTCATTTTGATTCTAGATTCTAGTTGTAGAGTAGAAGCTTTGTAGAAGAGACTTACCCATGTTGCTGACGCAGATGAAGAAGACACAGAGTGCCACGAGGATTGTTCTCAAACTCAACATTTTTCTTTCGAATTAGCTTGGACTAGTTGTCTTAGTGCTTGAATAAGAGTGAATGATTAGGAGTGAGGTAGGTGTTGGTAAATCAATCTTTGAGTTAATAATATTTGAAAATATGTTTGAGTTTGGGGCGAAGGCGTCGTTTAATTTTCCCATCACCATGTGTACGGTACCTAGGATACTCCCTAGATCGATCTTACAATGTCGATCATACGTGGTTCTCGGACGAGCTATAGCTATTTGCTAAAACCTTGTTCATATCCCCGAGGTGCGCTGTGCTGAGCTCCCAGTTGGTGAGGGCCTTGAGCCTAATTAAGGATGACTAGCGTACCAATCTTTAAAAAAAAGCAGTATACATATTGCATGCATCGTAACTCGTGTATTAAGGCACCTGGCGTCATTACAAATAACGGAGAATCGGTGATGCAAATAATCCCTTTCCTTTCCTAAAACTATAAATATAATGGGAAAAAGAAAGAGAAGGGACGTGTTGGATGTATGGAAGAAGATCCAAGAAGATGCTACCAAGGAAACTACCGATAAATCACAAGAATACACTGATTTCGACGATCAAGATGACATCCCAAACACGACGACTGCCCCTTTCTTGTCATCTTCATTGCCGTCCTCCCCTCCACCATCACAACTCCTAGATGAGCCACCCAGCCCAAACCTCAACGCAAAAACAGACCCATCAAAACCAAATCGTAAAAAGAAAGCTCCAGTACTTCCATGGATGCGTTTTCCAACTGCTCTTGACACCACCATTACATCTCCAGCCGACTTAACGACCTATCCCTCAGATCCTGACACTGCCATCCTGCTAGACTGCATCAACGGCCTACACCCCAACCTCAAACACACCTTACAATCAGCCTTCAACATTGAATCATTATTCCCAGTTCAAGTAGCTGCCTGGGAAATCACTGCTGGCGGGCAGAGCACACAACATGATATCTGCATCTCAGCAGCCACTGGGAGTGGCAAGACACTGGCCTATGCTCTCCCCATGGTACAATCACTCAGCAACAGACGTGTTCCTGCATTGCGAGGTTTGGTTATTGTTCCTACTAGAGATTTAGCTGCTCAAGTGTATGAAGTTGTTGAGCCATTGTGTAGAGCAGTGGGGTTGTCTGTAGTCTTGGCTTGTGGAAGAGAGTCGCTGGTTCAGGAGAGTGAAGCACTTGGTGGTAGTGGTGATGGCGTTCTTAAGAATAGCAATAGAGGAGTGTCAGATGTACTGATAGCAACCCCAGGAAGGCTGATAGCTCACATGCAGGGGGGCACATCTGGTTTCACGCTGAGCACGCTGTCCTTCTTAGTGATTGATGAAACTGATAGATTGTTGAGGCAGAGTTACCAAGACTGGCTTCCACGTGTTCTTTCTTCTCTACAATCCAACAACAACACTAACACTAGTACTTCTACTTCTATTGGTAATGATAAGAAGAAAAGGGTAGTAAAGTTTGTTGTGTCAGCAACACTGACAAGGGATCCAGCCAAAATTGATAGATTGGACCTCCACTGCCCCAGATCCATTGCGCCCAGTGCTGATGACTACAGATACACCCTTCCTAAGAGCCTGAAAGAATATAAAATTGTAGTTCCAGACCACGTGAAGCCCAAAGCACTGATTTCTCTGCTGCATGGACATCTGAAGGATAAGAGGGTCGTTATTTTCTGTAGTTCACTACAAGCTTCACATGCTCTTGCAGTGTTGCTGGCAAACACAGCATGCATAACAGAGTCAAAGACAACACTTATTGAGTTTTCAAGTAAATTAACACCTCGAGGGAGAACAGAAGCCTTGGAGGTATTCAAACGTCAAAAAGCAGCACTATTAGTGGCTTCAGATGCAATGACTAGGGGTATTGATGTTGACAACATTGCAGCTGTTGTTAATTACGATGCTCCTGTCTATGTCAAGACGTATGTACATAGAGCCGGAAGAACAGCGAGAGCTGGTAGTGCTGGGCAGGTGTTTACCTTGTTGAAAAAGGAAGATTTGAGGCATTTCAAAGCGATGCTCAGAAAGGCCGATAATAGCTTTGTTGGGGATTTCAAAGTAGCGACAGATATAGGCACAACAACAAATGAACAGGTTGATGAAGCTGTGTTGAAAATGAAGGAAATACTGGCTAGAGAACAGCTTAAAGAAGAATATGGTAATGGTGGTAATGATGGTGGAGGTGCCTTGGTTTCAAAGGCAAAACAACAACACAAGTCGACAACAGCCAACCCATCCAAGAAGCCAAAGTCTCTCCCACTCACACTGAAAAGTGATCAATATGTATTCTCACTTGTGTAAATACCCTGTAGACTCACGAAAATATAACTTACATCCTATCTCTTATACATACCACATCAAGTAAAAATCTCACAATAGAGGAGAGTGAAATTCTTCTAAACGAAGAAATACATTTTCATCACATTCGCATTACTATTGCATAAATACATCGACTGCTCTCCTCCTGTTCCTTCTCAGAATGTCAGGCAGATTGGTTTTTATTCTTTTCTTTTCTATTATTCATATCATTAACCTAATTATCTAGTGTGTATGTGTGTGGGGGGGAGTGGATTGCTATTATCTCTCTAACCTCCCCCTCCCCCTCTTTTTACATATCTCTATCCTCCCCCTCCTCCTCCTCCTCTTGCTCTCCCTCCTCCCTTGTATATAAATATATACATCTATCTACCAGATTCCAACACTACCATCATAAGATCCACTAAACACAACCCCGTTATCAGCAGCCAGCACCCTCACTGCATCATCATGCCCCTCACACCTCCTCACGCATCTCCAAGTGGCCACATCCCAAAACCTCAGTGAAGTATCATAGCTCCCACTGACAATGAAATTCTCCCCGACTGCCAGTGCCAGCACTGCTTCTTCATGCCCCTCCAGCACAGCTATGCAATTCATCCCCATCCCCATTCTATCCCATACTCTGATTGTTTTGTCCCAGGATCCAGAGAAGAGTTTCCCACCGTGGCCAGTAGCCAGCACTCTGACATTATCTTCGTGCCCCGTCAGCACCGCTTTGCACATCAGTGTTTCGGTATCCCAGGCTCTGATGGTGGAGTCGTCGGATCCCGAGAATACCGTGTTGGTTTCTGGAGTGCTGGCAAGTGCTCTCACTGCACCCTTGTGTCCAGTCAGTACGCCTATGCATTTTAGAGTGTCTACATCCCAGACTCGGACTGTCTTGTCGTAGGAACCAGAGAAGACTTTATTTCCACATTTTACCAAGGTGCGGACAGGACCAGTGTGCCCCTTAAGTATTGCCAGGCATTCCAATGTACATGTGTCCCAAACTCTGAGGGTGCCATCGTAAGATGCAGAGAAGAGACGGGATTTGGGTTCTTGGGTGGTAGTGGTAGTGGTAGTGGTTGTGGTAGTGGTGGTACCATTTGCACCAGAGGTGATAGTAGTGGCAGCAGAAGTTTCAGCCACAACCATAGACCTAACAGCATCTGTATGACCACTCAGCTTGGCTATCTTCCTGAATGGGGGACTAGACCATGATACATTTATTGAAAAGTCATATGAACCGGAGAATATCTGATTACCAGAGATTGCCAAGGAAAGAACAGGACGGGTGTGATGTTCCATGACGCCCAAGCAACGGCGGGATGTGATATCCCAAGCTCGTACCGTCTTATCTGCTGAGGCAGTGTAAAAGGTATTTCCCGAGATTTGAATGGCCCAGATAATCTCATCGTGTCCTTGGAGAATGTTCCCTTCTCCTCGAGATTCTTCCCAAGTGAACACCGGCTGGGCTGGTTGTGGGGCCGTGCGTTGGGAAAGGGTGATGTTGTTGGTGGCAGCCCAGTCTAGAATGGCGGATCGTAGTGCGAAATTGGGAGTTAGTTCGGTGTGTCTGAGTCTCATGCCAGTCACGGGGCAGGTCTTGTGACCTTGGTCTAGCCATTTTTGGATTGATAATCTGTCGTAGGACATTCCTGTAGCGAGGATGACTGGGTCGACCATGATCTCCATGGAGACGGGGCAGAGAAAACTAGATGGGATGTTGGTGCCCTCTATGGCCTTGTCGGCTGTGCTGCCTGATGTACCTAGAAGACTGTAACGACGAAAAAGGTGAGGTGAGGAGGATAAGGAGGAGGTGAGATGTTTGAAGGCAGAGAGAAACGGTCGGGTGCTTGGAAAGGGGGTACTCACGCTGCTAGTATCGGCTTTGGAGATGCTGGCTTGCTAGATGTATGTTTATCCAGCTCCATTCCATTGGCAGACTCGGCTCTTTCAACCACGTTTCTTTGTGCAGGAATTTGGTTGTCATTTTGGGCATCGGCCTCCGTTGTGGGAGCACCTTGCGATCCTAAAACTCTTCTGAGAACGTTTTTGACCGACGACATTAGATCATCTGTGATCAAAGGGCGCAAATATTCCCTATACCTTCATAAGACATAATAATAGTGGAATCGATTGAGTTTGACTTGTGATTGCCAAGGCAGCCTAGTTTGAGAGGCCTGAAAAACACAGGTTTAATATTATACTGAATTATTATTGCAAAAAATCGGAAACCTTGGCACCATTTAACTTCAGTGCCCATGTCAGCAAATTTGGACTAGTCTCTAAAAACTGACATTCGAGAAACCTTATATTTTATGAAGCATTTGACAAATAAATTTAAAATTTCGAGACATTGACAGAACGTATGTAAGAGTAGGAATTCAACAGCATTAGACGAAACCTGAAGTAAATTACGAAAAAATGGATCGAATCAGAGCCTCTCCTTACGAACCAGGGTATGTTTGGTGTCAATGCATTAGAAATCGTGTCTATATTTATGCACGATAAGGGTTTGAGCTCCTAATATGATTTAGTTTCACAAAATCAATTCCCACACCGACTCACCCCCATCTTCCCACACACAACTAACAGGCTCTATTTCGTGCTCCCAGAACCCAACACCACCCTGCAATCCATTGGTGAACAGCAATGGTCAGTCGGCACTAGATACAAATTAGAAAAGGTCCTAGGCTATGGCTCCAACAGCACAGTCTGCCTGGCTCATGACACCCAAACCAGCGAAAAAGTCGCACTCAAACGCATCGGCAACGTCCTCCAGTCACCAGAAAGCGCAAAGCGTGTTCTCAGGGAAGTTTGCATCCTCAGAAGACTCTCTCACCCCAACATCATAGCCCTAAAAGACTGCTTTGTCAGGCCCTCTGCCACAGGAGAATGCCGACTCCTCAATGGCAAGCTGGTGTGCATGTCTGTAGATCTTTACATCGCCATGGAATGTGGCGCCGGGGACTTATTCCACCTAAAAGGCCAGCTAAGCTCTCAAGAAGTACAAAATCTCCTATGGCAGATAGTACAATCAGTCAATTACCTCCATTCACTTCATGTCTGGCACCGAGATGTGAAAAGCAGCAATTTCTTATTCAAGTGGGAAAATGGAGAAAGAATAGTCAAACTTGGTGATTTCGGATCTGCAAGGTTTGCTGATCCAGATGGATATGAAATAGCAGAGCAACCCCGACCATTGGTGACTACCACTAATTCTTCCTCTTCTTCTGGCCAACACGAAGCAGCAGGCTGTAAGAGCAGAATGGAACATAAGGATAGCTTTGAAGCTGATATAAATGGACTTAGGCCTATGGATATATATGCTCAACCAGGGAATGTTCATAATGGAGGAAACGATAGTACTAATATTACTTGCCACCGTCATCATCATTATCGTTATCATGGTGATCAGGATAATAGCAACTCTTCTTCCTCTGAAGCTACAATCACTAGTAGTACATCAGAAGGACAGAATGGAGCAGGAGCAGGCTACAAGGCTCCACTGACATGTGTGGTAACCACACCTTGTTACCGAGCCCCAGAAGTAGTCATGTCTAGAGGAGGCTACACGTCCGCCATTGATGTCTGGAGCATCGGCTGTATTTTTGGTGAACTCCTCCAAAGAGAGGCCCACGTGGGGTCAGCCACCACTCCAAACCTCCAAGTAGCCCCCCTCTTTGCTATGATGGGGAAACCATTGACCCCAGCCCCCGGGGAAAGTTTTGACCACCCAGAGAATGATACGACTAGGAGAGAACTTGCTGCATTATTTGATGTCATTGGAACTCCTTGTTGGAGTGATTTAGAGAGTATTCAGAGCCCCCAGTGGAGAGAGTACCTGAAGAGGATGCCGGGGAAGGCCAGTAGGCTGTATAGGAGACTAGGAGCTGCTGGAGAAGCAGCAGTTGATTTGTTAAGGAGGATGCTGGAATTTGAGCCACATAGGAGGTGTAGCTGTGAAGAAGCTCTGGCTCATGAGTACTTTGAATCGTATGTGATTGATGCAGATGACGATGAAGGTTTAAAAGATGGTGGTGGTGATGCTGTGATGACAACAGCGGCAGCACCAGTGGCAGAGGCAGCAGCAGATGCTGTAGTAATTGAAACCAAGGGGGAGGAGGAGGAAGTCAAAATACCAACATCAACGACATCACCAAAGAGAAAACACGCGCTTGCTAGGTACTGCGAGGAGCCTAATCCAGGAAAGGCCCTGGCCATGTTGGAAGAGGAACTATCCAAGATTAGCCATCAGTTAGAACTGAGTGTTGCTTCTCCTAATAATGATAATAACAGTGCCAGTACTGCAGTATCAGTTGCTAATGCTGGATGTCAGAGACTGAGGGAATTACTTGAGGCAGAATGCACTGCTATTGCTGCATCTAGTGCTGCTGTCAGTTGTTATAATACTATTGCCACAACAACAAAAACAAAAACAAGTACAGCTATCGGTGGTGGTCAATCGGGGAGAAGGAAGAAGGCTAAAGGAGTCGATGCAATAACTGGTTTGTTGGGTGGACCTGGTCTGCAATTGGATACATCAGCAGATAGAGTTGTGGGACAGATCCGGACAGAAGAGGGGGAGCGGGATTTGGGGAGAGAAAGGTTGGCCAATGTTGCTGACACTTGGAGAGTGGGCAAGCAACTTGATCCCAGCAAGTATCTGCCACTTGGGCGACATGGGGAATGGACTGATCATGGACTGGGAAGGAAGGATAAGCACAGTCAGCCTTGGGGAGTGAGTGTAGGCGATGCGAATATGGATCCAAAGATGGCAGAGGTGATTAGAAAGCAGCAAGCAAGGTGAGAGAGAGAGGGAGAGAGAGAGAGAGAGCGAAGGTGGAGAAGTGTGGTGGTGGTGTGTTGTTGGGAAAATGTTTTGAAAAGGAGTGGAGTTTCGTGTTGTGAGAAGGAGATTTAATATAGTGATTCACGCTGTGAATGTGATTTCGTCAGCACTGCAGCGAGTGTTGAAAGTATCGGTGACAGAGACTACCAGCAGGGTTGGAATCCAACATTATGAGTTTTCGCATCTCATTCAAAACGAGGGGCCTATAGCATCAAAAAAAAAACAGATACACCTATCAACTAACCATCAACACAACGTGTGATGCTACCAACCAAGGGTCTCCCACGCAGTCCTTCACCTCGTCGACCGTCAAATGTTCCCGCTCCCGAGGCCACCAACACCCAGCAAGCCATCCTACAACAAGCCATGCTCAGCCGCCCAGATGCAATGACGGGCCAACGAAGGTGTCAGGCTTGTGGTAAAGTCTACACTAACATCTTACGCCTCGCTCAGCATCTCAAAGATAAGCACAATGGAAGAAACGAGCTTCTCCCAGATGATGACCATGTCACCACTAAGCAGGTATCCCTTGCAGATCTCCTCTTTGCCTCCATGGGTCAGCATGCCAGACAAAGCAAGAAACCAACTGAGGTAAAGAGAGGATCACCACAGCATGATAAGAAGAAGTACACCAAGCCACTACCAGCACCAACAACAATTAGAGAAGGAGGCGCATCATCAAACGGCAAGCATCCAAGGCAGCACAAGAAGAACAAAAAGAAGACCACCAAAATGAAGAAAGGATTCCTGAGATCTAAAGCTCTGGCTGCTGAGTCATACTGGCAGGGTGTATTATCAGATATAGAATGCTCTCTAGCTTCTCTGCGTGAATTTCCCCCCCCCGCAGTTGTAGTTCCAAATGATCATCATCAACAACAGACTGGAGAGGCGGTTACGATGGGTCTACATGAGATGGCAAGGCAGCAGTTGCAACATGTACAGTCTAAAATCAAACAACTAGATGCATCATTATTAGAAGCAGAAGCAGTAGCAATATCACAATCACAATCACTAAAGAATGACAACAGTGACAATGAACAGCTACTGATAAAAGAGGATGACCCTTCTTCTGTTGTCCTTCCCACGAGCAACATTGAAGATGAGGTGGCTCTTCTTGATTTTGATCTTGATCTTGATGATGGTAATGACGAGGAAGACGACGACAACCAAGATGATGACGTGTCTGTTGGCAGTGAATCTTCAGTTGATACCACTACTGCCAGTAGCAGTAGCAGTGATTCATCATTTTGTATGCAATGGGGAGATACGCTGAAAATCTGGGCTACTAATAATAGTGTTGGGAAAGAAGCAGGAGTAGGAGCAGGAGAAAGTAGTACTAGTAAGACTAAGACTAAACAGCAACCTCCAAAACAACAACAAAGTACTGTTTTTGTGAAGAAACCATCAATAAATGCAGCAATTACAAAAGAGAAACCATTCATAGGCGAAGATGGTGGTAAGGTTGAAGAAAAGCAGCAACAACAGAAAGAATCAGCTCCTCCTCCTCTTCCTCCTGTTGGCACTAAAACTGGTGAACCCAAGCCAGGGCTGTATTGTGAGATGTGCAAAGTAAAAATGACTGGCAGGCAAAACTTTGCAGATCATCTTGTAGGACGGAAACATAGAGCAAATGTGTTGAAAATGAACAAACATACTCTTGCCGATCAATCATCCTTGTCAACAGTACCACCACTACTTCCCAACACCACCACAACAGCAAGTAAATGTTACACAGGTCCAGGGGCTGATGTAGAAAACTACGTCAAACAGGTAATAACCAGTCAACTAAATACCACAGTATCTGACTTCATCACCAAACTGCTAGAATGGCAAGAGAGAGTGAGGAGAAACGACCCCATCAATTTGAAACGAAAACGCCGCCTCGTTTCCGGCCTCAGAGAAGCTATGAAATTAGTCAAGCTGGGAAAAGTCCAACTACTCATAGTGGCTCCAAATGTTGGATCAGTAGTGGATGCCGATGGTCAAGAAGAATGTCCTGTTGTTGGGTTGCTAGATGGAGCAAGGAGAAAGGAGGTACCGGTGGTGTTTGCGCTGACGAGGCAGAAATTGGGAAGGTTGTTGGGCAGGCAAAAGTATGCTAGTGTTTTTGCTGTACTGGATTGTAGTGGGGCTGAGAGGATTATGCATGATATTATTGAAATGGGGAAGAAGGGAGAGATAGACTATCAGAGCAGTGACAGGGGAGAGTAAAACAATCAATCAAAAAGAGGTGTTGTTACAAAATCACAAAGGGCACTTCGACTAATCTAACTGTGTCACACTTGTCATTTAAGAACCTAATCCTGCAGCCATACGTTTGAATGCCTTGTATTTTAACCATCTCTGCAACCAATGCATCTCGTTTCCTGATGTAATGTATGGTGTGTAGGAGAGTTGTGGTAACAATGAGGAGGTGGGGAGGGTCTCCACGACTAGGGGAGGCAGGAGGACAGCAACCTGTTCCTCTGCTGCAGTGTCTGGGAGAGTTTCTTGCGTGTAGCTAAGCGACAGTGTCTCTGTAAACTCTATTGGAAGTCTCTTTTCATAGGGTTTCTCCCTAACAGCGAGATTGTATTCCGTTATTTCCTCTGCTCTGCTCTGAGAGCACAACATTGTGGCCACAACCAGAGCTAACAACAGCATTAGTTTTAGCAACATTCTTAGCACCACTACCACTAATACTTATGAGGAATAGACGGTAAGAAGCGTTGTTGTGCAAAGTATATAGACGTCATAAGAGCGAGCAATGCATCATAACAACATGGTTTGAGGGTCTGTCACATGGCAGTCTTGGAAGGTTCAAATTTCAACGTCGGTATGACAGTTAGTCATGAATACCAATGGATTATGGGACATCTATATGTCCTATGCAATTATGTGACCAACACGTCGCGTTATTTCTATAAAAACACCAGTCCACACGTTTAAAAACATAAATAATAAACTTACAACATTCAGCAAGGTTGAGCTTTACCTCCTCGGTTCCACCTACCGCCGAACTCACTCACAAGTACTACCACTCTCAGTTAAGAATGGCAAAGCTTTACATTGTTTCCATTGCCCTGGCTCTCCTTGGTTCCTCAGGTATGTATGAAACGCGTCTACAGGAGCCAGGAATAACATCACTACTTCATTTTCAAGAGCTTTCCATGCTCTTCCAGCACCAACTTTCTTAGATTTCTCACCACCTCTCTCCTCCTCTTCCTCCACTCCAGCCTTTGGCAACCAGCTCCCCGCTCCCTTGGGATCCAAGGCTCCACCAGTGGACATTCCCACCTTGGACACTCCAGGCGCCTTCCCCATGCTTGAGGCCATGCAGGATGCTGTTGAGGGATGGTCAGCACGCTGGGCCGACAGTCCTCTTATGGCTGGGCCCTTGGCAAAAGGACCTGCCGCTGTGCGCAAGATGGGTCCCTTGGCAAAAGGACCTGCTGCTGTGCGCAACCATGAAATCAAGATCAAGAGTGGACCTCGTCTTTTTGACGGTGGTGATGGCTTGTATGGCCTGAAGAAGTAGATGTGTTCTACTTCTACTTCTTCTTTCTGCTATTTGTTTTATTTTGATTGAGTTATAGTGTCGGTAGTCGTTATCCGTTGTTGACGAGAAGTATTTGATAATTGTAGAGAAAGTGGAAGAATTCTTGTTTTTTATGCTTACACCTTACCTCTTAAGTTTGTAACAAATAAAGCTGTAGTTGGAATGAAAGATAAGAATGAAAGCAAGCTAGTAGTGGTCTGCAAGAGGCATCGACGTCGTTGTCCAAAGGTGGGAGAAGGAAGTGCCACCTGATTTCTCCATTTCTATCAGATCAATGCCATTAACACATGGAAAATATTTATATTGAAAACATGCAGTAGACTAGTTGAATGGCTTGCCTGCTTTCGGTTTTTGTGTTTTGAAATCCCAAAATAACAACTTTACCTTTCTATCAAGAAGGAATAAGAAGAAATTATCGAGATCTACTTGCAGTTAACATAGTCGGTGCAAATTATCAACCCATCGAAGAACCTATTGGAAACAACGAGGTGTTCACAAAGTTTTAGATCAGAATCTTGGGCAAAGAAAGTCAGTCAAGATGGAAAGGATAAGAAATGCATTCCATTCCAGGAAGACAACGAGCAGGAACACTTCATTAGCCAGCGATTCTACAATGTAAGTGCTGTGCCCTCAGACGATTATCTCTCCATCCTCGTCTGATTCCCTTGAAACTGATCACCGCCCCTCCTTTTTCTCCACATCATCGCATTCACAACAGGAACACAGCAGAGACAGACACAACCAAGGACACTGCAGGCGGCGACACCTGCTCTTCCTTAGACCTAGCAGAATGCCCCTTCGCCGGCCATGCTATCTACCAACCACAAAGAGAAATGTACCGCCAAGCAATGGGCAGCCTCCTCTACACAGCCATCCGTAGAGACAATCGACAAAAAGTTGTCATCAAACTCATAGAGAGAGGTTCTAGCGTCACCAACCACGTACTCAATGAGCTCATCACACATAGGAAATGCACTGGGCATCCTTATATCACCCAGTTACTAGACGTTTTCCTCACTCCAAGGTATTTAGCTATTGTTTTAGAAAGAGTGTCGGGCGGAGATTTGCTGACAAGAGTGGATGCGTCACCTGGTGGTCTTCCTGAGCCTGAAGTGAGATGGTTTTTTAGGCAATTGGTGATAGCAATGTCGTATTTACACTCTTTAGGGGTGAATAATAGGGAAATGAAGTTGGATAACAAGTTGTTAGTTGATCCTCCCGTGGACCATTATGATGACAATAACAATGGCAATGCTGCTCTTGAAGGCTCTGCACCACCGCCACCATCATCACCTGATGCCTCCACCATATATCCAACAGTGAAAATTCAAGACTTCTGCTACTCTAAAAGTGACCAAATTAACTCTGACCCCAACTCTGCACTGGGCAGCCTGCCCTACACCGCCCCTGAAGTGTTAAACAACACCATGGTGGTCGGTACACACGCAGATGTCTGGTCCCTGGGTGTTGCTCTCTTCAAAATGGCCACCGGCCTCTACCCCTTTGAACGTCCAGATGATGACGCCAAGACCAAGATCCAGAAAGTCTTATCTCGTATAGAAAAGGTAGAATACATCATCCCCGATAGATTGAGTGGAGATCTTAAAGATCTGCTGTCGAAGATGTTGGTGGCTGCTCCTCAAAAGAGAATCACTCTGGAGAAGATATTCCAGCATCCTTGGTTTAATAAAGATCTACCTTCAGGAATAGAAGCAGTGACGTACGAAGCTAGTAGTTGCCATGGTATGGGGATGATGACAGGAGCAGGGATGGCAAAGGTAGAGCCGAGTCAGCCAGAGGAGGAGGTGGTGGCACTGGTGAAGGCGGCTCAAGAAGTGATGAGGCCGCTGGATTCGGATAATATAGAAGAAATGGCAGATGAAATATTGAATGAGGAGGAAGTTGATGATATATTGGATGAGTTGTGTTTGGCAGAGGGGGATTTGGCATCGAGGGAGATGCAGTGGCAGTAGGGGGGAGGGGGGGGGGATGCTGGTTGGGAGGGAAGGGTAGTTGAGAGGAGAGGGGTGAATTAAAGGACATGCGTGTGTTGAGTTGGGTTCAAATGAACCATTGATGCCGTTAAATATACTGTGACATACAAGAAGATACTCTCTCTGGACCCAGTTCAACAAGTCCCGTTTGCTGAACGATTTAAAATCAGAGACCTGGACTTTCCTTCACGAATAAAAGAGCAGTATCGTTTTACCTTTGGATTGGATAGTGCAATCGAGTGCTATTTACTGTCTCAACTAGTGCACAAGCACCCAGATCACAGAAATGGAGCCAAGCACTTCTTCAACTTGCCCTCTGCATTATCCAGAGCGTTTCACAGCTGCAGTTAAATTCGTAGAAAGCATCCCTAAAGGTATGCATCGCACATCATCTATTGATCCTGGTATCATATACTCTTCTTTCCCAATTATTGCACAGCTCCGATCTCACCCTCTCTCACCTCTCCCCCCTATCACCCACCCACAGATACTGAATTGTCCGAGGAGGCCAAGCTACTCCTATATGCCTTACAACAACAAGCCACAATAGGACCATGCAACGAACCACGTCCATGGGGCTGGAATGTCATCAACAACGCCAAGTGGCAATCTTGGAAGCAACTCGGCGACCTTTCCAGCGTCGAAGCCATGCGTCTCTACGTCAGAACACTGGAGGAAGAACACCCCAACTGGTGGGACCTCATCTCTAATCTACCTACTGCCACAACTACCACCGCTGCTCTTTTCAATACAGACACCACCTCACAATTATCAGCAGCACTTTCTCCACAAGAAGCCAATAATTATCCTCTTCCCTCCAAGAAGACCACCACCGCCAGCAGTGATGATCAATCTACCCCTACCACTACTACCACCACAGCTCCTCCTCCTCCTCTTCCTCCCCAACCCACCATCCCCCAACCAACCCCTCCATCCCCTCTCACCACTGATACCACTACGACTAAATCATTACCACCTCCCCAAGTGGCACATAAGAACCGTTCAGTAGCTGAAGTCGTGGTTGAAGGTTCATGGGTGTCCCCCTACATTACATCAGATCGTAAACCTCCTCCTCGCTATGAACACGCAGTGACCCTGGTAAACAACCAAGTCTATATCATAGGTGGCAACTGTGGAGGTAGGTACATCAATGACACATGGGCGCTCAACCTGGAAGACTTGACATGGACGTGTGTGAGCGGGGGAGGGAGGAGCGCTGCCCTCTCTGCTGCATCTGAAGTGCAACTGGTACCTACTGCTGGTCATGCGGCAGTCACTTGGAATGGGCAGGTGTTGGTGTTTGGGGGGCATACACGAGCAGCTGAT
>Ga0209986_10002505_pt1 | contig 16748 bp, 17 predicted proteins | sample BlataG_FD_183168 | JGI IMG/M metagenome (GOLD analysis project Ga0209986, IMG submission 183168) | Deep subsurface microbial communities from Black Sea to uncover new lineages of life (NeLLi) - Black_00105 metaG (SPAdes) (version 2) | ecosystem: Environmental > Aquatic > Marine > Oceanic >...
TTAACAAAAGAGCCTTTTTATAAGGTTAGTGTATGTTTATCAGAGAAAGAAAATGAATATTTAGAATCATTGGGTAAAAAAGCTAAACTCACTGGAGGTAATAAAATACCTAAGAATATGATAATAAGAGGATTTGTTAAGGCTTTTATGGATGTTAAGTTAGATGTAATAGGACTTAAAAAAGACGATGATAAGATCTTGTTTGAAAGGGTAAAGGGGTTTATAAAGAAATAATTTTATTAAAATGATCATTAATTTTATTGTGGATTTATATTACCAGTGAGGATAATAAATATCTATATATTTCGTAGGTATACCAAATAGTGTATAAAAACAAACTTTTGCAACATATTAAGAATTAAGACAAACAGTGCGTTCTGGTATCCAGAAAGTATATTTTTCATCATCAATTTTTTTACATCTATAACTATAATTTTCATTCCTAAAAAATTATCAATAGGGCCACCATCCTGAAAAACTATATAAAGTGCAAATTTTGCTAATTCTTTTTCCTCTCTCTCAAAATTCTCTAAACCATTGCTAATAAATAATATTGATATTATAATAACTAAAATAAAGAGTATCATAATTATACATATTATTGTTTGGCATGTAAATTGATATTTCTATCATTTTCGAATATACTAGAAAATAATGAAAAGAAATAGAAAGTTTACGAACATGCTTTTAGCTAGTCGTCAGAAGAAAATTTTAGATATATTAAATCGTCAAGGAAATGTTAAAGTAACTGATTTAGCATCTTATTTTGGTGTTTCTGAGGTAACAGCTCGACGTGACCTTGATATGCTTGCGGACCAATCGTATCTTGTACGTGTGAGGGGAGGAGCACTATCTAATAGACCTGGAACTCCTAAAGCAAAGAATTCAACTAATCTGCCTTTCCAATATGGAGAGATTCTAGTTCTTTGCCAAACAGTTCTATCAAACTTTCTAGTTAATCCACAGTTAGAACAGCGCTCCTTACCGATAGAAAGATACCAAAATTTTTTGTTGCCGCAGTGAGGACAAATTTTCATGGCTAAAATCTATTATATTATCAGGGAATTGTCAAAGTACTAAGTGCATTTTTGATGGTCTATTACCAAAAAGAATATGATCGAATCAGCTCAAGAGGTTATATTAGTTGTAGATCACACGAAGTTCAACAAAATATCCCTTGCCCACGTAACTGATTTCTCTGGCATAGATCATATAATTACTGATAAAAAAATACCAAGAGAGTTTATAAAGATTTTTGAGAAGGAAGATATAAAGATAACTATAGTATAATCTTCTGATGGAAGAATTATATATATTATGACAAGCTAATTTTTGTATATTAAGAAATTTAATTTAGTAAAATTATTTTTTAATAATAAAGTAAAGGATAATAATGTTATAACATATGAGGAGAATGATTATTAAAAATATTTTAAAAGAGATCTTTGGTGTCGAAAAGCCTATTGTTGGAATGGCTCACCTGTTACCTTTGCCAGGAAATTATTTATATGACGATAATGGCGGAATTGAAGCAATTGTAGATAATATTGTTAAAGATGTTGAAAGCCTTCAGTCAGGTGGAGTAGATGCTATTATGTTTTGTAATGAACATGATAGGCCATATTCTTTCAAGGCTGGCCCTGCGGCAATAGCAGCGATGGCATATGCAATTGCTACTGTTAAATCTCGCCTAAAAATACCTTTTGGAGTAGATATGCTTTGGGATCCAATGGCTGCTCTAGGAATAGCTAAGGCAATCGGAGCTTCCTTTGTAAGAGAAATTTTTACAAATGTGTACAGTGGGGATATGGGAATATGGCAGACTAATTGTAATGAAACTTTTCTTTATAGAAAATTAATAGGTGCTGAGGATATTAAATTATTCTTTACTATAAATGCAGAATTTTCAGCGCCTATAGCTGAAAGACCCCTGTCTATTGTTACCAAGAGCATGATTATGTCATCACTACCTGATGCTGTTTTAATCTCTGGTCCAATTACAGGGACTATTGCAGAAATGGATCTTTTTAAAGAAGTTAAAGCAAATGCAAAGAATGTACCAGTTTTAGCCAATACTGGAGTCTCTATTGAAAATGTTACAGATATCCTGAAAGTAGCTGACGGTGCTATTATAGGGACAGCTTTTAAAGTTGATGGAATTACCTGGAATGCTGTTGATGAAGAGCGAGTAAAGAAAATCATGGATAAAGTACGTTCGCTTAGAAAGGAATTGGGTAAATAGACAATCGTTTTAACAATAAAAAGTAAGTTGTCAGATGCTATAATGTAAGTATGATGAAGATATTAGAAGTATAGGTAGTAGTTACAACATTTTAGTAGGTTATTTTTGTTTACAATTAAGAAAGAAATTTGAGGAGATTAAATATGGGTGAGTTTGATAAATTAAAAAAGCAGCTTAAAGAATTAACGGATATATCTGCCCCTTCAGGTTTCGAAGATCCAATGATTAAATATATGAGTGAAAAAATAAGCTCCTATGGAATTAAATCAGAAGTCGATCCACTGGGGAATGTAATAGCACATTTAGGAGATTCATCTGGGAAGCCAAAGATTATGATACTGGCACATATGGATGAAGTAGGTTTAATCGTGCGAAAAATTGAGCATGATGGTTTTTTAAGAATAGAAAGAATAGGAGGTGTTACTGTAGTAATACTACCAGGCTGTAGGGTTCTTATAAAAATAAGAAATGGAAATATTATAAAAGGAGTTATTGGTAGCAAATCTCACCACCTAACTCCTGTTAGTGAAAGGGATGAAGCAGTACCTGTTAATCAGTTGTATATAGATATAGGTTGTTTTAATAAGGAAGAGGTTTTATCTCTGGGTGTCGAAGTTGGAAGTCCAGTTGTTTATACAAGAGGATTTATTCAAAGAGGGTCTGTTGTTTTTGCTCCTGCTATTGATAATAGAGGTGGGTGCTTGATACTACTTCAGTTGGTTGAAAGACTTTCAGATAAAAAATTTAATCCTGAAATTTTTATTGTAGGAACAGTTCAAGAGGAATATAGTTTAAGAGGAGTTCTCCCTGCTGCACGGATGTTAAATCCTGATTTTGCTATAGCAGTAGATTGTGCAATATCCAGCGATACGCCTGACCTTGAAAAGTCAGATATAAAGCTTGGTGGTGGTCCTGTTATTTATGCTTATAGTTTTCATGGAAGGGGAACATTAGGAGGTGTTATACCGAATCCAAAGCTGCGAAAACTAATTGAGAATGCTTCTAATAAGGCAGGTATTTCTACACAAACAAATGTTTCGTATGGATGCTTAACTGATGCTTCCTTTCTACAACTTGAAAATAAAGGAATTCCATCAATAGAATTAGGTTTTCCAACAAGATATCTGCATACTACACTGGAAGTGTGTCATTTAGGAGATATTGAGCAATTAATTAAGCTACTGGAGACTTTTATACTGAACTTGCCGATTGATGTCGATCTTTCGCGTTATTAAAGATATTAATCAAAAATAGGTTGTAACTTGATTTTATATTATAATTAGACATAAGGAGGTGATGAGAGAAGTTAAAAAAGTGAGATTTATTTTAGATTTTTATTATTACATTAACACGATAGGAGGTGGTGAAAATAGAAAAGTAGTATATATTGTAAAAAGTAAATTTAGAGAGGAGAAAAAAATGAAAAAATCATTACTGTGGTTCATAATTTTGTTGACAAGCTTATCCATGATTACAGTGTTTACATTTGGTGGCTGTAAGGCAGCTGAAGAGGCTGCAGAAGTAGAAGAGGAGACTACACCTGCAGAGGAAGCTACACCTGCAGAGGAAGCTAAGGATCCTGGAGATTATGAGATCGTTATGGTAGTTAAACTCGAGGGTGTTGCATGGTTTGATAATATGAGACTGGGTATTGAAGAATTTGCCAAAGATACTGGTGTTAATGCTTATCAAATTGGAGCTGATACAGCTGACCCGGCAGCACAGGTTGCATTAATTGAAGACCTTATTGCAAAAGGTGTAGATGCAATACTAGTAGTACCAAATGATCCTGGATCTCTGGAACCAGTATTTAAAAAGGCAAATGATGCTGGAATTCTTACGTTAACTCATGAAGCATCAGTTCAAAAGCAAATAAGTTATGATATAGAGGCTTTTGATAATGAAGCTTATGGTAGGCATATGATGGATGTTATGGCTGAGTGGATGAATTATGAAGGTCAGTATGCTTGCTTTGTAGGCCACCTTACTTCAACAACTCATAATGAGTGGGTTGATGGTGAGATTGCACAGCAATTAGAAAATTACCCGAATATGGAGCTTGCATGTGACAGAATAGAAGACCAGGAAAATCAGCAACTTGATTATGAAAAAGCTCTAGAGGTTATAAAAACCTATCCCGATATAAAAGGTTTTATGGGAAGTGCTATGTGCGGTGTACCTGGATTTTCTCAGGCAATAGAGGAAAAAGACCTTATTGGCAAGGTAGCAGCGTTTGGAACATGTTTACCATCGGTGGCATATGATTATTTGAAGAGTGGCGCAGCTAAGTCAATTCATTTCTGGATTCCAGCTGATGCAGGGTATGTTACATGTGCTGTAGCATATGAACTTCTTAAAGGTAATGAAATTACTGAAGGTATGGATCTAGGAAGACCAGGCTATCATAATATAACAATAAAGGAAAATGAGTTTGGCGAAAAGGTTATATATGGTGAAGCATGGATAGATGTAACTCTAGAAAATATAGATGAATATGATCTCTAAGCTATAGTTTACATTTGTAGGAAAGCTGGCTGGAGGAAATACTTCCTCCAGCCAGCATATTACTATTAGTATTATTAGTAATACCTGTATTTTTTTAAAAAGATGTTTTTTTAAAGCCCGTAAAGAAAAAATATAATTTGTTATATTTTAAAAAATTTCTTTTTATAGCATCCCACATTATACTTTAGTTTAATATAAAAAATAATTTAATATAATAATTAGTCAATTATTTAATAGTCAAATATTTTTTTAATAAAGTTATTATGGCGGAAGAATTACTTGAGGTTAAGAATATTAGTAAAGCTTATACAGGTGTGCAAGCTTTAGATAATGTTAATATGTCTATAAAGAAAGGTGAAATACACTGCTTAGTAGGTGAAAATGGTTCTGGAAAATCTACCCTTATAAAAATAGTAGCAGGGGTGGTTAAGGCAGATGAAGGTAAGATTATAATAAATGGCAGGCTTTACCAGAATTTACAGCCAATTGATTCAATAAGAGAAGGAATACAGGTAATTTACCAGGATTTATCGTTATATCCAAATCTTTCAGTTGCTGAAAATATTTCGCTAAATCAAATAGTGGAAAGAAAGAGAAGGTTTATTAACTGGAAGGAAGTAAAAAATAATGCAAGAGCAGAACTTTCAAATATTGGGAAGGAATTTGATTTGGACGTGATGGTTGAAGATATTTCTGTGGCTAACAAACAGCTTGTTGCTATCTGCAGAGTGTTAACTCAGGGTGCAAGATTAATAATAATGGATGAGCCCACATCTGCGCTTACTAAAAGTGAAATTGATACTTTATTTTCAGTAATTTTAAATTTAAAAGAGAAAGGAATCTCAACATTATTTATCAGTCACAAAATAAGTGAAGTCCTTAAAATATCTGAAAAAGTAACCGTCTTAAGAGATGGCAGGAAGGTTGGCGAGTACAGCACTGATGAATTAGACAATGATAAACTTATTTTTCTTATGACAGGTAAAGAAATTGCAAATTCTAGTTTTAAGTATAAGGAAAAAGAGCATGACAGAAAGGCGTTACTGGAAGTAAGGAACCTTTCAAAAAAAGGTAATTTTGAGGACATAAGTTTTAAACTTTGGAAAGGCGAGATTTTAGGAATAACAGGTCTTCTAGGTTCAGGACGGACTGAACTTGCTCTGTCACTATTTGGTTTGGATAAAGCTGATTCGGGCAAAATATATGTTAACGGTAAGCAAGTAAAAATAAATTCAACTCAAGATGCTTTGAAATTGGGAATAAGCTATTTACCTGAAGATAGACTTAATCAGGGTTTGTTTTTAGAACAATCCATTAGTAATAATATAATAAGTACTATACTGAAAAAAATATTAAATAAGATAAAGTTAATCAGCAGCAGTAAAAGAGAAAGGTCTGTAAAAAGATGGTCAAAAGAACTGGATGTAAGAACTCCTTCTTTAGAGTTGGCAGTTCAAAGTCTTTCAGGAGGTAATCAGCAAAGAGTTGTTTTAGCAAAATGGCTTGCTACCAATCCAAAAATCTTTATTTTAGATGGTCCAACTATTGGAATAGATATTGCTTCCAAGAGCAATATTCATAGTATAACTAGAGGTCTGGCCAATGTAGGTATAGGAATTATAATGATTTCTGATGAAATCCCTGAAGTTCTACAGAATTGTAATCGAATACTGGTAATGAGTGAAGGTAGAGTTATTAAAAAAATTGATGATGTCAGTGGTATAACAGAAGATGAATTATTTGAAATGGTAGGCAGAAAAGAACTAAGTAAAGTAAGCTAGTAATTATAAACTATGATGAATGCAAAGATTAAAAAAATATTTAAACATAGTGAAATATATTTATTTTTAATTATAATTGTTTTTTCAACAATAATAGCTTCTATTAATCCTTCTTTTCTTACCCTTGAAAATTTATTTGATCTTATAAAAAGTAGTGCAGGTATGGGCATTTTAGCCATTGGATTTTTTATAATTCTATTATCAGGTGGAATTGATGTATCTTTTACTGCAATAGCAATCGCAGGACAGTACATATCTGCAAATGTTCTAATAGCTTCTGGAGTAGATAATATATTTTTAGCATTTCTTATTTCGTGTTCAGTAGGAATATTACTTGGCGCAATTAATGGTTTATTTATTTCAATATTTAAACTACCAACTTTGATTGTCACCCTTGGGACTTTAAGTACTTTTCATGGAGCACTCCTTGCATTTGTTGGAACCAAGGCTATTAATACAGCAGGGCTACCTGATTGCTTTAAAGTGTTTGGTCATAAAAATGTCTTTGTGTTAACTAGAGCGAATGGTACAAGTTATGGATTGTCTGTTTATGCATTAATACTTATAGGTGTTGTTATTTTTAGTTGGCTTATTTTAAAATATACGATGTTAGGAAGAGGAATCTATGCTATTGGTGGCAATAGAGAATCGGCTGTAAGATCTGGTTTTAATATTGTAGGAATTCAGTTCTTTATTTATTGCTATGTGGGCTTTTTAGCAGGTATTATGGGAGTCATGCATATCTCACTACTCAGGTATAGTAATCCTATGTATATAGTTGGAACTGAACTTACCGTTATTGCAGCTGTAGTACTGGGGGGTGCCAGAATAACCGGAGGAATAGGTTCAATTTTAGGAACTCTATTAGGTGTTACAATGATAAGTATACTGGAGAAGAATCTGGTGCTTATGGGTCTATCATCTTATTGGCATAAATTTTTTGTGGGATTGATAATTATAGTAAGTGTTAGTATAACATCTTACCAGAGTAAAAAAAGAGGTATAGAAAGTTTAACTTTTAAATGAGGATAGCTAATTCTTAGGGGGTATTTGTTGTTAGGCAAGCATATGAAAACGATAATTACATTTATTATAATGGTAGGTGTTTTTGCCATAATGGCTATATTTCTACCAGGTAAATTTTTAACAGTTATAAATTTTCAATCTATAGCTAGTCAGGTTCCTGAGTTTGGATTGTTGGCACTTGCTATGATGCTTGCCATGATGACAGGGGGTATTGACTTATCAGTTGTTTCTACAGCTAATTTAACAGGAGTAGCAGGTGCAATTGTTTTAACTAAATTTATAAATCCTCAGATGGGAGAAGGACAAATTATACTTATTATAATTTTAGCAATTTTAGCAATAATTGCTTCATCTTTGATTTGTGGTCTTATGAACGGATTTTTAATAGCGTATGTGGGGGTTCCTCCAATTCTTGCTACTCTTGGTACGATGGGGCTTTTTTTAGGGATAGCTATTGTAATAACTGGAGGTCATGGGGTTACAGGATTTCCTGATGAATTCTTATTCATAGGAAGTGGAAAAATTGGGATAGTGCCAGTACCTTTGATTATTTTTATTATTTGCACACTGATAGTTGCTTTAGTCTTAAACAAGACCTCACTTGGGTTAAGCATTCAGCTGTTGGGGTCAAATCCAGTTGCAGCTAGTTTTGCTGGTATAAATAACAATAGTGTTTTAGTTAAAACATATCTTATGACAGGACTTCTTGCTGGAATATCCTCAATAATAATGATTTCAAGAGTTAATTCAATGAGACCTGGCTATGGTTATGCTTATTTACTTACAGCAATACTTGTCATAGTTCTGGGAGGCGTTAACCCCAGTGGAGGATTTGGAACCGTATCAGGGGTTGTTATGGGTGTCATTATATTACAATTGCTTCAAAGTGGTTTTAATATTTTAGCTTTCAGCCCTTTCTTTAAGAAATTTATATGGGGATTTATGCTACTTCTGGTAATGGTAATAAACCTTATTATTGCTGGGTACCAACAAAGGAAAGGAAAATTAAAAACCCGTGCTTAAATTTTTAATGAAATGATGTATAATTCATCTATATATCCTTATATATATACTCTTAATTTAAAATATCTATGTTTCTTGCTATTTAATCAAATTAATAAATGAAAATGTTTGATTTTGAGTGAAAGGAGGAGGTGTAGTTGCAAAAGATTATAAATGATCCAAAAAATTTTATAGATGAAATGATAGAGGGGATACTGGAAGCACATTCTGACCATATCAGGTGTATCAAGGGTGACCTGAGATGCATAGCTCGTTCAGATGAGAAGAAACCTGGCAAAGTGGGGCTTTCAACAGGAGGAGGTTCTGGGCACTTGCCACTGTTTTTAGGTTATGTTGGAAAAGGGATGCTGGATGCCTGTGCAGTTGGTAATGTATTTGCTTCTCCGAGTGCGGAACAGATGTTTGAGCTTACAAAAGCTATAGATAGTGGAAGTGGTGTTTTATATATCTATGGTAATTATAGCGGGGATATAATTAATTTTGACATGGCAGCTGAAATGGCTGATTTAGAAGGTATTAAAGTTGAACAAGTAGTTGCAGCAGATGATGTTGCATCATCACCAAAAGGGGCAGAGAACAAAAGAAGAGGAGTTGCCGGAATATTTTATGTATATAAAATAGCAGGTGCTTATGCAGAGGAGATGGCTTCTTTAGATGAAGTAAAAAGGATGGCTGAGAAGGTATGTGCTAATGTTAGAACAATGGGAGTGGGACTTTCTCCTTGTATAATTCCGGAAGTGGGAAAACCAACTTTTGAAATGAAAGAGGGTGAAATGGAAATTGGTATCGGTATACATGGAGAAGCAGGTATAGGAAAAGGAAGACTTGAGACAGCAGACATGATAGTTAAAAAGATTATGAAATCTATATTAGAAGATTTGCCATACAGATCAGGGGATGAAGTCTCAGTACTGGTAAATGGACTGGGTGCTACCCCTATGGAGGAGCTGTATGTAGTTTATAGAAAAGTGGCACAAATACTAAAGGCAGAAGGAATTAAAATATACCACCCATATTTAGGTGAATTTGCGACTTCAATGGAGATGGCTGGAATGTCTATTTCACTGCTGAGACTTGATGATGAGCTAAAGAAACTGCTACAAAAACCAGCCCGTACACCTTTCTTTGATCAGATCCAACTTAAGTGAAGGAGAAATTTAAGGTATGGATAAACTGAATTCTAAGAATATAAAAGATATATTTTCCAAAATTAAAGATATAATGGTTGAGAATGAAGACTTTTTATTTAAACTGGATTCTGATATGGGAGATGGGGATTTAGGTCTTACTATGAGTAGGGGATTTTCCAAGGTTAATGAAGTGATTGCAGAAATGGATGAAGAAAATATAGGAAAAATATTTATAAAAGCAGGTATGATATTAGCCTCGGCTGTTCCATCTACCATGGGAACTCTTATGGCAATAGGACTGATGAGAGCTGGTAAGGCTGTTAAGGATAAAAAAGAAATTGACCTACAAGACTTTGCTGTGATGATGGAAAGCTTTGTAATTGGCATAATGGAAAGAGGAAAAGCCAGACCTGGGGATAAAACAATTATCGACTCCCTTCTACCTGCATCTAAGGCGCTTAAATTTGCTTCAGAAAATGGAAAAACCTTGGAAGAAGGTTTCAAAGAAGCCTACAGGAGTTCTAAAGAAGGGGTGGAGGCTACAAAGGGAATGATTTCAAAACATGGAAAAGCTGTATACCATATAGAAAGATCGGCTGGGAAGGAAGACCCAGGCGCTGCTGCTGGAATGCTGATGATAAAAACTTTTTATAATTATTTACAAAAATCATAAATTGTATAAAACCTAATATATTGATAGAAATTAATATTAAAAGCAAATATATTAATAAAGAAAGGTAAAAATATGACTGAATATGTACTTGGAATTGATGCAGGTACTGAAAGTATTAGAACAGGAATCTTTGATCTTGAAGGAAATATACTCGGTTTTGGCACCTATTCATACAAAACATATCATGAGTATCCTGGTTGGGCTGAACAAAAAGTAGAAGAATGGAGAGAAGCTCTAATTAAATCGATCAGGCAATCTGTTGAAATATCAGGTATCAATCCCAGTGATGTTATAGGGATTGGTCTGGATGCAACATGCTGTTCAGTAGTTTTTTTTGATGAAGATAACAGGTCTGTTAGAAATCCTATTATATGGATGGATGTTAGAGCAGCTGAGGAGGCAAAGTTTATTGAATCTATTGATGACCCAGCAAGAAGATATAATGGATATGGGAAAGTTTCAGCAGAGTGGTTTCCGTGTAAGAATTTATGGGTTAAAAAAAACCAACCAGAAGTTTACAAGAGATCAAAAACTATAGCAGAATATACTGACTGGATTACGTTTGAACTAACCGGTCAGTGGAATCTTGGAATAAATACAACTTCTGCTAGAGGCTATTATGATAACAGGAGTGGAGGTTTTCCTAAAGGATTTTATAAGAAGATAGGGCTTGAGGATATATTTGAAAAGCTACCTGATAAAGTTCTAAAGATCGGTGAAGTTACAGGAGGGCTGAGAAAAGATGTTGCAGATGAAACTGGACTACCAGAAGGAATCCCAGTAGCTCAAGGTGGGGCAGATGCATTTATTGCAGTAATTGGTTTAAATGCATTAAAGCCAGGTCAGCTTGCATATATTACCGGTTCTTCACATCTTTTATTGGGTACTTCAGATAAAGAATTCCATACTGAGGGTCTTTTTGGAACATATCCCGATGCATTAATTGATGACACTTACGTAATAGAAGGTGGCCAGATATCAACTGGTTCTGTACTGAAGTGGTTCAAGACAAACTTTATAAGTAAACAAATAGAAGATGAAGCAGCCAGCCAGGGATTAAGTATATATGATTATATGAACAGAGAGGCTGAAAAGCTGCCCATAGGTTCTGAAGGAGTAATAGTTCTTGAGCACTGGCAGGGCAATAGAACTCCATTTGTCGATCCACATAGCAGAGGTGTTATAAGAGGCCTTTCATTAAAGCATACCCCAGTTCATATTTATAGAGCGATAATGGAAGGAGTTGCTTATGGAACAGAGATTATTTTAAGAGTAATCAGAGAAACTAAATTTGAAGTTAAGGAGATAATTGCTTGTGGTGGAACCACAAAGAGTAAACTATGGCTTCAAATTTATTCAGATGTAACTGGACTACTAATTAAGACAACCACTACTCCAGAGGCAGCAGCATTAGGTTCTGCTATACTTGGAGCAGTTGCTGCTGGAAAGTATAGCAGTATAATGGAAGCAGCAGATAAAATGGTTAAATTTAAAGATATAATTACACCAGATATGGATAATCATAATAAGTATAAATTCTTTGTAGATCAGTATAAAAATACATACCTGTCTTTAAAGGACAGTATGTATGAGACAAATAAGTATATTTCTAATTTGTAATCAATATGAAAAAAATTGAAGTTAAAGTAAAAAGCTTAAGTCATAAATCTTTTGCCCCTTATGGAACCATAATTGGTCCCAAAGATAGTAAGCCAACTTTTTCTAATTCTGAACTTAATCTTTGGTTTGGTATTGATGAAATAAAGTTGAGTAATGGAATTGGTCAAATTTGCTGGCTCGAAGTAAAATCTAAGCGTCCTTTTATATGTGATAAGCTTGAGTGCCACATGAATTGTTCTGAGACTATTCTACCTATATTGGGTCAATCGATACTTGTTGTTGGTCTGCCTGGAAGCGGTCCTGATAGCAGTGATTTACCTGATATAAAGTCTATCGAAGCTTTCTTTATTGATGGGACAAGAGGAGTAAATTTAAAACCAGGGGTCTGGCATTGGCTTCCTTATCCATTATCTGAAAAAGCCTATTTTGCATTGATTCTTAAGGAAGGCACACCTGAAGAAGATTTGCAAGTAGTAGATTTGAATAAAGAGTTCGGACTGTCTATTAAGCTTGTTTTGGAGAAGTAGAAGAATAGTGTGAATAAAAAGGAAAGAGTACTGACAGCAATTAATTTGAAGGAAGTATATAGAATTCCTGATAGATGCTGGTATAGATGTATTTGATGTAGTTCAAACTTCAGCAAGGGATATGGAATTAGAAAAAGTATATAAATTGTATGGAGAAAAGGTTTGCTTTCACGGCGGGATGGATGTTTAAAAATTACTTGTAGAAAAAACTCCAAAAGAAATTAAAGAAGAAGTTAAAGAAGTAGTAAGTTTATGGGGTAATAGTGGAGGGATAATTTCTGCTCCTTCTCACGAGACTTTACCAGATACACCTATTGAAAATATTTTAGCTATTTATGAAACAATTAATGAAGTTTGAGAATATTGGGACCTATATATTTTCGCTCTCAAATATGCTGGATCCGTAGATAAGAATATCAGCACCACATTCTATAACTTTCTTAGAGTTATTTTCATCTATTGCACCATCTACAGAGATTGATATATTAAGATTGTTTTCAGTAATAATTTTTTTAGTTTTTTTTATCTTTTGAAGAGAAGCATCAATGAATTTTTGTTTACCAAAGCCAGGGTAAACGCTCATTATAATAATGTTATCAATTAATGGTAGATAATTCTTTATATAATCAACTTTTATATCAGGGTCAATTGCAACAGAAGACAGGGCATTTTTAGCTTTAATGTACCTAAGTTCTCTCTCTATTTTTTTACACGTTTGAGGATGAATTGTAATAATATTACAGCCTGCTTCTATAAACATGTCAAGGAATATTTCAGGATTTTCTATTTCTAGATGAGCATTAAATGGTAGTTCTGTAAGCTTTCTAAGGGATTTTATAATTTCTGCATTAAAACCAAAGTTTCTTACAAAATGACCATCTAAAATATCAAAGTGAAAACCATCAAACTTTTCTCTTTCTAATTTTCTTATAGTTTTTTCATAATTTGAAGCATCTGCTGAAAGAAGTGATGCAAATTTTTTTACCATTAGACTCTCCCTAAATGTAGGCTATTAATTAATATTTTGAATACAGAATAGCCTACCAGTTATTTGTTTAATTAAACTATCAAGTAACTTTGGCATTTAATAATTTTATAACAAAAAAATAAATTTATTTTTGTAATATACACAATTGTATAAAATAATAACATCTTCTCAAATAATTATAAAATAAAAGTCAATGTAATTTTAGTATTATAATTTTAATATTGTATATAAATTTTTTAACTTAAATTTCTTTACGGTAATGAAGCGGTACTTTGTTATTGTCAGAAAAAAGAAATAGAATTCTAGTGGAGAAACTTTAAATGAATAAAAATGATCATCGTATTAAAAAAGCTTATGAATTAGGTGTAAAATATGAATCAGAGTACAGAGGCTGTTGCCAATGTACCCTGGGAGCGCTGCAGGATGCTTTTGGTAAAAGGGATGACGCTATATTTAAAGCATCTACAGGTCTTGCAGCAGGTACAGGTTTAATAGGGAGTGCAGGATGTGGGGGATACTCAGGGGGGATTCTATTTGTTGGCCAATTTATTGGCAGAAAGAGAGAAAATTTTAAGGAGTCATCTTCCATAACTGGAATTTTTCAAGTTATTAAAGAATTTCATGACAGGTTCATTAAAGAATACGGCTCAGTAATTTGCCGGGATATTCAAAAAAAGCTTTTTGGCCGTTCTTTTAATCTTTTAAATAGAGATGAGAAAATTTTATTTGAGAAAATGGGTGGACATAGTGATAAATGCCCAATAGTAGTGGGAAAATCCGCGGCATGGATGGCGGAAATTATTTTAAAGCATCCAGAGCTATTCAATGTTTATTAATCTCATTATTTATATTTAACAAGAGTAAGTTTTGTCTCATATGGGTTTGCTTGACTATAAAAAATTTTTTTTATAATAAAATTTTATTGAGACCTGTTAATTTATTTGAATAAATGAATTTAGAGAAGTTTTCATAGGATGAGATTTTTATTTGATAAATAATTTTTTAAAAAATATTTATCTATTTTTGTTTTTATTAAAAATTTTTTATTTATAAATACTTACAGTTTCAATAAATTTTTATAAATACAAAGTATTTAATTATAAATATTTCCCTATTTTTTAAATAGATTTTAATATTTTCATAAATTTTTAAAATCGCTAAAAACAATGAAAAATCAATAATTTATTAGGTATTATTACAAGTTCCGATAATATATATTATGTAAACTTAATTAGTTTTTTATTGATTATCTATTACACATTCTAATTGTTTCTAATTAAATATTATTTTAGTTCTAAGATCTGCAATTTCTCCCCATCTAACATATTTTTCATGTGCTAATCTTCCTGCAACTATTCCAGGAGAAAGTCCTATTCCTTTGGCAAACGCTATAATATACTCATTAGAAAAAATTCCCATCTTAATAAACTGGTTATAATCCTTTTTAGGTATTAAAGTATTTTTTGCATATTCATCAGCTTCAATTTCTTCTTTTTCTAGTTTACTCTCCTTAGATTTAAATTCTATAAATTCTTCTTTTTTGCCATGTAATACTATATGTCCTAATTCGTGAAAGAATGTAAACCAAAATATGTCACTATATTTATATCTAGAACTTAATTGTATTAATGCTTTATTTGGACTTAACCATCTCGTTGCCCCATTTACATATGTATTCCTTAGATAAGTAACAAAAGCAACTGCAATTCCACAGGAAGCACAAAGGTCAATTAATTTATTTTCAAAGTTCTTGAAATTATCCGAGTTTGATCTTATTATTTTTTTAATCTCTGGAATTATTTCATTTAATTTCTTTTTATAATAATTTTCTGTTTCTACCTTACTAGCTTTAATCTCTCCTCTTCTCAACCAAGCAGCAAGAGCTTCTTTATTTATATTTGGCCCATATGATCTTCTAAATGCAATAGCTTGAACTGCAGGTACAAATTTTAAAGAATCCAAACCAAAATAATTCATAAGTATTTTTACTTTTTCTTTTTTGTTTCTTGTTTTCCTAACCCACCCTAATTTAGCCATTTCCTTATAACATGTGTATTGTTCTGCTATTTTAATCTCTTCTTTAAACCTTTTTTCATCTTCAATTCTAGCAAGTGTTTCCTGATAGTTGCTTTCAAGATTGTTCCAAAATCTTGCTGAAACCCCAAATACTCTTTCAAATTTTATTGCTGTTTCTGGGGTTATTGGATTTTTACCTTTTATTATTTCGTTAATTGTTTTATGCGTTAATCCAGTTCTTTCTGATAATTCTTTCTGACTCATATTTAGAGCCCCTATAGTTTCTTCTAAGGTTACACCTGGATGTATTGCAATATCTGGCTTATAACCTTTTAAATTATTAATCATTTTTCTAGTGGGTATCTAAGTTTAAATCAAGTATTTTAATTTTCTTTATTGTTTTTAAATTATTAATATCGTAATTCCCCGTTGGTTTTATTATTATCCTGTATTGTCTTATTGTATCTATTGAAAATTGTCCTCTCCTATTAATTTTTAATGGATGTAATCTTGCTTGTGGAAGATTTTTAATGTCCTTAAGTGTATTAGCTGCTTTTAGTTCATTAATACGCAAAATTATTTTTTCTGCTTTTTCTTTTCCATATAATTTTCTAGCTTTTCTGAAATTTTCTGCTATCTTCTTCGTCTTTGCATTTACAAATTCAATTTCCATGATAATTATATAACAACTTTAAAATAAAAACAATAAAAAAATTAACCCATAGGGTTAATAAAAATAATTGATTATATTTATATTAATTTTTTTTAATTTTTTTTTGACTATTTATTAATTATATAATTGAAAATTTACATACTTGTCATACACTACATCTAGACTATTTTCCCTCTTTTTTCTTTAAAATTCCAATATTCATAAAATTATTAATTATTTCATCAATATTTTTTTCTAATTTCTTGCTAATATCCTCTATTTCATAGTGATTATTTATAACTTTTTGTCCTAAATTATCATACTCATTTTTGAAATCAGTTTTTGTTATTAAACCTTTGCCATAATCTATTGTATATTTTATAGTTTCTTCCTCCATGTCTAAATTATTCATTTTTAAATTCATCATTGCTTTTGATAAATTTTTATTTTCTTCAAGTAATAAAATTGCATCATTTGCTTCTTTTTTTCTTATTAAATCTTCTATTTTTTCAGCATATTTTTTTATATTATCAATTATTTGTATCTGATTATCTAATTGTGTTTT
>Ga0209986_10002507_pt1 | contig 16743 bp, 18 predicted proteins | sample BlataG_FD_183168 | JGI IMG/M metagenome (GOLD analysis project Ga0209986, IMG submission 183168) | Deep subsurface microbial communities from Black Sea to uncover new lineages of life (NeLLi) - Black_00105 metaG (SPAdes) (version 2) | ecosystem: Environmental > Aquatic > Marine > Oceanic >...
ACTTTCAACCAATTTTTGTGCTTCTCTATATCATCCATGATGATATATGTGCATTTTTAGTTAATAAAACTTATCAACTTATTTCTTGGCAAGCCCTAAGTCCCCTCTATTAAGGATTTTGTAATGTGTTCTAACTTGCCCTTTATATTCAGGATAAGAACCATCAGCATCTCTATAATCGGTGTTGCGTATGTGTGGTAATAATAATGGGGCCATTTTTGCCTGTTTAGTTAGATTATACCATCCTAGAACATAAATCACAGAGAAAAACAATGATATCCAAACGATTACTGCTATAGTTCCGATAATAAAAGGACTAATGTTAGGCATTATAACCACCACCGTTATAGTTGTTCCTGATGGGACTATTATTGCTATTAACTGCGGGATAACAGATAACGCCGAAAAAAGATGCCACAATGAGCCTATCGCTTTCTTTATTACTTTTTTCTTTTCCATCTTCATCTAAAAATCCACAAAGTCTCTATACCCCGTACTTAAGTACAGGGCCTGCACTTAAGCACGAGTGCCAATGACTTAAACTACACCTTTATCACAGGTATATAAAAGCTTTTAGATTTTTTATTCTTGATGCTTTCCTCCAAACAGTTTGTTATAAAGCGATATGCACCAGGTTTTGTGCGCTCTAAGTTTTCCTTTTCTTCCTCTACCACAACTATCGGTACAGTATCTGTCTTCTCGTAACTATAACCCTTTTGCCCCGATATATACTTCTCCACCACTTCCCAGCCATGCCCTACCGATTGCGAAGCGTTTTTCCGTAAAGGCTTTTTCAAAGTTTTAATGATAGCAACTCGGAGCCCACAGGTGATCAGGGCACCATTCTTTAAGATGCGCGAATCTATCCCTCACTGCGAAGCGTTTTTCCGTAAAGGCTTTTTCTAAAAGGGTTTTTGATGAACAAATGAATATGGTCAACATTCACCGCCAGGTCAATAACCTCAATATCGAACTCTTTACAAGTTTCACGGATGATCCCCTCCGCCTCTTCAGCCACTTCCCCTTCTAACACCTTCCCGCGATACTTCGGCGAAAATACTAAATGGTCTGTTAGCAGAGAGACTGTATGCCTGCCATGCCTGAGGTCATGCCTCGTTACCCTATCCTTCATCGCTTCCACTTCGCCCATATCTCCTTAAGGTAACTATTAAATACATCAGATCAACATAAAAGCTTTTCTGTTGCTTTTCTTCTCGAAAATATTCGATATAATGACTCTATTTGCAAAATAAAGCAAAAAAGTCCAGAAAGGTGAAGTTGAGAAAACAAGCTCATTTAAAAGAAATAGAGCAAAAATTTTATCGAAAACTCATAATAACCGTTGTGATTGAAAAACAATAATTTTGTCCCGGTAAAGTTTCCAAAAGTAGCATGGAGAAAAGAGATTATTTCAAAAACGTTTTTTGGTGGCTTTTTTCTACCCTTTTGGGGCACAGTCGAATTTTCTAGTGAAATTGCCATATCCTTAAATTTCACCGCAGAGCACACGGAGAACGCAGAGGCACCAGAAAGCCCAAACAATAACCGAACCGTCTTAAAACTCTGCGTACTCTGCGCTCTCCGCGGTGATAAATCACTATATTTTTAGATAGTGCCCCCTTTTTGTATCTTTTTCATCTTTGCATTCTCTCCCTCGACATCCTGCATTGTCATCACATCTATCGAACCACCTTGAAAATCTCCTTTCACATCGCCCATCTTCTCTTCTATCCACCCCTCCATCTCAAGATACGCACTCTTCAATCCTTCTATTACTTCTTCATCCGCATTCCACAGCCCTCTTTCATAGGCTTCTAACAATCTCCTGCCAATCTCCTCGAGCGCCCATGGATTGTTCTCCTCAAAAAACTTCCTCATCCCTGGATCCAGAACAAAAGTTTTTGCAATGTCATCAAATATCCAGTCATCCACCTCTTGCGTCGTTGCTTCCAAGCCGTAAACTCTTCCTATTCGCTTTGATATGTCCCCCGCACCTTTGTATCCATGTCGCTTCATCCCTTCTATCCATTTTGGATTCAGCAACTTCGACCGAACTACCCTTCTCACCTCGTCCGAAAGGCTTCTCACTTCTACCCTGCCCTGGTCTCTCGTATCACCGTAATATGCGCATACGTCCCGCCCGGAAATCTCCCTCGCTGCAACCGTAAGACCTCCTTGCGTTCCAAAATAGCAGCAACAGCCAAACAAATCGTATTCATCCGTAACCGTCTTGTTGAAAGTCAAATCAACGGTTTTAAGTTGCGCTACTAACCCATCATGCGCTTCTGCACCAAAATTGTTTTTCCCGTATGCATAGCCGTTCCAGCGCACGAACACATCCGACAAATCCTTCTCTTCTTTCCATGCCGACGCATACACCGCTAAATTCACTCCATTTCCATACGTCCCCGGCTTGCTCGCAAATATACGTGCAAAGTTATCGCTGTCGTTCTTCGATACTAATGCCAGCGTATGCTTTCTCAAATAATTCTCCTCTTCAGGCTCGTCAAGCATTGCAACCGCCTGTATCGCCTCGTCTAAGAGCTCGATGCAATTATAAAAGCAGTCTCTCGTAATTCCACTTACTCTTACGGTTACGTCTATTCTTGGACGACCGAGTTCTTCCAAAGGAAGTATCCGGTAGCTTTTTACCTTGCCCTCTCTCCATATAGGCATCACGCCAATCAAATACATTATCTGCGCCAACTGCTCGCCATCTGCCCACATGATGTCTGATGCCATCCAGTACATCGCGATGTTCTCCGGAAGTTTTCCGTTCTCCTCCTTATATCTCCTTAGCACACCCTCCGCAAGTCGCTTACCAATCTCCCACGCTCCTCTTGTAGGTATCTTGAACGGGTCGAGCGAATAGAAGTTCCTGCCTGTCGGGAGTATCTCCGGCTTTCCTCTTGTTATGAGCCCCGAAGGTCCGGGTTCGATGTAACCAGCATCAAAGCCGTGAAATAAACTCCTTATCTCATCCGTTGCATCAATCCTTGATGAAATATCCTGTATCTTCTCCCACATTAATCTGAGCTTATCTGCCTCTTCCCTATTCAATCTGCCTCCCAATATCCTCTTCGCTGCTTCTAAAGAGTCCTCTCCTGCCAGGCAAGCGGAAATAAACTCCTTTGCAATGCTATCCACTTCGACTAAAAGTTCGCTTCTCGCTTCGGCTAACTCAATATCCTGCCCCATAAGTTCAAAAACCAATTTCCTCAGCTCTGAATCGTGTCTCAGTATCGAATTGATGAACTCAACTTCCTTATCTCCTTCCGGAACTTCACCGAAGATGTGCATACCATCAGGAATCTGTGTGTTGTAAATGCGAGTGATGGCTTCATGTGCAATTTCTATTAAGCGTTGGAAAGGGACACCTCTTTTCAACCTCTCTTCAAGCTTTATCTCCTCTGATAACTTCGTTTTCCTTATCAAGTCAATAATTATGTGTTCCGAAGCATGTGCCCGCGCTTTATCAGGCGATTTAACCTTGTTATATTCCGCAATCTGGTCTTCAAGCTCCTTTAATTCGCCATACAAACCACTCTCTGTCATCACAGTTTGTAGATGGTCTATGAGCGTTGCATAGCTTCTTCTCTTTGCAATTGTACCTTCTGGTGGATTATCAGAGTTGTAGATATACAAATGAGGCATATCGCCAATCGCAATGTCAGGGTAACAGCTCTCAGAAAGCGCAACTGATTTACCGGGCAAAAATTCCTGGTTGCCATGCGTTCCTACATGAACAATCACGTCAGCGCCAAATGAGCTTTCTAAATAATGATATGTTGCGAGATATTGATGAGGAGGAGGCACTTCCGGGTCGTGTAAAATCTTGCATACCTGACCATCACATCTTGAACCCGCACAGCCTCGCTTCGGCTGCACGCACACCACTGCATTTCCATATTTTACGCCGGTTACCACGATTTTACCATCGTAAACCATTGCTGCTGGAACACCGTCCTTTTCTTCTCCTGGTGGGTTTCCCCAAGCCTCGCATGTCCTCTCCTTTACTTCTTGAGCAAGTGTATCAAACCACTTTTCGTAATCCGCATTGCTTATTAGCGCAAGTGCACCACCCTTATTCACGATTTCATCCACGGTTGTCCACCTGAACTCAGAAATTGCCTTTCGACTCATAATATCTTCTATAAGCGCTTTGCCGTCCTCCGGTGGCTCGACACAATATCCCGCATACTCCATGCTTTTCAATATCCTCGCAACGCTTTCTAAAGAATCGAGATGTGCTGCACTTCCTACCGTGGCTTCAACCGATGCACAAGGGCTGTTATGTAGGATGAAACCGACTTTTCGCTCTGTTTTCGTTTTCTCTTTCAGTTTTATCCACTTCTTTACCCTGCGCACTATTTTCCGTAATCGCTCTTCTATCTCAACGTGCAGCTCGATTTGTTCTTTTTCCTCTTTCAACGCGCCAGCGATTATCGGCTCGATTACGCCCTCAAATTCGGGCATCGCAACGCTCCAACCAACTTCGCTGCTGCTTATCCCCTCGCTATCTTTCCTCCATTCTTCTTTTGTCTTGTAATATAACGTGATAGGATGAAAAACAGGTAAATCGAGCTTCTTCAAAGCATCTTCCGATTCATCAATGCCTTTTGTCTGAAATACCGATTGAAGGTTTATAAGTGCGTCTATTTTCCCGATAAGGAATTCTTCAATGACTTCACCTGTTGTCTTCGCGCCCGATTGTCTATCACCAAGCCCGTAGCAGAATACGGGAATGACGTCAAATTCGTGCTCAAGCTCTTCGGTCAAAGCATCTACTATTTTCAAATCGCGGTTTGCCCAGTAAGTCCGGTAAAACAGAATACCAACTTTATGCTCCTTTTGTGGATTATACCATGCGAAATAGTCTTCTATGCTTTTAAAAGCATTTTTTGCCTTCGGATGGTATATTCCTTGCCAGAGCGTCTCCTTCGGCATCTCATATTCATAATCCTGACCTAAAACCTCCTTACCAATGTATTTTAGCATATTTTTCGTGTTTTCCGACCCACCGTAGACAAAATAAGCGTTGGCTGTGGAAACGACCTCTAAAGAGACGTTGGATAACGACCAGAAATAAGGGTCATACCCCAATGAAATTATAGGAACGTTTTTGCCCACTTTTTCTATAAGCGCATCCCAGTCATTTTCATACGAGGGATGCAAAAGGATGCAGTTGGCAAGACCAAGCGACTTTATACAGGCATCTCGCTCACTTTCATCTTCTAAATCATGTATGGTCCTCGCATCCAGAGCGATTCCAAGTTCCTTACATGCTTCAACCAGCAGAGGGATGTCGCTTTTCCACGTTATTGACGTTATATTCATACCACGATTAATGAAAATATTACTTATTAAAGCTTATATTTTATTTTTTGCTCGCGTGTTCCCGCTTCTGGCGGTCTCTGGTAAAGTTCCCTTTTCTAAAGGTTTCTTTGATCAAACTTTCTTTTAGAAAGTTTGATGGGGCAGCCCAGATTTGAACTGGGGTCCATGGCTCCCAAAGCCACGAGGATAACCTGGCTACCCTACTGCCCCCTTTAGGATTTAAAGCATTAGACTATGATTTTAGTAATTGTGTTTTAATTGTATATAAATTTCAATGCTATATCTGCCTTAACGCATCCAGAGGATTCAATCTCGCCGCCCTTCTCGCGGGATACAAACCCGACACAATCGAAAGAACCAGCGAAATAGCGAATCCTGCCACCAATATCCATGGTGTGATTACCGTGATGCTACCTGATTGTAATCCCGCACCCAATTCGGCACCGAGTGCACTTACCAGGAAAGGTTTACCTACAATGTTTATCAGCATGGAAAAGCCAATGCCTAGCAAATCACCAAAAATCCCTCCAATAACTCCTATAATCACGCATTCCGCAAGGAATATCTTCATAATATCAAAATCCGATGCCCCTAATGCCTTTGACAGCCCTATCTCTTTTGTTCGTTCATAAACCGAGATAATCATCGTGTTCACTACCATAAGTGCACCAACAACGAGCGAGATACCGGAAAAAAAACCTAAGACCAGTGTTATCGCCACCATCAGTCTGTTTACTTCATCAATTACATCCTGTGCAGAATGCGCGGTCAATCCGAGTCCCTCTATCTTCTCCCTTACGGAGGCAGCAAAAGCAGGGTCATCCACTTTTACAAATGCACCATCATAAGCATCCTTCTCATCCAGCTCCATCGCTTCTCTGATACATACTAACACCTGGTTGTCATGCTCGTCACCGGACGATTTCAGCACGCCGACGATTTTAAATACCGCTGTTTTATCCTTCGGACGACCTTCCTCGCCGTACAACCTGATTTTAGCACTGAACTCGTCACCAATTCCTAAATCCTCTATCACTGCCAGCCTTTTTGCAACGTCGTAGCCCAATACAATCTCAGTACTCTTTTTTCCTTCCTCAAACCAATCTCCTTTCTCCAATTCCAGATTACTCTGAACACGCCTGTATTCACGAGTGATTCCCTTAACAGCAAGATAGGTCTTATTCTGTGTGACATACGAGTCCTTCACGTAAGGAGCCACAAATAAAACGCGTTCATCCGCTTCAATCGTTTTTAGTTTCGAAGCGGTTATCAGTGTAACGCTTCCCTCTTCTACACCTGCCGAAACATCTATTGTGGTTAAATCATGTGAAGCTTTGATTTGCTCAACTGCTTGAACACGAATCCCTTCTCCCAGCGATGTCACGCCAATTACCGCCGCAACTCCTATCGCTATCCCCAGCACGATAAGAAATACTCGCAGTTTCTTCCTTCCTAACTGCCTGCTTGCTAAGGCAAATAGTTCTTTCATTTGTCTGTTATCCTCCCATCCAATATCTGTATTACTTTACCCATCTTCTTCGCCGATTCCAAATCATGCGTCACCATTATGATGTTTTTCCCTTCCTCAATGTTTAACCGCGTGAGCAAATTCAATATGCTTTCCCCTGTCCGTGAGTCGAGGTTCCCGGTAGGCTCGTCAGCAAGTATAAGCTTCGGGTCGTTTGCAAGAGCTCTTGCTATCGCTATCCTTTGCAGCTCACCGCCAGAGAGTTCAGAAGGAAGGTGATTGGCTCGCTTCTCCAAACCTACCATTTCCAATAACTTCATCGCATTCTCTCTTCTCTCGCTTTTGCTTCTCCCCGCCTTATTGAAATACATTGGATACTCCACGTTCTCAACTGCATTCAATGCAGGTATCAAATTGAACGTTTGAAACACAAACCCCACAAATTTCCTCCGCAACCTCACCAACGACTTCTTATTCCTGTAATCCACTTTCCATCCAGCCAGATAAACCTCTCCCTTCGTTGGTGCATCCAGGCATCCGATAACATTTAAAAGCGTGGACTTCCCGGACCCCGAAGGACCCACGACAGATATAAACTCACCCTCTTCCATTTTCAGGTCCACACCATCTAAAGCAACTACCTTCTCCTTCCCCATCCAGTAATATTTTGTTAAATCCTTTGTTTCAACTGTCATTTCTTCCTGCGATTTTTTTTGATGTAACAATATTTGTATGACTATTCATACTTTAAAAGTTTTTTGATTTAAATTTAAATTCTTTCATGTCGCCAATTTATCTGAATCCATCTTTTTCTCAACTGCTCTTATAGCCAGAGGATGAATATCCAGCGCATAAACAACGCCCTCATCGCCTACCATTTTTGCCGCCGTGATACTGAAACTCCCTATTCCACATCCGTAATCCAGAATAGTTTGTCCTTTCCGGAGTCCCATCTCACGTAAGGTTCTTTCTGGCTTTTTAAATATGCTGCGCAGGGTTAATACTGTCTTCATTATCGCAAAGCCAATGCGAGGCATCTTCTGCTTATCCGTTCCACGTTTGAATATTAAACCCCGGAACATCAGTATGGCTACGATGAATTGAGCGAGAGCAACGCCTTCAAATAGCATAAATGGGATCATTTTCTCCATCAGAAACACTGTTAGCCCCAGATGATAAGTCATAACGGCAGGAGTAAGAGTAATGATAATTAGCGGTATCAAAGCAGCCAGCCAGTGCCCTACCGGCTTATTTGCTCCATCATACTCTTTGAGCGCGAGGATTCCAATGCTGATTGTTAAAACCCCTGCGATTAACCCGTATACCACTCCGCGCAGGTAAACAAGACCGTTGATGTAGAGGGCATACTTTCTAATTATTATCATTTTTAAAAATAAAATTTAGTTACAATAAGAAAATGATTAACCTCGACATTGCGAAGATTTTTGACGAAATTGCAGATATTTTAGAGGTGAAAGGTGAGAATCCGTTCAAGATAAGGGCCTACAAACGAGCAGCTCGGACGATAGAAACGCTCACGCAGGACGTGAAGGTGATAGCCGAACGAGGGGGAGTCGGGGAATTAAAGAAAATACCAGGCGTGGGAGAAGGTATCGCAAAGAAAATAGTAGAGATAGCAAAAACAGGGGATTGCAAGAAGCATAGAGAGCTGATGCAAGAAGTACCTGCGGGTTTGCTTGAACTCTTAGCCATTCCTCGTGTCGGCCCGAAGACAATAGCAAAGATGCATGAAGAGATTGGAATAAGCTGTATAGAGGAATTGGAAGAAGCTGCTAAGTCGCATAAGTTAGAAGGGCTATCTGGATTGGGTGCCAAGGTAGAGGAGAACATATTGAAAGGGATAGAGCAATACAGGAGGTATAAAGGAAGGAAATTACTTTCCGAAGCATTGCCTCGCGCGGAATCAATAATGAACGAATTGAAGAAGTTAGGTGCGGTAGAGTGGATAACAATTGCGGGGAGTTTGCGCAGGATGCGTGAGACGATAGGGGATATAGATATACTGGTGGTATCAAAGCGACCAAAGGAAGTGATGGATACGTTCACAAGTCTTGATGGTGTAGAGGATATAGTGGCAAAAGGGGATACGAAATCGTCTATTGTATTGCGGGGAATAGACGTGGACTTAAGAGTGGTGGATGCGGTTTCGTTTGGCGCTGCTGCTCATTATTTCACGGGCTCCAAGCATCATAACATAAGAATCAGGGAGTTAGGTGTGAAGAAAGGATTAAAGATAAATGAATACGGCGTTTTCCGAGGTGATGAAAGGATAGGAGGGGAGAATGAGGAGGATGTGTTCAAAAGTGTTGGTCTTGCATACATTCCGCCGGAGTTAAGGGAAGACCGGGGAGAGGTAGAAGCCGCGAAGGATAACAAAATACCAAAATTGATAGAGCTAAACGATATAAAGGGCGATTTGCACGTGCATACGAAATGGAGTGATGGAAAGAACAGCATAGATGAAATGGCAAAGACTGCTATTTCTTTGGGCTACGAGTACATCGCAGTAGCTGACCATTCACCCGCGGTTGGCATTGCTGGAGGGATGAATGAGGATAAAATAGCGAAGAGACAGGAGGAGATAGAAAAGGCGAACAAGAGATTTGAAGATGGAGGTAGCGATTTCAGGGTTTTATCCGCATCAGAGGTGGACATAAAATCCGATTTCTGTATGGACTTCCCGGATAAGATATTGAAATCATTGGACGTGGTTGTAGGTGCGGTTCATACTAAATTCTCGCAAGACCGAGAGACGATGACGAAACGAATCGTAACCGCGATGGAAAACCCGAACGTGGACATAATTGCGCATCCTACGGGACGTGTTCTTGGTAAAAGGGACCCCTATGAGGTGGATATGGAGCGGTTGATGGAAGTGGCGAAGGATACTGGCACTGTCATGGAACTAAATTCATTTCCTAACAGGCTGGATTTGAATGATGTGCACTGCGGGATGGCGAAGGATTATGGTGTTTTGGTGGCGATTTCGACGGATGCACATGATGCAACGCAGATGGGTGCGGTGATAAAATACGGGGTGGCAACCGCAAGAAGGGGATGGCTCGAAGCAAAAGACGTTGTGAATACGAGGGGGTTAGGAGAGATGATGGAGTTATTGAAAGGGTGAAAAATTCATTTCTTATTCGTCAAGCGAGAACAAAAGCTCTCTTACCTTTTCTATCTCCTCAATTATGTCTGCCTTTACTTCTAAATCTGGTTCTTCAAACAGTTTCCTCTCCAGGCTACTTAAATCTACCACCCGCATAGCTAATTCCTCCCGCGCATATACCTGGTGCGTATAGGATTTCTTCATTACTTGAGCCAATAACATTCCCACACGAGCTTTTACCCCTTTTGTAGAACTTGACACAGACACTTCTTCCGCGGATTCACCGGATGCATAGGCATAGAAATATGGAATATGCTTTAGCCTCTATTTTTTTAACTTCTGCTCTCGTGCATAGCATACGACTCCTGTTATTAGAAAATCAGTCTTTTTTATTTTAAAGTTTTTTTATTCCTCTCCCTCTCCACCTTTCTTCCTCACCTCTGCATACTTCTCTATTTCTTCAATCAACGGATGCTCCCAAGAACTGTCATAAAGGAAAACGAATCTTGCTTTACCCTTGTTCAGTTCCAGCAAGTTCAATATATTTTGTAATGCCACCGTCTTAGCCTCGTTATCTATTTCCGCAGGTATTTCCGACTGCCCCACCGGGTAACTTTCCTCCAATTCAATTGGGCAGGGTCCAAACGGAGGTTTAACAAAAAATACGTGGTCATAGTTTACACTTTTCGCCTCTTTTTTCTTTAACCTTTCTGTCACTGCGGTCGCAGTTATCAGCACATTTCCCGATAATATGAACCTATTCAGCCTATGGGAATATCTCAGCACTTCGGGTCTGTGTGCAGAAGTCTCACCGAGATAGAAAAAAGGATGTTTTGTAGCAGGGTCGTATTTCTCAATCAACTGTACATAGTTTGTCATCTGCTTCAATGCGTTCAGCAAAGCGGGATATGCCCTGCATCTCCTCTCGCATAGATCCCACAGGCGCCCCTCCGCTATACTCTGCTTTACTATTCGCATCTCCTCAAACGTAACCCATAAATTATGTGATGCCAATAAATCCTCGCTCTCTTTTACCTCTTTTAGGGTGTAAGAGGAACACACAGGGCAAGAACAGGGTAGATACCGCAAATCATCCATTTTTCTCGTCCCGGCACTCGTTATATATCTCTTCCCTTTTGCATATATTGCGTATGCCGCGGAATCGAAGAGGTCACAGCCTAAAGCAACCGCTAAGGGGAAAAGCATGGGGTGCCCGGCACCGAACAGATGAACAGGAGCATTCAACGGCAAATTCCTTTTCGACGCTACGATTATATCCACCAGGGTATCAAATTTGTAGGATTCCAACAGGGGCACCACGCCCCCTATTGCATACACATCAAACCCGATTTCTGCAGCGCCCTTTGCGCTCTGCTCTCGCAAGTCTAAAAAAGTGGAACCTTGCACAACGCCCGCAAGCATTTCATCTTGAATTATGCTTCTTGCTTCTCGCATCCTGCTCAGTGTTTCCTCTAAATCCTTCTTTGCTCTTCCTCTCTTTACGTATGGCGCTGTTGGTATATCCAGAGGCACGCATACGTCAGAGCCTATACGGTGCTGAAATTCCAATATTTCCCTATTACTTACTTCTACGTCTTTATACTCATAAAGTTGATAAGAGCCCGAATCAGTCATTATTGGCATTTCACAACTTAAAAGCGAATGGATGCCCTTTTTAACTGCTTCTTCTTTCAAATCATCTTTCTTATGAATTATATACGCATTGGTAATGAGTACCTCAGCGCCATACTTCTTCATTTCGTCAGCCCTGATTGACACGAGATTCGGGTTAATTACTGGCATTATAGTCGGCGTCTCTACGTTCCCATGCGGCGTTCGAAGCTTTCCTATTCTTCCCATTAAGTCCTTATGCAATATCTCAAATTCTGTCATCACACACTTTTTCTTTTTTACAAAACACTTTCTTTCTAAAGAAAGAACCTGTGCTAAGAAAGAGTGTACTTCTTTTGGTAAAGCTTTTCTTCTACGAAAAGGTTTGTTTGAAACATGAGAATTCAAGATGGCGTGTATTGGTACAAGGAGAGGGGATTGCTTGATGCAAACACTTACGTGATAAAAGATAAAATCACAGTGCTCATAGATCCGGGATTGGAAAATTATCTTGGGCGGAGACTCGAAGAAATGCGAGAGGACGGAATAGACCCAAAAGAAGTTGATTTGATAATGATTACACATCTTCATCCTGACCATTGTGATGCAACAGCAGCACTTAAGGAACTTTCTGATGCAAAAGTTGCACTACATCCATCACAACTAAAATATCTTGATATTATGGCGGAGGAAGCTTCAAAGTTCCTTGGCATTGGCATAGAAAAGAAATTCGATGCGGATTTGGTGATTGAGGAGAAATTGAATATAGAAAATACAGAGTTGAAGGTATTACATACACCAGGGCATTCTCCAGGAAGCGTTTGTTTTTACGCTTTGGATAAAAAGATATTGATATGCGGAGATTTGGTATTTGAGAAAAGCGTAGGAAGGACTGATTTGCCTTTTGGAAACAAAGAAGAGCTGAAAAGCTCTATTAAGAAGGTGTCAATATTGGATACCGAGCTTTTGCTGCCCGGGCATGGTGCGATAATAGAAGGGAAGAACAATGTCAAAAGGAATTATGAATTCGTAAAAGAATTCTATTTATAAAACATTCATTACAACATAATACATGAAATGTTGTGATGGTGAAAGAAAATGAACATCAAAAGAATAGCAATCGCAACAACGATTAGGTCTATTATGCGGGCTGTATTGCGCATACGTCACGAGTCAGATGGAAGATCCCACAACGGGAGCGCCATTTGGTATCTTTATATTGCTCGCAATTGCGTATAACAGGGCATTAATCGGATTTGTAATCGGAATTGCAGACGGCATACATTTACATCCAGTTCTACGCGGTGCGATTTTAGGTGCAATACTGAGTTTTGCCATTACCATTCCGGCGTTTGAGCAGGGTACAGGTGCGCTAATAATGGTTCCATTTGGCGTAGTGTATGGAATCATCGCGGACTTTGTGGCAACAAAATTTTCGTAAATCAACATGAAAAATAAAAGTTATTCTATTCTGAAAACACTTAATTAAATTTAAAGTAAAATAAGTGATGGGATATGGCAAAAAGAAAAGCAACGAAGAAAGCGAAGAAAAAAGGAGGAGGAGGGGGAGGAGAAGAACGTGGGCTTATGTCCTCTGCCGGTTTGATGCGGTATTATGACGTGGAGGAGTCTGCGGTTAAGCTATCGCCGAAGATAATAGTGATTATAGGCGTGTTTATTGGTGTCGTAGTGTTAGGGCTGGAGATATATTACGGTGTGTGGCCACCACCCTGAAGAATCATCGCTTAGAATAAACAAATTTCATGATGAATAATAGGATGTTACAGCTAACTCCCAGAATATTCGTAAGTATAACCGGGATGGAATCAATATGAACTCCATATAAAATCCATAGGAACATACCGGAACCCATGAAAGACATCAAAAGATATGAGAGGTCATCGAGTTTCTTGGTTTTGTAACCTTTCAATATCTGAGGGATAAAACTGGTTATGACTATAAAACCGGCAATTAAGCCCAGAATTGTCCAGTACATGATTACATAATTTATCTGCATTTAGTAAAAAGCTTTTCTATTAAAAACAACTTCTCAACATCTTAAAATCATCAACCAATACCTCTTTCATCCCTGGATTGTAAGTAGCAACTGCCGGATGATACAAAGCTACCACCTTTTTAATACTCGCAATCGTGCTTACATTAAATACTTTTCCGTGTATCCTACTTATTTTATCCTTATTCAACCCGAATTTATCGAAGATATAACCCAACGAGAAGTTCCCGAGCGTAGCAATAACCGCAGGTTCAATGATTTCCAGTTGTGCATCCAGATAAGGTGCGCATGCTTTTATCTCTGCGACTGCAGGATTTCTATTCCCCGGTGGTCGGCATTTAAGCACGTTGGCTATGTAAACTTCGTTTCTTTCCAACCCCACGGATTCCAATAACTCGTCAAGCACCTTTCCCGCTTTACCTACAAACGGTCTGCCTTTTAAATCTTCATAATAACCCGGAGCTTCACCCACGAACATCACTTTCGCACTTAGCGAGCCTTCTCCGACAACGGGGTTGGTTCGCGTTTTCCATAATTCGCATCGCCGGCATTCTTTTATTCCTTCTTCCAGCTTTTTCATTTCTTCTTCATCATACATTTAACCCCTTAGATTATACAGATTTTCACGAGAGACCTTTTCTTAGATTAGAAAGAAAAGTTTTACCAAAAGAACTTATTCGTTTTTTTCTTGCATCTCGCATCCTGTATCTCCATTTGTTAATCTCGTGAAATCTCGTGGTTTTTAATTCAACTGTACAACTTCTTGCCTGTGCTTCTGCTCCATCCACAATTTCCTGAAATGGTAGAAATACTCGTAAAGGTCTGGCAGATTGTTTGCCCAGACGGCTATGTGATTGTTCAGTATATCGGCTTTCAAGTATAGCGGTAAATCTTCAAAAATTCTCGCATCGTATTTATTTCCCAGGTTTTGCCATACCTTTCTAAGAAGAGCGAAAATGTCTACATCGCTACGAGGTGTAGCTGTGCCCTTTGCTTGAGAGCCATAGAGCAACAAAGCCGAAATCTCTCCCTTCAAGAACGAAAAATCCTTCTTTATTTCTTCAATGTCCATCTTTCTATCCAAAATAATTTCAATTTTCTCTTCGTATCTTTTTACCCTGTCTTTTTCCATTATTTCCCCACACGCTTTTATTTAGTTCAGAATTGGCTATGATGATATATAAATATTGGGATAAATATTAACATGATTTCAATCGAACAAGCACGGGAACTGGTGGAGGGAGAAATAGAAAACGATGCTTTAAGGAAGCACATGCTCGCAGTGTCAAAAATAATGCGTGCACTTGCCGATAATATGGGAATCTCGGATGCCGAGAAAGAGAAGTGGACGCTGGTCGGCTTGTTACACGATCTCGATTACGAGCGTACAAAAGACAATCACGAGAAACACGGGATTGTCTCGGCGGAGATGATAAAAGAAGAACTTCCCGATGACTGTTTGCAAGCGATAAAAGCACATAATAAACAAACTGGGTTTGAACCCAATAGTAAGATGGCAAAGGCATTGGTTGCTGCGGATGCCGTTTCGGGCTTAATACCGCCAACCGCATTGATGATGCCCACGCGGAAATTATCGGAAGTAACGGTGAACTCATTGAAGAAGAAATTCAAGGATAAGTCATTTGCGAGAAGCGTCAGTAGGGAAAGTATAATAGTATGCGAAGAACTTGGTTTCGAGCGAAAAGAATTCTTCAAGCTCGGTTTGGAGGCACTTCAAGCGATAAGCGATGAGCTGGGGTTGTAGATAAATTCTAAAATTAACCGCAGAGTTCACAGAGAGCGCAGAGGATAGCGGGTTGGAGGTTTAGCGGGTTAGAGGCTTAGCGGGTTAGCGGGTTGGAGGTTTAGCGGGTTAGGACTGCTACTAACACCTAATTCCCTCTGCGAACTCAGCGCTCTCAGCGGTGAATTTTGAAATCAACGTGACAATGTCTTTATCATTTGTCTGTGTCTATAATTTATTTTCTATTTCCTACTTCTCCACCTCTCATACGTTCAACTATTTCACAAGCCTTGCATATTCTCGATGCGGATGGCGCTCCACACCGTTCGCACCTCAAAAGTTTTCTTTCCGGTTGCTCCTTCGGCAAAAACTCCGACAGCCTTTCATATCCTCGCAACAAGGAATATTTTGTCCCCGGATGTTTTCTTTCAAACTCGTGTAGCATTTTTTTCACCGTGAACCTGAATGATAGCTCAGCGTAAGGGCAGTGAATCGTACATATTGGTATCTCCGCCACCAGTGCATACAAGGCAACTTCCTTCTCCGGCACATTTCTTAACGGCTTAATCCTTGGAACAAACTCTTCTCTACCCCCTCGCAGCCTCCCCAACCGCTTTATATCCCCTCTTGTATAATTGATTAGAACCGTCTGAACTTCATCGTCCAGATTATGAGCAGTTGCAACCTTTGTAGCGCCTAATTCCTTCGCTTTTGTTTCTATTACCTTCCTTCTCAGCACGCCGCAAAAAGTGCAAGGCGCCTGCTCGAATCCTCTTGCTACGATTTCATCCAGTGTGAATCCAAACTCCTGCTCGAAAGAGAAAATAAAAAGTTCTACTTTTAGTTTCTTTGCAATGTTTTCCGCATTTCTTAACGTTTTCGAACGAAAGCCAGTTATCCCTTCATCCACTGCGATTGCAATGAATTCCAGATCGTTACGGGGATAAAAAATCTTTTTTAGCATGTACAAAAGCGCGGAACTGTCTTTTCCACCGCTTAACGCCACTGCAATCTTATCCCCACGCTCTACCATCAACTGCTTCCTTATCTCTTTTTTTACCTTTCTCTCCACGTCTTCGACAAAGTGCGCTTCGCATAGGTGCAGCCCGGAGTATTTCTGATAGACTATTGCGGGATTATTGCATTTTCCTTTACTGCATCTCATTTTTGTAAATATTTATTATGATTGCGATATAAAGTAATAGAGCGATTTTAAACGGGGAAGGGGTAAAAAGAGGCAGGAATGAAGGAACTGAGCACGAAAGAGCTGAAATACATACAGAAATGGGTTCTCTGGAGCATAATAATTGGTATAGTAGCAGGACTTGGTGCAATTGCTTTTTATTTGTTGTTACTCACAAGCATAGCATTTTTTCAAGCTTACCTTTCTGGCTACAAGCCCGCGTTGCCGGCAGGTGAATCAAATATTTTGTCGCTGC